>Ga0074193_1000284_pt1:0-22500 | contig 90869 bp, 92 predicted proteins | sample EPASupsiteHSE605_FD_64523 | JGI IMG/M metagenome (GOLD analysis project Ga0074193, IMG submission 64523) | Bioremediated contaminated groundwater from EPA Superfund site, New Mexico - Sample HSE6-05 | ecosystem: Environmental > Aquatic > Deep subsurface > Groundwater > Contaminated ... | reverse complement strand
GATGTCTTCTAACTCTTGGTCGATGCTACTATCATATCCACGGCGCTCTTCCAATGCCTTCCTATCCCTTCTTTTTTCGGATTCCTTTATGGTATTGTCTATAATAGATTTCAATCTCTACCCCCACAGCAAATGTTGGTTATCTTAAATGTGTTATTGTACTAACTTATATTTAAAAGCAACGGTTATTTAACCAATAATTTACCACCAAGCAAAGAATTTTTGACTAATATCCAAAGATCATCTCCAACATCCAACCATGAAGTGATTGTGAACTCACCCATTTCATAACCTTGACAATGGAACCAGTGGAGGTCAACATCACCAGTTGGAATCATTAGAATTTAAGGTCGGGGCATAGCAATGATTTCATTTATCTTTAGGTCAAAGAAGTTTCCCATGTGTGCGGGCTTCAGAACCACAGCGGTATCAACACCTTTAGCAGTACCACCTATGGCTATAACTTCTTTATCTGTGGGTAAAAGTCCTGCATCGGCTGCCATGACACTTATCTCCACACATACCTTCACTCCCTGTGAAAATAGTCTTAAGGTACCGGCGATAATTTCAACAGGGGTGATACCTCCAAATTTATTACTTATACCCCTTCCCACACCGCTGAGGGAGTGGGATCCTATGTATACTGGTACACTTGCATCTTCCAGTTTCTGGGTATATTTGGGGTCCAGTTCCAATTCATCTCCACCGCGAAATCCAGCATGGTGGGTGACACTCACTATTTTTGCATCAGGCATGCTTTCCAAGACTTTAACACTGGTTAGTCCTGAAACTGAGGCTACAACAATATTTTCAATTCCTAGTTCTTCTTTTCTTTCTTTAACCAGTTCTATTACTTTGTCTGTATTTTCTGCACCTGGGTTCTCGAAGTAAACTATTTTCTTTTCCATATTTTACCCTCCACTTATTACTATTAAGAATAATATTTATAACCTGTTTTGACATGATATATTAGTCTGATCTTCATAGATAATGGCTTTTTTTATAAGATATGGGATTTAATGGATTAATTAGAAGGGGTATTGATTAATTTTGTGTTTTTTCATCCCTGTTTTTATTGGTGTTTAAAATACTTTAAATATAAACGACTATTTAATTATGTGATGGATTGATATTGAAACTGTTTAATCTCTGAAGTTTTAAAAGATGAGTGTTACTAGGATTAATAAAAAAAATAACCAGATTAAAAAAACAACCGTGATATTTATGAATGCTTTTGATTTTCTAACCCCACAAAGAAACCCTAAAACTGGTACTGGAATTACTATGATGCTGGATAAGGGGATGGGTCCTGTTCATGTTATAGATCTTCTCGAAATATCTGGAAAATATGTTGATCTGGCTAAATTTGGTTGGGGAACTTCTGCCATCCACAACCGGGAAATCATCCAGGAAAAGGTGGAAATATACCAATCATATAATATCAGCCCCTACCCTGGTGGAACACTCTTTGAAATTGCCTATCTTCAGGAGAAGTTTGATGAATTCCTGAATGAAGTAGATAAACTGGGATTTGGTGCGGTGGAAATATCTGATGGAACCATTGAAATTTCTCCGGATGAAAGGGAGCGAATCATATCTTTGGTGAAGGATAATGGATTCCTGACTATAACTGAAGTGGGGAAAAAGGATCCTGCTAAAGATCATTTGTTAACTCCTCAAAAACGGCTAGAAATTGTTAACTGCGACCTTGAATCCGGTGCAGACCTGGTGCTTATGGAAGCTCGGGAGGGGGGGAAGGGAATAGGTCTCTTTGATGGTCAGGGGGAGGTTAAAGAGGATGATTTGCAAATACTGATTGAAGGCACTGATGTAGAGCGAATAATATGGGAGGCTCCCCAGAAGAATCAGCAGGCCTATTTCATTCTAAAGTTTGGAGCCAATGTTAATTTAGGAAACATACCTCCTGATGAAATCACAGCCCTGGAAACCATGCGACTGGGACTAAGAGGAGACACTTTAGGAAAGGTGAATCTGGGATGATAGAAGAAATAACCATTTTAGGGGGTTTTGATAAACAAGAAACCCCCGAACCAGTGAAGAAAGTTGTAATAAAGAAGGGTGAAATCTTTGGAGTGGTAGGGCCCACTGGAAGTGGAAAAAGCTCCCTTATTGGCGATATTGAGCAATTATCCCAAGAAGATAGCTTCTCCCGTAGGAAAATTCTGGTGAACGGGGAAAAACCTAGCTATGAGGATCGAACCAACCCTCGGAAAAAGATGGTGGCCCAACTGTCTCAAAACATGAATTTCCTGGCAGATATGACAGTAGGGGACTTTTTAAGCTTGCACGCTAAATGCCGTGGTGCCAGTAGTAAATGTGTTAATGCAGTTATTGATCTGGCCAATACATTAACTGGGGAACCCATAAAAAAGGACCATGATCTCACCATCTTAAGTGGGGGTCAATCAAGAGCCCTCATGGTGGCCGATGTGGCCATTATCAGCAACTCTCCCATTGTACTCATTGATGAAATTGAAAATGCAGGAATAAGAAAACACGACGCCCTGGAAGCACTGGCCGGTCATGGTAAGATAGTAATGGTGGTGACTCATGACCCGGTACTCGCCTTAATGACTGATAAAAGGATTGTCATGAAAAATGGAGGAATGCAAACCGTGGTTGCCACCAGTGAAGAAGAAAAAAGCATTTCTCAGAAATTAAATAAAATAGACGAATTGATGCTAAGCTTACGGGATAAAGTACGTAATGGGGAAGTTATCCAGGATATTCAGATGGGAAACCTGGAATTTTAAAGGACTTATCGTAATGGTGGTGTCTTTCAGGGCAATCATTATTTTCTCGAAAAAAACTTTAAACACTTCATTCTATTTAGTTGTATAATAAAATTATTCTTTTAGAAAAAACTAACTTAAACATACCCATAATTATCTGGATCAATTTTGCAATGATAATTGAGTTGATTAATAATGAAATCATAATATGGATTTAAGATCAAATATGAATTGAATCTTTACATAAAACTGGGTTAATTATAAATTAAATTGATATAAAATGGTGATTTTTCATGAGAATGGTAATTGTTGCCGGAACACCGGGTTCTGGAAAAACTGCAGTATTAATCCATGCTTTACGCAGTTTAAATGAAATGGGATTAAAATCAGCTGTGGTGAAAGTGGATTGCCTCTACACTGACGATGATCGTAAATTTGCCAAGATCGGGGTGCCAACCAAGGTAGGATTGTCCATGGACATGTGCCCTGATCACTATGCCATCTACAATCTGGAGGATATGGTTGAATGGGCCGATGAAAATGAAGCAGAGCTCTTAGTGGTTGAAACTGCTGGCCTGTGTCATCGCTGCGCACCTTTCACCGTGAATTCCCTGGGAGTCTGTGTTATAGATGCCACTAGCGGACCAAACACCCCCCTCAAGGTAGGGCCATTTTTAAGTACTGCAGATATAGCAGTGATCACCAAGGGTGACATGATATCCCAAGCAGAAAGGGAAATATTCCGTGAAAGAATCCTGGAAGTCAACCCTAACTGTAAAATAATCGAAGCAAACGGTTTAAGTGGGCAGGGATGTGCCGAACTTGCAGATGAAATCATGAAATCCAAGGAAGTCACCATGGATGGTGAGAAGCTAAGGCATTCCGCTCCACTGGCGGTATGCACCCTGTGTGTGGGGGAGACCAAGGTGAACAAAAAATATCACCGGGGTATCCTACGGCGTATTGATGGATTCCAGAGCTACGAGGGAGAATAATTGGCTTATTAAAGGGTGTTATGTAAATGAATAAGATTCCCATTGATAGTGGTCAGAAAAACGAAGTTTTAATGCTTCTTCCAGGTTACAACTGTGGTATCTGCGGATATGCACGCTGTGATGAATTTGCAGGGGCACTCCTCAGAAACCGTGCACCCCTTGAAAAATGCCATTTTATGTACCAGGAGATGTTCCAGGATGATCTGGCCAAACTAAAGGAAATATTAAAGGAAACTAAAGTAATTCCTGAGAAAGAAAAAATTGTAGGGGTTATGGATGGATATGAGGCGGATATTATCCTTAAACCTATTCCTGGCGAAGATTCATGCCGGGAAACCCTGTACCCGTTTACCAGGGAAGAAATAAAACCTGGTGAAATCATAAGGTACCGTCCCCTGGGATGCCCGGTTACCCATTTTGCCAAAGTCTTAGATGAAAACCATGGATTAATCACTGTACACCTGGTGGGACCCTGCCACCGACTGGATCCAGAGGCTGACTTTGAATATAAGGAGGTTGGAGTCTGTATGGTGGGTGGATTTGAAGGATTTATCGAGGGTGAACTACCACGGGTGGGTGAAACAGTCCGATTTCTACCTTACCACTGTATGATGCAGAAAGTTCACTCCGGGGTAGTGGTTCAACTGGAAGGTAGGAGAGCGATCATCGAAGGTATTGACCTTAAAGTATGGGCCCCTCCAGTTAAGGGATAAAATCCTATAACTGGCTTCTAATATAACTGGTCCCATAATGGCCATAGTTACCCTAAAATTTCCCATTTACCATTAAAACTAAAAAAATAAAACCTTTTCTACTTATTTTATTGATATCATGAATCAATCCAAACCGGAACTTTATCAAAAACAGGAATATATGGAATATTCCATAGAAAAAAGCAGTTATAAATTGATACCTGTTCAAACAGGTTATATTAAACCTGGAGAACCATATGATGTTATAATTGAAAACGCGGTGAATCTTTTAGAGGATGGTGATTTTTTAGTGGTTTCTGAAACTCCTCTAGCCGTGTCTCAGGGTAGATTGGTGGATGAAGCCGAATTTAAACCATCTTTCAGTGCTTATATTCTAGCGGACCTATGGTCCAAGTATCTATGGGGTTACATCTTGGGTCCCTTACTGTGCATAAAAAAAAGAACCATTATGAATCTTAGAAAACTTCCTCCTGAGGCTCGTTCTCATAAGGAAGTTATATTGAATTACTATGGTTGGAAGCACGCTCTTAAACCAGCTTCTGAGGCTGGGGTTGACTTGAGCAATGCCCCTGGCACTTGTGTTTCACTTTTACCACATGATCCTCAGGGTCTTTCCGAGGAGATGGCCCTGAAAATTAAGAGTTTATCTGGTAAGAATGTCACTGTGATGGTTATTGATACCGATGCAACTTATAAAATTGGAAGAATGAAATTCACATCACTTCCCATTTCCATAAAAGAGATCAGAAATAACTGGGGAATATTTGGATATTTATTAGGTCGACTGGGACATATAATTGGCCCCACTCCCCTGGGTGTTTCTAAACACCATGAACTTGATGAAATTTTTCAAATTGCTCAGGCAGCAGAAGAATACCAGAAAATCCATGAAAACAGTATGGAAACAGTTTATGACATGCAAAAACTACTTGAAGGTGAAGTTAATACAATAACAATAGATATGTTGGATTCTATAATTCACAGCCCTGCCATCATAGTTCGAAAAGTATGATAAAACGATTTTAAAGTTTTTTATTAGTATTAGTAAAGCTCTGATTTGGTTTACCAGGGACATTAAAAAAATATAAATACTATCTTAGTCCATATAGATAGTTAACCCAAGATATTTTTAACACCCATAGATAAGCTCTATTTCAGTGAAAACTAGCTAAACGTGATTATTCTAAATAACGCGAAGGGGTTTTGGGGCGGAGAAAGACATTTTAGCTTTTCAAATTTAGGCGGCTACTTCACACACGGCGGGTGATATTTAGCATTGCTTGGTTTGACCTATCAGTTTTTTGGTTGATTACTTTCTCTAATTTGAGAAAATTAATTGCTTAAAATAGTATTGATTGCTTAAAATGAAAATTAATTGCTTAAAATTAATAGACCCGAAACTTAATTGATCCCAAATATAAGAGCTGCTAAAAATGTCAAAACAGGAAGGAGGAGACGAGATGCTTGCTGATCCTAACGTGCAGGAGATTCTCATTGATGTTACTAAAGATGATGAGAATAGCATCCCCATTATTCAATGTTTATTGAATGGCAAAACAACCGATGAGGAAATTGCCGAAGAAACCGAAATTCGACTTAACATTGTAAGAAGAATACTCTACAAACTATACGATGCTGGTGTGGCCAGTTACAAGAGAAGTAAGGATCCTGAAACTCAATGGTATACTTACAGCTGGAAGTTTGAGGAAGATAAAATTGCCGAGATTATATCAGAGAAATTTGAAAAATTCTCCATGGAAATCCATCAATCTTTGGAATATGAAGAGGACAACATGTTCTTTGTATGTCCCAATGGTTGTCGTTATAATTTCGAAGAAGCTTCTGAAAGAAACTTCATATGCCCCGACTGTAATACCAACATGGAATTCCAGGATAATTCATCAATAATAACGGAGTTAAAGGAGTTAAAGGAAAGAATGAGTTAAATTATTCTTCCCATATTCCATCTCCTGCATTTTATAATCTAAAAAACTTAAATATTAAAGATTTATAATCGATTTAATCATAGTTCCGAATATATTTTACTAGAATGGTTAATTTTAAATAATAACTAATGAAAGGGGATAACGTAAAAATGGTTTCCATATTTACTTCCCTGTACGATAACCCCCTGAATGATAAAATTACACCAAAAACAGATGGGTGAATACTTGATTTTGAATGAATATCTTTCTTCTGATATTTTAGAAGAATTTAATTGCTCTTTTTTCGTGATTGAACACTCTCAAGCAGTCATGTTGAAAGCAACCCAGCTTGCAATGGATTTTGAATTGGAAGTAGACTTGGAACTGGTTAAAAAGGGAGCCATTCTCCATGATGTGGGTCGTTCCCAGACAAATGGCATAAAACACGCCATTGTGGGGGCCGAAATAATTAGGAATGAAGGTTTTCCCACAGAAATTGTTAAAATTGTGGAAAGGCACATAGGGGCTGGAATTACTAAAGAAGAAGCTTTAATTCTAGGATTACCTCCTAAAGATTATGTTCCAATTACTTTAGAAGAAAAGCTTGTAGCTCATGCAGATAACCTTATACATGGCACCAAAGAGGTTGAATTAGATTTTGTGATAGAGAAATGGAAGAACAACTTGGGAGAAGATCATCCATCCATACCTAAATTAATAAAACTACACTCTGAAGTTACTGGAAAAGTTCCGGTTACCCATAATAAAAATCAATCATCAAACCATTGTTTTTAAATCTACAGGATAAGCTATGATCTGTGATAAATAATGTGTATTAACATGTTTTGGTTATTCAAATAGATATAAAGTAGTTAAAAATTTATTAGTCTGTTTATCTAAATTTAATCTTTATATCCTAATTGAAACCTAATTATTATATATGCATCCTGGATATTGGGCTAGAAATGTTGAAAAGTAGTATTATAACCTTAAATAAAGGAATATAATCAGATAAATGTATGTTTGTGAATTCACAAATCCATAATTCTTAAAAAGAACTTTACTAACCGGTGGTAATTTGGATAAAAAACGAATTGTAGTGTTTATTGGACCTTCACTTTCTTTAAATGAGGCTCGGGAGATTTTGGATGCTGAATATTATCCTCCAGTAGCTAGAGATGATGTGGCTATCCTTTTGAACGATCCTCCAGATATCATTGGAATAATTGATGGTGTTTTCCACCAGCAGCCTGCAGTGTCCCACCGGGAAATACTCCGTGCCCTGGAAGCAGGGGTAATAATTGTGGGGGGATCCAGTATGGGGGCCCTTAGATCTGCAGAACTAGATTATGCGGGTATGATTGGAATTGGGAATGTTTACCAGAATTACCGGGATGGTATAATAGAATCTGATGATGATGTGGCCATTGTTTTTAATCCAGAAACCCATGAACTCCTCTCTGAAGCCCTGGTTAGTATGAATCACAACTTCCAGATGGCTGAAAAAGAGGGCATAATTACCGCTAGTGATGTAAAAAACTTATATGAAACTGCCAAAAAAATTTATTACCCTCAAAGAACATACATTCGTGTTTTAAAGGATTCTACTCTGGAAGACGATAAGAAAAAAGAACTTGAAGATTATTTAGCAAATAATGGAATTGATATTAAGGCAGAGGATGCAAAGAAAGTTTTGGAGTATATTAAAGAATTGCTTTGATTGTATCCATTACCTCAAACGAATTACTGGTGATGTGGAATATACTTAATCATTTCGTGAACATGTCCTCTTTATATAAAAATCTCTGCACATTTACTTATTTAAATTATCTTAAGGGGTTTATGTGATGTTTATGGATATCCAAAGAAAAATTGACCATTTAAGGAACCATCTTCATGGTAAGAAGGTTCTTGTTGCATTTTCTGGAGGTGCCGACAGTACACTACTGGCATGGATTGCTAAAGAAGAGGCAAGAGATGCCATGGCCGTCACCATTGATAATGGCGTTATGCCTGCTGATTGTATCCGGGAAGCAGAACAGATAGCTCAGAAAATAGGAATCAAACACCAAGTAATTCGTGGAAACTTTTTAAACGACCCTGCCTTTCAAGTAAATCCACCTAATCGTTGTTACATCTGCAAGAAAAAGATGTACCAAAAGTTGGAGGAAATAGCAAGGGATGAACTCTACGAAGGGGTGGTTGATGGTACCAACATCAGTGATCTCATGGAAGACCGACCAGGAATAAGGGTAAACATGGAAAAAAATATAGAAATGCCCTTAATAAAGTCTGAAATCACATCCCCAGATGTGAGAGATGCTCTAAAACACTTGAATATTGATTACAATCCTTCAACCACTTGCTTTGCCACCCGTATCCCCACCGGGAAAACCATCACTCCCCAGAAGATCAATCGTATAAGCTATGCTGAAAATCTCATTAAAAACCTCACCGGTCTAGACGTAGTTCGGGTGAGAGATGATGATGGATTAGCCCTTATTGAAGTGAAAAATATTGATAAACTTATTGACAAAGCTTTACTGGATCATATAGACTCCGAACTCAAGGCAGTGGGATTTAAGAAAGTAAATCTTGATATTGGTGGTTACGGTGATGCTAAAGATGAACTGATAATCTATAAACCGTGTAAAGATGAGAAAAATAAAATAATGTTTGAAACAGAACTACCCTACCAGCTAAACATCCCACTAACCTGCCAGGAGCTGGAAAAACTGGGAAAGGTGAAGTGCTCTGGAGAGATGGGTATTGCCATGCTAGAAATAGGGGGAAAAAATGTTACCATCTTCGCCAAGGGTAAAATTGTGGCTCGTAGGGTCAACGACCGTGAAGATGCACAAAATTTATTGGTGAAGGTTTTACCCTGTCTGCGCAGGTAAAGATTTAAGAAGAGATCTAATTAGTATAAAAAAGTATGATTAAATTATTAAAGGTGGATTAAAAAAATAGTAGAGAATATGCTAATTTGATAAAACTGCTAAGACTATTGATTAAATTTGACAAAAAAGATTGGTTAAATATGGGAATGAATAAATAACAGATTGAAGTTTTTCTTTTTTTATTAAAATAGATTTTATCAATTAAATAATCAAATAGCTTTTAAATTTCATGGTGTACATTTTCTTTAACTTTACGTCTGAATGCAGTGAGTTTTTTGAAAAAGCCACGATCATCATTTCCAGAGAAGACAATAATATCCCCTTCCACTTCCAGTACTTCACCATCTGCTTCTATGTTCTCGATCTCAACCATTATCTCAGATGCATCTTCCAAGGTGTCGTTAGCGGTATAAGAATAGTCAATCACCAGTTTATCATGGGGATGAACCTCCTGTAATGCTCTTTTAATGGTCAATTCCAGTATCTGAAAGAATGTTTCCAGTTGAGGTTCTCCTTCCCACCACAATGTGGCCATGATGAGTTTGGGATTAATATCCTGGAGAGAAACCTCTCCACCTTTCTTGCCCACGATACGGATAATCTCAGGATCTGCTTTTATTTTGACAATTGGTCTAACTATGGGGGTTGTTTCTGTTTCTGACATTTTAATCTTTCATTATTGTTTTAAGTTTTAATAATATAGTTGAATCTTTAATTAAGGGGGCTGATTGAAATTTAATTCCCTGTTAAAAGAATAAAGAAATAAATTAATCAAAATTTTTAATCAATGATTGATTTAATGAGGTCACCAGCCCTTATCAGCCCAACTAAGTCTCCTTCCACATCAATGACTGGCATCTGTTCAATACTCCTCTGCCTCATCTTATTGGCACAATCCTTAACCGGGGTCTTGGTGGTCACAATAGCCAGATCACTGGTTGCCACATCTCGCACTTCCTTATCAGCGAACTGTAAATGGTTTTTAATAACATAAAGGACGTTTTTACTATCCCATGACCATTTATCCCCCTCAGTACCAACAGAAGTGTTGTGCACAGTTTGTTCGGATACCACTTCACTTTCATCCAGGAAATCGGTTTCAGTTAGTATACCGGATGGTTTTCCTTCGTTATTAAGTGCTAAGAGCACCTTAAGGTTGAAGTAACGCATTATGGAGAATGCAACATTTAGGGGTGTTCTCTCCCAGGTGGTAGGTACATTGTGGAGTATGTAGTCCTCGGCAGGATCATTTAGATCCATCTTCCACAAAGCCTTGTTAATGAGATCTGAAGCAGTTACCAAACCCACTAACTCTTCATTCTCCACTACCGGAACTCTTCGAATATCATTTTCAACCATTTTTTTGGCTGCATCTCTTATATCATCATCAGGACCTACAGTTAATATTTCCCGGGTCATTATAAGGGCAATTTGCTCTTCATCGGGGTTTTCCACCAGATCAGTTCTGGTGAGTATGCCGACCAATTTCTTGGTGCCCTTTTTTACCACAGGTAAACCTGATACATTGTTTTTCCTCATGAGTTCCAGTGCATTGGCACGATTTCCAGGTACTTGGATGTAGTGTATTTCCTCTGACATTATGTCCTTTATCTGCATTGTCTCACCAGCTATTAGCTGCAAACTAAAGAAATATAAAAAAATAGACTGTTCAGTGAACGGCTAAGACCGGGCACTTTGCTGACCTAACCACTTTCTCAGTTACACTGCCCAGTAAAAATCGGTCTAAACCGTGCTTTCCTGAGGTTCCCATAACTACTAGATCCACATCTTCTTTTTCCACAGTTTTTAAGATGGCATCAGCAGGGGATCCTTCCTCAGTTTTAAGAGTTATTTGTATATCTTCTATTTTGTATTCCTTTTCACTTTCAGTAACCATTTCTGAAATTCTTTCCAGGGATCTTCGCCCTTCTTCTTTAAGCATTTCTTTGATTCTTACTATGAGGTCTTCTGCAGGGAGCCCCACCAGTGATGAAGTTTCAATTACATTTAAAACGATAATTTCAGCGCCGCTTCTGCTTGCTATCCATATGGCGTGTTCGGCTGCTTTTTCAGCAAATTTTGAGCCATCGGTAGGCAATAATATTTTGTGGTACATAGTTTCACCTAAGGTATACTAAGTTACCATCTGTCATGAGACCTATTATGTTTTTCGATTCAGTGCGGTTAATCAGGGACAGTATGGGATTGTCTGATAACTGTTCCACCATCATGATATCTGCAAACATGCCTTCCTTAATACATCCAATGTTAAGGTTCAAGGCCTGACCAGCATTGACCGTGGCCATCTTCAGTATTTCCACTGGAGGGAAATATTCCTGGTAACATCCTCTGGTAACTTTCAAAGTATATTCCATTTCCCTAAACATGTTGGGTGAATTGAACATCAGGTTATCGGTGCCCAGTAACAGGTTAATTCCTTTATCCCACATATCTTTTATAGGTGGTATTCCCACTGAAAGAGCACCATTGGAACGTGGACAACAGACAACAGATTTGCCAGTTTCGGTTATTAAATCCAGATCCTGGTTGAGTGGGGATGTAACATGAATTAAAATATCGAAATCGGCTTCCAGGGCCCTTTGAACTTCGGTTTTACCAGTTAAATCAAGTGAATTATATTGTACTTCCCGGTATTCTGCAGCATGAATTGCGGATAGTTTCCCTGCACTGGCGCATGTTCCGGTGATAATATTCACTATATCATCTTTTATCTCGCCAAAACCACTTAAACCAATACCATCTGCTGATTTAAGTATTTTAAGAGTGTTTTTTCTTATTTCAAGTTCCATATCAGGAGTCACAGGGGGGGAAAATGGTTGTAAAAAGGAATCATGACGTCCCAAAATCACCTTCCGCAAGGGAATATTTTCACCAGCTTCTTTAAGTAATGACACTCCCTTAAGCCCCCCTTCCCTAAAATCAACTATGGTGGTGGTTCCAGTGTCCAGCATTTCACGGAGAGAACTTTTCATGGAGTTAATGATTTCTTCAGGGTCAGCATTGGCAAGTAATTGATGTTTCAGGCCATGGGGTGGTTTTACAATGGTTTCAATGGATTTACCATCACCAATATCTTTAACTACTGAGTCCCCCATGTGCACATGGCTGTTTATTAAGGAGGGGGAAACAATACAACCCTTAACGTCAATCTCCTTACCTCCCGAAGCATAAGGGGAAACTTCCACAATTTGATTATCTTCAATTAGGATATTTGCCTTGGTGGGCTCCATCTGAGGACCATATAGTACCAGGCCATTTTTGATGTTAAGCATACAGGGAAAAGTATGTTCATGTAGCTATTTAATCCTTTAAAGAAATCATCAATCCTGAAAGAAAATATCTTTTTGAAAAAAACACCATGGGATAAGATGGGAAAAAATTAAGGTTTTTTATGGTATTCATTGAGAGATTTAACTCCAATTTTTCCTTTTTCAACATTTTCAATGGCATTTAAAGCTGCCCGTGCACCTGCAAGGGTGGTAACATAGGGTATTCCCAGTTCAACTGCCATTCTACGGATGTAATACCCGTCATCTGCCGATTGTTTACCCGATGGAGTATTGATAATCATTGCCACTTCTTTGTTGAGGATGGCGTCACGAATATTGGGGGAGCCCTGGCTGACTTTACGGATAACATCAATTTCCACCTGATCCTGAACTGCTAGGGCAGTTCCACGGGTTGCGATAAGTCTGAAACCTAGTTTTTCGGCTTTTTCTACTATATCCTGAATTTTATCCTTATCTGCATCACGTACACTTATGAAGATGGTCCCTTTTTGGGGTAGGTCCATCCCTGCAGAAAGCTGTGCTTTATAGTAGGAAACTCCAAAGTTTGCATCGATTCCCATACTTTCCCCGGTTGACTTCATCTCTGGCCCCAGTACTGAGTCTGCTTCGGGCAATTTTATAAAGGGGAAAATTGATTCTTTAACCGCTACATGGTTTATTTTCACTTCATGAGATATTCCGAAATCTTTGAGTTTCTTACCCATCATGAGTTCCGCAGCGATTTTGGCCAGGGGCACACCCACAGCTTTACTAACAAATGGGACAGTCCGGCTAGCCCTTGGATTGGCTTCCAGTATGTAAACCTTAGGATCATCCTCATCCATTTTAAATGCATACTGAATGTTCATGAGACCTACCACATCCAGTTCCAGTGCTAACTTTATGGTATATTCTTTGATGGTTTTTAAGACCTCTTCAGGGATACTTTGTGGGGGTATAACGCAAGCAGAATCACCGGAGTGTACTCCTGCTTCTTCAATATGCTCCATTATCCCTCCAATAAAGACATCTTCTCCATCAGATAGGGCATCCACATCTATTTCAATGGCATCTTCCAGGAATTTATCCACCAGTATAGGATGTTCTGGTGAGATACGCACTGCTTCCTTCATGTACTCCCGGAGTTCATCATCATCGTATACTATTTGCATGGCCCGGCCACCCAGAACATAGGAGGGTCGCACCAGCACTGGGAATCCAATACGTTCAGCTACTTTACTGGCATCTTCAAATGAATGGGCAATACCATAATCAGCCTGAGGTATTTCCAGTTTATTTAAGACTTCAGTGAATCGTTCCCGATCTTCAACCCGGTCTATGCTTTCGTGGGGTGTTCCCAGTATACGCACTCCCTCCCTGGCTAAGGGAACTGCCAGGTTAATGGAAGTCTGCCCTCCGAACTGAACCACTACTCCGTAAGGTTTTTCCTTATTAATGATGCCCATAACATCTTCCAGGGTTAGTGGTTCAAAGTATAGTTTACTGGAAATATCGTAATCCGTACTGACAGTTTCCGGGTTGTTGTTAACGATGATGGTTTCAATACCTGTATCTTTAAGAGCCATAGCCGCATGAACACAGCAGTAATCAAACTCAATACCCTGACCAATCCTTATGGGTCCGGCACCAATTATTATAACCTTTTTCTCATCAGAAACAGTTACTTCATCTTCTTTCTCATAACAACTATAATAATAGGGGGTTTTAGCTTCAAATTCAGCTGCACAGGTGTCAACCATTTTGTATGAAGGAATTATTCCCTCTTTTTCCCTAGCCTTTCTAATGGCATCTTCTTCCAAGCCAGTGATCTGGGATATTTTACGGTCAGAAAAGCCCATCTTCTTGGTTTCACGCATTACAGATGGTTGGAGGATGTTTTCAGCATTTATTTCTTTCTCCCACTCTACAATGTTCAGTATTTTATGGAGGAAGAATGGATCAATTTGGGTTATCTCCAGGATATGTTCCACAGTCATCCCTGACTTTAAGGCACTGTAAACTTGGAACAAACGCTCGTCAGTGGCATTTTTTAGTTTTTCTTCATCGAATTCCACAGTGTCAAATCCGAAGCTCCCCACATCCAGACTGCGAATGGCTTTGTGCAAGGACTCCTCCAGAGTACGGCCAATGGCCATAACCTCACCAGTGGATTTCATCTGCACTCCTATTTCCCTGCTAATACCTTTGAATTTGTCAAAAGGCCAACGCGGTATCTTGGTGATTATATAATCCAGACTAGGCTCAAAGGATGCCGGTGTTTCTTTGGTAATATCGTTCTGGATCTCATCCAGAGTCATGCCTACCGCAATTTTAGATGATATTTTGGCAATCGGGTATCCTGTGGCCTTGGAAGCCAGGGCACTACTCCTGCTCACCCTTGGATTCACTTCAATGACTTTGTACTCTCCAGTTATCGGGTGCACCGCAAACTGTATGTTACAGCCTCCCTGTATTTCAAGGGCACGTATTATCTTAATAGAGGCATTTCTGAGGCGCTGGTTGTCCACATCAGACAGGGTCTGTGAGGGGGCTACTACAATACTTTCTCCAGTGTGGATTCCCATGGGATCCAGGTTCTCCATGTTACATACAATGATACAGGTATCGTTTTTATCCCGCATCACTTCATACTCAAATTCCTTCCAACCCATCACGGACTGATCAATAAGCACTTGATTGATATAACTCATATCCAGTCCCCTGGTAGCGATTTCTTCCAGTTCCTGGCGATTATGGGCTACACCTCCACCAGTCCCACCTAATGTGAATGCGGGTCTGACAATAACCGGGTATCCTATCTCTTCAACCGCTTTCAATGCATCTTCTAAAGATGATACTGCTCTGGCTTTGGGAACTGGTTCATTGAGTTTTTTCATGAAGCTGTCAAATAGATCCCGATCCTCAACATTTTTAATGGTCTGGACTGATGATCCAATTACTTTAACTCCTTCCAGGGCGCCTATTTGTTCAAGTCCAGTGGCAACGTTCAGACCAGTCTGCCCTCCCATGGTGGGGAGCACAGCATCGGGTTTTTCCTTTTCTATGATCTGAGCCACAATTTCTGGTGTGAGTGGTTCCACATAAACTGAATCAGCCATATCCATATCAGTTTGGATGGTTGCGGGGTTGCTGTTCACCAGCACAGTTTCAATACCCTCTTCCTGGAGGGATTTGCAGGCTTGAGAGCCTGAATAATCAAATTCAGCGGCCTGCCCGATCTGGATGGGGCCTGATCCAATGATGAGTACCTTGTTAATCTCTTTGTCCCGTGGCATTTCTAATCCTCTTTGTCCTATTATGTTACTTCTATAAATTTAAGCATAAAATGTATCATGTAATACTTCTGAGTCCGTGTGGACACTTAAAACTTGAAAAATATTTATTTCAATATTTTTTAAGGTTTTCTACGAAGTTGTCAAAGTAGTAATCAGTATCGTGGGGTCCTGGTCCGGCTTCAGGATGGTACTGTACACTGGATATGGGAAGTTCTTGATGTTCTATTCCTTCTACTGTACCATCGTTGAGGTTTATCTGGGTAACATTGATGGGTAACTCTGCACAAGTATCAAGATCAATGCTAAAACCATGATTCTGGGAGGTTATGGAAACTTTACCCGACTTGAGATCTTTAACTGGCTGGTTTATTCCCCGGTGACCGAATTTCATTTTATATATCTTGGCACCAAAGGCCAGGGCAATTATCTGCTGTCCTAAACAAATACCAAAAATAGGAAGTCTGTTTGAAAGTTTCTGCACGGTTTGTATGGCTTCATTCACTCTACTGGGATTTCCGGGCCCGCTTGAAACTAAGAGTGCTCCTGGTTCGTAGTCCATGATTTCCTGGGGTGAAGTATGATGTGGGAGGAGAACAACACCGATCTTTCTTTTTAGGAGTGCGTTGATACTGTTATTTTTTATCCCGCAGTCCAGGACAACTGCCCGGTCCTTATATTCTTCACCTAAAATTTTAGGTTTAGTTACTGATACTGTATCTACCAGGTCCAGGTCTTCAATCCCTGGCTGATTCTGGGCCATGGCCAGAAGTTCATCATCATCAATCTCTTCTGTTGCCAGAGCTCCTTTCATAGCTCCGTATTTCCTGATTTTTAGCGTAAGGGAGCGGGTGTCGATTTTACTGATCCCTGGAATTTTATATTCCTTTAAAAAACCAGATAAACTATTTTCCGAGTGGCTGTGAGAGGGGTATGGGTTTTCTTCTCTCACCACATATCCTTCGGCTTTTATCCCGTTGGACTGGAACCACTCCTCTGATACCCCATAATTTCCCTGTAAGGGGTAGGTTGACATGAGGATCTGACCCTTATAAGAAGGATCAGTAAGGGATTCCACATAACCGGTCATTCCAGTGGCAAAAACTACTTCTCCTGTCTTAATTGTTTGGTAACCGAATCCTTCTCCTTTAAGTATTGTACCGTCCTCTAAAGCTAATTTGGCCTCTTTTCGCATTCAATCACCATGTTATTAAATATGTTGGGTATTATTCTTCTACTTAATAGGTTATTTTGCAGTTATCTCCAATTTTGGCTAAAATGGGTAAGATTAAATTTATGCTAATATGTTTAGATTTAATGCTTCTCAATTAATATGCCAGTTCTAGTATTTTATCATTATGATAATTCCACAATCTGGGTCATGTTCATTACTAGATTATGGTTTGGATAGTCATAGATATGTAACTGATTATTTATTCAAATTATCATATTGAAATAAAATGGGAATTCTAAAAAAACCCAACTAATTTATTATTGGGAAGCCATCTCCAATATTTTTTAAAAACTATTAATCATGGTGAATCTATATCTTTCAGTTTTTTCCAGGGGGATTGGGATTTTTTAAGGGCTGTTGAATCTTCAAATTCTCCCATTAACTTTTCCATAACCACTGCATCTTCCCCATCTTCATAATAATTAATAAGATGGTTTTTCTCCACAAAACCCAGTTTTTGATAAAATTTACGGGCTTTCCGATTACCCTTCCTTACTTCCAGGTGGATGTTTTTCACGTTATATTTTTTGAAAATTTCCAGTGCGGTTTCCACCAGGTGGGATCCAATTTTTCTTCTATGGTACTTTTGGTCTACTGCTATGGAAATGATGTGACCTTCATCTTCAAATCTGATCCAAAATATAATATACCCCACCACAATATTATCTTCCTGGGCCACCAGAAAACCAGCCCCTAAATTGTAAATATCCACCAGGACATTGGCTGGATAGGGGTCATTGAAGGATGATAATTCAATTTCCAGGACTCTTTTTAGATCTGGACGTTTGAACTCTCTTATTATCATGAAATTCTCCATCTAATTTGAGTGATAAAAAATGTGGAGTGACTTTACCGAGTACATCATAAAACATTATTCCCACTCTTCCCGTATTGTGGAAGTGGCAGTGGGACGCTTTCCCCAAGTGGGATGCAAGTTGAAGAAGCATCTTAAGGTGGATATCATCTTGACTGATATTAAACCTTACCATGATTGGATCATCCTAGATGATATTAGACAACCTGACTTAAAAATATATAAGGATGCGGGACTTATTTATTCCATAAGACCCCCAGAAGAATTACACCCCTATCTGGAGAAACTTTCCAAAAATATAGGGGCTGATTTAATTATAAAACCCCTTTCTACGGATTCTATCAATACTAAAGAGAAAATGACCTTAATTAATTTTAAAAAAGCAGTTTTCTTTAAAAAATCTTTTAAATAGGGGTTTATAAAGGTGGAACTATAAAAAAATAATGTTCAGTCCAAGTCAGATAATTACATAACTAATACTTAAACTTATAAATCATAAATATTAAAAAAATAATATTAATTTTCTATTGGCTAATTAGGTGCATTTCCCATGAAATGGAAAAAATTAAGTGCAGATGAAACTTTAAAAACCCTTAATTCAAGTATTAATGGTCTAAGCAGTTCTGAAGCCCAAAAACGGTTATTAGAACATGGTAAAAACGAACTGGTTGAGGAAAAGAAGGCGGGACCAATCCAGATCTTCTTTGGACAATTCAAGGACATACTTATCCTGATCCTACTTATCGCTGCAGTTGCAGCGTATTATGTTGGAGACACTCTTGATGCCATTGTAATACTAATCGTGGTTATCATAAATGCGGTGGTTGGATTCATCCAGGAATACCGTGCTGAAAAAGCAATGGAAAAACTCAAAGGCCTTATTTCCACAGAAGCAGTGGTTTTGAGAGATGGTCAAGAGCAGAAGGTACCGGCAGGAGAACTCACCCTGGGAGATGTTGTTCTTTTGGAGGAAGGAGACAATGTACCTGCAGATCTCAGGATAATCGAAAGCTACGACCTCCTGGTGGATGAATCCGCCATGACCGGAGAATCTCTGCCAGTTGAAAAGCATCCTAACATCATATCCAGTGATGAGCACGGCGCAGAAAACATGGCTTTCATGGAAACTGATGTTGCCTCTGGCCGGGGGAAGGGTGTGGTGGTAGAGATTGGTATGGACACCGAGATTGGTAAAATCGCGGAGATGATCCAGGGAGAAGAAGAACAAACTCCCCTGCAACAAAAAATAGCTGGTCTCGGCAAGACTCTGGGGTTACTGGCAGTTTTAGTGTGTTCGGTAGTGTTTGTATTGGAATATTTACAGGGCATACCTCTGGTGGAAACATTCATGACTGCTGTATCCCTGGCAGTGGCTGCTGTTCCCGAGGGGCTTCCCGCTATTTTAACCCTTACCCTGGCATTAGGTATGCAGAGAATGGCTAAAAGCAATGCAATTGTCCGTAAACTACTGGCAGTGGAAACTCTGGGATCCTGTGATGTGATCTGTACTGATAAAACTGGTACACTAACCCTGAACCAGATGACTGTTAGGGATGCCCGGGTTAATGACCCGGAAATGGTTTACACTATTTCTGCCCTCTGTAACAACGCCACCCAATCTGATGGTAAACTTTTAGGTGATCCCACCGACGCATCACTCTTACTATATGCTGATGAAAATGGTTACAACCGGAAGGAAATGGAGGAAAAAAATCCTCGATTACTGGAAATACCATTAGACAGCACACGGAAAAGGATGACCACTGTTAATCAAATAGGTGGTGACAGATACATCCTGATTAAAGGAGCACCCGAGGTTCTTCTGGAAAAATGTTCACAGATCGATGGTGAAAGTGGTGTTTGTTCCATTCAACCGGAAGACACTGATAATGCAATGAAAGACCTTAAGGCAATGACTGGAAACGCACTCCGTGTTCTTGGATTTGCCTACCGAAAACTGGATCCCGAAGAAAACCTGGAGGATAAGGAATCCCTGGAAAGGGATCTTACCTTTGTGGGTCTGGTAGGTATGATGGACCCACCAAGGGAAGAAGCCAAACAGGCCATTGCCCAAGCTAAAAAGGCAGGAATAAAAGTAGTGATGATCACTGGAGACCACAAAGATACTGCAGTGGCCATAGCCCGGGAGATAAGCATTACTGAAGGCGAAATCGTTGCACTCACTGGCAGTGATCTGGACCGGCTCAGTGACCAGGAATTTGAAAACATGGTGGATGAAGTCAGTGTTTACGCCCGTGTGTTCCCGGAACAGAAGGTTAGAATCGTGGAAACTTTAAAGAAAAAGGGACATGTTGCCTCCATGACTGGGGATGGGGTAAACGATGCCCCTGCCCTCAAAAAAGCTGCTATTGGTGTGGCCATGGGAAGTGGTACTGATGTGGCCAAAGAATCCGCGGACATGCTTCTTCAGGATGATAACTTCGCCACCATAGTCAAGGCAGTGCGTGAAGGGCGTACCATATTTGATAACATTCGCAGGTTTGTCCGTTTCCAGCTTTCCACCAACATTGGAGCCATACTCACTATCACCTCTGCCTCGGTAATGGGACTGCCAATTCCCTTTAACCCCATCCAGGTTTTATGGATAAACATCATTATGGACGGACCTCCTGCCCAGTCTCTAGGTGTGGAACCACCTGAAAAGGGTGTAATGGAACGCCCACCCCTCAAGGAGGAGATCATTCCCCGGAAAAACCTCATTAGAATAGTAGTGGCCGGGGTGGTCATGACTATAGGAACACTGGCCCTGTATTACTACCTGTTATCGGGTGGTGCGGACCTGACAAAGGCCATGACCATGGCTTTCACAGTCTTTGTAATGTACCAAATATTTAACGTGTTCAACTGCCGATCCGACGGTGGATTCTCAAATAAATTCCTCTTCATAGCAGTGGGAGCTTCATTCCTACTACAACTGGGAGTAATATATCTACCATTCCTCCAAGGAATCTTCCGCACCACTGCCCTGGGTGCATTTGACTGGGTTTTAGTCCTGCTGATTTCCTGTACCATATTCATAAGTGACTGGCTGGTTGGAAAGTTCCTTAAATGAATTCATCCATTTTCGGATGATTTTATCTGTTGATTAGAGTCGAAATATTCAAAATCCAAGTTAAAAAGAATCAAAGATTAAAGAAATCCAGGTAAGGGTTAAAATGAATGTGTTGGTAATGGCAGGAACCAGTGATGCCCGGAAAATCATCACTCATCTTTCAAAGGAAGGGATCAAAGTTCTGGCCACAGCCACCACAGCTCATGGTGCGGAGCTGGCAAAAATTTCCGGGGCCAGTAAAGTTCTGGAAGGATTTTTCGACGATGAAAAACTGGCAAATATCATAAAGGAAAATGATATCCAACTTTTAATTGACGCCACTCACCCCTTCGCATCAAACGCCACAAAAAACGCTATTAAAGCATCAGATATGGTAGATGTTGATTATATTCGTTTTGAAAGACCAGCCACCCTAATTCCAGATAGCCAACTCATTCACCGGGTTAATTCTTTTGAAGAAGCTGCAGTTATTATTCGGGGGATACTTAATCAAAATGATTTTTTAAAGGAGAAAAATCCTTCAAAGGTTAAGAATCCTTCAACTGGTATGGATTCTTCATCGGTTAAGAATTCTTCAATGGCTAAAGTTCCTCCAAAGGGTAAAGTTTTGCACCTGGCAGGGGTGAACACCTTACATCACCTTACTGAGGTAATATCTCCTGAACTGATTGTGGCCAGAGTTTTACCCACGGTTTATTCTGTAAAAAAGTCTCTGGAGCTTGGCATACTCCACGTTAATATATTGGCCATGGAGGGAACCTTTTCCTCCCGCTTCAATGGCATCCTCATGGAAGAATTCCAGATAAAAGTGGTGCTAACCAAGGAAAGTGGCCAGAGCGGGGGGACCATGCCCAAGATCCAGGCGGCACTAAACTTGGAGGTGCCGGTGGTGATTGTGATGCGTCCGGAAATAGATGAATTGCAGGGGAAGATGGTGTTTGGTGAGGTGGAACTTCTCATAGATGAGGTCCTTTCCAGATTTTAAACTGAACATATTAATTATGAGATAACTGACCTATACTGAATAAACCTACTATTTATTGGAAAATTTTAATTATTTTGAATTATTATTGTTAAAAATTGATTTAAAGAACATTATTCAGTAAGAAATTCAGTTATAGGGGAATTAATTGGAAAAAGTAGATATGAGAATTAAAGTAAGCCTCAGCTCGCCCATCAGTCATCACCAGTTCAGAGCTCATAGGGTTCATCATCGGCCTTAATTATTCTATTAGTAATCTAGCTTATAGTTCTTTAGATATTCCATTTGAAAAAATCTTATTTTATAATCTACTATAATATCCAAGTCATTTATTGAAATTTTAGTTATAAAATGATTCAATTTAAAATAAGAAAATGAATAAGTGTTGCGGATGCTTATCAGTACATAACCGATCCTATACGTCACTTATTCCTCTTTTCATTTTTTTTAGTAGTTATCTAAACATAATTCTATCATTTATCAAATATAACTTTTGTCAAAGGGCGGGACTGTAAAGTTAATGGGGAT
>Ga0074193_1000283_pt1 | contig 90897 bp, 87 predicted proteins | sample EPASupsiteHSE605_FD_64523 | JGI IMG/M metagenome (GOLD analysis project Ga0074193, IMG submission 64523) | Bioremediated contaminated groundwater from EPA Superfund site, New Mexico - Sample HSE6-05 | ecosystem: Environmental > Aquatic > Deep subsurface > Groundwater > Contaminated ... | reverse complement strand
CTACTCAAACAATTTAATATCATTACAGGAACCCCTACGCAGATCTAGCCTTTTATAAGTTTGGTGTTCATTTTTTTCCCCCTATAAATAATTTTTCACCATTAAAACACCTATTATTTCTGAGACAAAATAGTACGGGAAACATATACGTGGCCATCCATAATTGGTTTTGCCGTACGGCTTACTCCTGCCTTATCAAGATGCCAAGCTTCCCCGTTCTTTTCAAGACCAATTTCAAAATCCAGGACACCTGATGGATGACCGAGACGAACGATACCGCTAGCTTTAGCCTGTTCACTGACTACTTCGTTAACGACTGTGCCTTGAATTAATGCTGCCGTAGATACACAGATACCGCCAGTAACAGCATAAGCTTTATGCAAAACTGCCATTGCTTTGGTTCTAGCTACCAGATCAACATCACTTGCCTTAACCTTGTCACCATTGATAGTGACACAATCTTGCGGTGCTGAAACAAAAGCTACTTTAGGAACAGCAGGACCTACCTTATCTCTACTAGGAGCCAAGCCCATCATAACCGCTGCCGTTGCACGAATGTCATCCATGATTTCTAGTATTTCTGGATTGGTTTCCGTATCTTTCGGCATTTCGATTCCAGTAAGACCAATATCTGTAGCTTTCACAAAAACTGACGGATTCGCTGCATCCACTAGGCTTACCCTTACTTTTTTCCCGTTCTGAAGGACAATCTCGTCAACTACATTACCAGTAGGTAATAGTTTACCCGTCTTAGAACCACCTGAATTTAGGAAGTTCAGTACGATCTTCGCACCTGTTCCAGGCACACCATCAATCGCATAATCCCCTTCGCTAACGACTTCACCGTCTTTTACGGGAATAGAGGCTTCAATTATCTTTTTTGTATTTGTATTGTAAATTCGTACAACAGTGATTGGCTCTACTGCTTTCACTAGACCTTGCCGAACCGCAAATACACCAGCACCTGCTGAGATGTTGCCGCAATTACCTTCATAATCGATAACAGCATCCTTGATTCCGACATAACCAAAGGTGTAATCAATATCCACACCATCACGCTCGGAAACCGCAATGAGCCCGACTTTGCTTGTCAAAGGGTCAGCCCCACCCATGCCGTTAATTTGTCTTGCATCCGGAGTGCCGTAAATGTTTAAAATTACTTTGTCTCTGAGTGCAGGATCTTCTGGCAAATCTTTGGTCATAAGGTAAACGCCTTTACTGGTACCACCACGCATATACACTGCCGGAATTTTTACATATTCGCCCATCCTATCCGTATCCTCTCTGTTTATTTTCCGCCTTTAGCAGCATAATTTAATAGACCGCCGCTAAGCACAATCTCCCTTTGACGATCGCTGAGTACGCATTTCGTCTGGAAGCTATAGCCTTGGGTTTTATTTTCTACGGTAACTACTTCAGATTCAATTGCCTTATGCACATTTTCTACCACTAATTCATCGCCATCATGTAAACGATCATAGTCAGCATCAGATGTAAAGGTCAATTGTAAAATACCAAAGTTAACCAAATTGGCCGAATGAATACGTTCTGCACTTTTAGCAAGAAGTAAACGAACTCCCAAATACATAGGGCACAACGCAGCATGTTCGCGGGAAGAGCCTTGTCCATAGCTTAAACCAGCGGCAATAACGGAAGCAAAACCCTCTTCTTTATTCTTCTTGCATTTTTCTGGGAAAGTCGAATCAGTATGATAAAATACATAAGTAGAATATTTAGGTACATTCGAGCGATATTTGAGGAATGGACCAGCTGGCATAATATGGTCGGTTGTAATTTTGTCGCCTACTTTAATCGCAACCTTAGCTTTTAAGGTTTCTGGCATTGCTGTATTGGTAGGCGGTTCACCGATATTCGGCCCACGATATACTTCAATAGAAGGATCCGTAGAAGGTTCTATGATCATGCTGTCATCAATATGATATACTTCTGGCAACACGATTTCAGGATACTCTAAATCTAAATCACGAGGATCAGTAACTTTACCAGTAAGAGCTGCTGCTACAGCAGTTTCCGGACTTACCAGATAAACGTTCGCATCTTTTGTTCCGCTACGTCCTACAAAGTTCCGATTATTGGTTCTAAGAGAAACGGCTTGGGTTTGGGGAGCCTGTCCACAGCCTACGCAAAAACCGCAGGCAGTTTCTAATATTCTCGCCCCAGATTCGATTAGATCAGCAAGTGCTCCATTTTTTGCAATCATAGCCAATACTTGCTTGCTGCCTGGTGCTACCCCAAAGCTGATACTTGGATGAACACGTTTACCTTTTAACATAGCCGCTACCATCATAACATCCCGATAAGAAGAGTTGGTACAGCTGCCTACTAGCACCTGATTTACTTCCATGCCTTCAATTTCACGAATAGTTTTTATGTTATCAGGAGAATGAGGACAAGCTACATTCGGCTGAATAGCTGCTAAATCAATGTTAATTACTCGATCATACTTGGCATCTGCATCCGGTTTAAGTTCTTGCCAATCCGCTTCTCTAGCTTGTGCTTTAAAGAAAGTCCGAGTCATTTCATCACTAGGGAAAATGGAGGTAGTAACGCCCATTTCCGCACCCATATTGGTAATTGTTGAACGTTCTGGTACAGTAAGGGTTGTTAAACCGCTGCCGCCGTACTCAATCAGAGTACCAACATTACCTTTTGTGGTAAGAATTTTTAACATTTCCAGCACAATATCCTTCGCTGCACACCAAGGCTGTAATTTACCTTCTAAATTTACACGAATCACCTTAGGATAAGTAAGGTAGAATGGACCAGCAGCCATAGCTACTGCTACATCAAGACCGCCTACCCCCATAGCCAGCATACCTACCGCACCAAGGGTCGGTGTATGGCTATCAGATCCTAGTAGAGTAGCACCTGGGCGACTGATACGCTCTAAGTGTACCTGATGGCAAATCCCATTTCCTGCTTTGGAACATTTGATACCGTGTTTGTCCGCAACGGTCTGCAAATAACGATGATCGTCCGCATTTTCAAACCCATCCTGCAGAGTATTGTGATCAATATAGGATACTGATAAAGTCTTAGCCGCTGGAATCCCCATTGACTCAAACTGCAGATAAGCCATTGTACCAGTAGCATCCTGTGTAAGAGTTTGATCAATGCGTATGCCTACTTCATTTCCTGGCTCCATAGTACCTGACAGTAGGTGACTCCCAACGATTTTTTCAACTAGATTTTTCCCCATATAATCTACTCTCCCTTTTTCTATAAAAATTCTAAATATTTTTAATTTATAGCAATAATATACTATACTCTCTCTAATAAATATAATATTTATTTTTTATCTTATCCCATAAAAAAATTTTATTTTTCAAGAACTATAATCAACCACTCAACACATCATACTAAAAATAGGGTATCAAACAGAAATAAAAACTAGTCGCTAAATCACAAAAAGTGATAGCGACTAGTTTTTATTTTATGACTATATTCCATGCCCGTCCATGAGCTTTTTCGCCTGAATATACTGATCTATTCTTTGAGCTACTTTTTTAACTTGATGTTTTTATACTTTAAATTTCACTATTACATCCTGCAGTTCACAAGATATTTTAGCCAATACTTGACTGGCCGAAGCGACTTCCTGCATAGAAGCTGATTGTTCTTCACTAACTGCAGAAATAGTCAGAGCTTCACCAGTATTTGCTTTACTCTCTTGATCAATGCTATGTATCGTTTCAGCTAAGCCCTTACTGCCTACTGCAATTTGATCAATAGAATCCGATATTTCACAAATTTGATTTGACAATTGAGTGACAGAACCAGCAATTTCTTTAAATACATTTCCAGCTATGCCAACTACCTGAATCCCAGCATTCACTGCATCACTGTTTGTACGAGTAGCAGTGATCGCTTCTGTCATGTCAATTTCATTCTTTTTGATTAAATCTGCAATTTGCTTGGCGGCTTGGTTAGAGCTTTCAGCCAGCTTGCGTACTTCTTCTGCAACAACCGCAAAGCCTCTGCCTTGTTCACCCGCTCTTGCAGCCTCAATAGCAGCATTTAGTGCCAAAAGGTTTGTCTGTCCAGCAATAGAAGCAATTAGAGTAACAATCTCACTGATTTCCTGCGAGCCTTTAGCAAGTGCACCAATGACATGTTCAACCGACTCTGAACCTTGATTAATCTGCTTCATTTGTATCATCGCCTGTTCAATGGCCTCATACCCCCGCTCGGTTTCTTTCGTAGAGCCACTGGCAGTTTCCGCAATCATCTTTCCCGTATTGGCAACTTCCATAATACTTGCTGTTATTTGCTCTGCTACAGTTGCCATACTGTCTACCGCAACCGATTGTCTTTCTGTCCCTTGAGCAATTTGCGTAATAGAAATAGCTACTTGATTTCCCGCTTGCGCAGATTGTTGTGCACTTGCCGTTAGTTCCTCACTAGACGCTGCAATCGTATCGGCTTGCAGTTGCACCTGTGTAATCAAATACCGTAAATTTCCTGACATTTCTTTAAAAGCATGAGCTAGTTGTCCAATCTCGTCAGTGGAATTAATTTTGACTTGTCGCTCTGTAAGGTCACCTTGTGCCAATAACAATGCCTCGTCTCGCATAAGGACAATAGGGATAGTAATTTTTTTACTAATGTATGTTATCATGATAGCTGTCAGTATTATGCACATTAAAACAACCGAAAACATGATTTTAGACAACATCGCTACTTCCCGCACTACCTCGCTCTCTGGCGCCGAAACAACCATTACCCATTGTTGACCGCCTGGCAGTGTGATCGGCGTAAAAACTCCAATATGTTTATTTCCGTCTAGATCTGTATAATTACCGGAAGACTTTTTCCCATTTTTAGCTTCTTCAAAAAGTTTTTTGTAACGATCATCTACTTCCGTATTCTGCACTTGAAGCTCTGGATCAAGTTTTTTAGTCACAACGTTGAGTTTACCATTTAATTCTGGCCTTTTAGCATGAGCAATAATCATTCCCGAATGATCAATCAGTGTGGCATATCCACTTTCTTTAAACTTAACCTCTTTTAGTAGTTCTGTTATGCGTTGCAACGAAACATTACCGGTTACTATTTTAACAAGTTTCCCCTCTTCCAATACAGGAACGGCAATAATCACCCCTAGTTTTCCCGTCCCTCTTGTAAGCCTAGGCTCTGCTATGTACATTTTCTTGGTACTCACTACCATTTTGACATAATCAAGATCAGATACATTGGTTGTAGTCCCATTAAACCTTACACCAGTACCATCTGGTAAAAGTCCATTGATGTTATCAAAGTTACCTGTCCGTTTATGAAGTTCACTTAAAGCCTTAACAATTTGCGGAGTATCATTACCGACGTGCATGACTGGACTACTTGCCAAACCTTCTAACTCAATCACTCTTTCATTGATGACTCCCTTAATCTGATTAGAATAATCAGCACCAATCGAAACCGCGGTCTCATCAATACTTTTTAATAAGAACTGATTAGCAAAGTAGTAGCTTAGTCCAGCTACCGTTCCAAGCGACACTATCAATAAGGGCAGTATCATGAGTAATAATCGAATACGTATACTGGATAGTTTCCACTTCATCTAAATCACACTCCCCGTATCTTTTTCACTTCTCCAGGCTCCTCATATCATCATATTTCTTGCTGGAACGACAAAATCCTGCAACATATACAGTTTTTAAAATTACATAATCTTACGACACGATCATTGGTATAATATTTCCATACACTTGTCCGTTTCCTCTCCTAAATTTCAAAATATTATTTCAATTCCGATAATAGTGTACTATAATATGGTTAATAAATATAATATCTTTTTTTTATATAATTCCATAGAAAAATTTTATTAAACAAAACTAGAAAGCTAGGAGGTCATTATGGATGATAAAGATTGGATCATTCTAAAGACGATTTCTGAAGAAAAGAACATTACTAAAGCTGCTGAACGTCTGTATATGTCGCAACCAGCTCTTAGTTATCGCTTAAAAAACTTAGAAAAAGACTTTGGAGCTAAAATTTTTTTACGTAACACTACCGGAATCGTATTCACTCATCAGGGTGAGTATTTACTCAACTATGCACTAGAAATGTTAACACAACTGACAATAGCCAAAGAGCGACTCCAAAGTATGGAACATACAGTACAAGGGACATTACGTATAGGCACTTCATCGATTTTTGCTCATTATGAATTACCAGCAATATTAAAAGGCTTCCTAGAGCGTTACCCCAACGTAGATATTTCTTTAAAAACAGGTTTAAGTTCTAAAATTAATAAAATGTTACAAAAAGAAGAATTTGCTGTGGCGATTTTGCGAGGAGACTATTTCTGGCCAGAAGAAAAACATATGCTACAAGAAGAACACATCTGTCTTGTTTCATCTAGTAATATTGATCTTCAAGATTTACCTTATCGTCCACGGATTAATTATGGAACCGACTCGTCTTTAAGGGTAATGCTCGAAGATTGGTGGCGTGAAACATTTTCCTCTCCACCTCAAGTAAGCATGGAAGTTGATAGTATGGATACCTGTCGTCAAATGGTTCTCCACGGCCTGGGATGGTCAATTTTGCCATTCATTGGTTTGCAGCAGCATGACTCTCTCTATACTAAAAAATTATATTGGCAAGACGGTACACCAGTGCTACGAAGAACATGGATGCTGTACCGTACTTCCTCACTAGAACTCTCGGCAGTCCATGCTTTTACAGATTATCTGAAGCAATATTATAGCATATAATGCACCGTTCCACTAAAAAGGGCTTGTCGCAATGATCCCATAAAGTTAGCACAATAACATAACACTAAATACCAGCAAGATTTTTTTTGCTGGTATTATTTTAAGATTTTTTAGTTCAATGATATGAATTCTTTTACTTTATTGGTTAATACTATAATGAACGTCTATCATATACTTCTGACCATTATCACTATAATCATCGTTGAAAATCCATAATGACAAAAACATTGGAGAGATTTATGGTGAAAAAAAACGTTCACTCTATATCAAACAGTCTTGATGATAACACGACTGTAAAATTACGTAATCTTCAATCTACGATTGCTCACGCACGCCAAGTGGAAAGCGATATGGAAGCCATCACTCGCTCCCTTAAAGAACACTTGGCAGACCCTAGCATCTACCAGATCGATGATCATTTAGCTACTAATGTCGCACACCTAGAAGAAATATTTGCTGGCAGTAATGATATTCATATTCGAGAACTATTTATTATATCGCTGCAACGTAAGGCCGTTATTGTTTTTGTAGAAAACATGACAGATCAAGCTATTATCAATGCTCATATCATGCAAAAATTAACAATCACACCTACTAACAATTCGTCAATTCTCCCACCCCAACCCACCTATGAATATTTAAAGAACTCCCTACTTACCGCTGCTTCAGTATCTGCAGCAAATCAAATGGAAGCAGCAACCAAGCGGGTATTATCTGGCGATACAGCCTTATTCGTTGATGGTTTAAGCACGGTACTTATTATTGCCACCCGCAAGGTTGACTCACGAGCGATTTCCCCCCCTGAAACAGAAAGTGATATCAGTGGTCCACGCGACGGCTTCACAGAAGAACTACGGATAAACGTTTCCCTTATCCGAAGACGGATTAAAAATCCCAATCTTGTCGTAAAACGAGTAACTGTCGGACAACGAAGTGAAACAGATGTAGCAATTATATATTTCCGTGGTATTGTCAATATGAAGTTCGTACATGAAGCGGAACAACGACTTAAGGCTCTTGTAATTGATGATCCTACTGTTTACGGCCTACGAGGTCTCTTGGAAGACCATCCTTATTCTCCCTTTCCTACCACAATGACTACCGAACGACCTGATAAGTTTACAAATGCATTATTAATGGGCAAAGTTGGCATTGTCGTAGATGGTACACCTTATTGTATAACAATTCCTGCTATGTTCTCTGATTTTTTACAAGCTGGTGATGACTTTTATCAAAAATGGCTGACAGCTACGTTGATACGATTGGGTCGATATGTCACTGCTTTTTTAGGGCTATCATTTCCGGCACTATATGTTGCCATTACTTCCTTTCACCCTGCATTTTTACCTACGCCATTAGCTCTAATCATTGGTACAACTCGGGAAGGATTACCTTTTCCCTCCTTTATCGAAGCAATCATTATGATCAGTCTACTTGAGATCATGCAGGAAGCAGGAATCCGGTTACCTAAAACCGTTGGTTCGACGGTTAGCATTGTGGGAGGTTTGGTGATTGGTGATGCAGCTGTTCGAGCAGGACTCGTCAGTCCTCCCATCGTTATTGTTACTTCCTTTACTGCCATCGCTTCTTTTACTATCGTCCATTACAATATGTCTTTACCTCTGCGCTTACTGCGATTTATGCTGATGATACTAGGAGCAAGCTTTGGTATATTTGGAGTAACAATGGGACTATTAGCAATTTCGATTCACCTTGCGAATTTGGAAAGTTTCGGCGAACCATATTTAGCGCCACTAGCTCCACGAAACTTTGGCGCTCTCCGCGATTTAAAAGCTACAACATTTATCTCACCTCCAAAAAAAATCGACAAGCGTCCTGCGTATTTAGAAACCGAAGATAGCACACGACAAAGCAACAATAAGGAATGATAGGATGGGATACTATGATGAACCACAATATCACTATTTCACCGATGCAATTCTTTGTAATTGCGGTTAATGCTATGTTCGGATCTACTTTACTAACATTGCCCAGCGACCTTGCCCGCATTGCCAATGAAGATATGTGGATATCCATGTTACTCGGTAGCATCTTGATGTTCATCGCATTCTGGATCTCCGTCAAACTCTCTGCAAATTTCTCTGATATTACCATTATTGACTATCACATCTTACTACTTGGTCGTATTCCAGGATTTATTTTAAATCTGCTAATGATTCTGCTAATGATGGCTATCGTAGCATTATATTTACGAACCTTTACCATTGCTATCAAGGTATACTTACTTGATCTCACACCACCTATAGTGATAAACATTTTCAATCTAGGGCTGGCAATCTATGCAGTACAATATGGCCTCGCCCCCCTCCTACGGTTACAGCAATTTCTCTTTGTACAAGAGTATGGAGTCTTTTTAACAATCGTTTCATTAGGTATTTTATCCATCGAATCAAAACATTATCAACCAATGCTTGCAGAAGGAATCACCCCTGTTTTACAAGGAATGATACCAACCTGGCTGACTTACAGCGGCCCCGAAATATTGATCGGTTTTCTGTATCCTTTTATCACCACTAAAAAAGCCGCGTTAAAGTGGGGATTTTGTAGCATTAGTATGGTTACATTCATCTATGTTCTCATTACACTCATTGTTCAGGGCATATTAGGACCAACTGAAACAAAGCATACCATTATCCCCACAATGATGGCCTACCGTTTTATAGAAATACCAGACACCTTCATCGAGCGATTAGATGGCTATTTAATGACAATCTGGGTTATCATAGGCTTTACCTCCCTTATCAACTGGATCTATTTTATTTCTTTTGGTATCGCTCAAATGTTAAAACTAGAGAGTAATCGTTGCACTGTTGTGCTACTACTACCTTTCCTTTACTATCTGCAGGCTATTCCCCCCAATGCCTATGCCATTCAGATTATTACGCAATGGATGAATTGGAGCGGTATATTGTGGGGTTTAGGAGTAACCCCTTTACTCCTTGCACTGGCATGGTTAAAAGCCAAGAGAAAAAAACCATGTTAACAAAAGACTGGCGAAATATCTTGATCGTTATATTGTTTATACTTACCCTGCTTGTGGCCGGGTGCTGGGATCGTAAAGAAATTGAAAATCGTGGCTATGTCTTGGGAGTAAGTATAGACCATGTTGTATCTCCAGAACCAAAAGGTCTTCATGATCTTGATGAAACACCTCAAGCAGCAGGTCAACGAAAATACAAGCTAACTTTTGAAATGCCTAAATTCAACAAATCAGAGACAAGTAAAGAAGTAAGCAAGGGACAAAATCATCTCCTTTGGTCTGGTGAAGGCGAGTCCATGTTTGCCATTACCCGTATGGTTAGCACAAAAACCTATTTTAGTCCATTCTTTGAAGATCTACAAGTTCTGATTTTCAGTGAATCAGTGGCTAGAGAAGGGGTTGGAGATATACTTGATTTTTTCCTGCGTGACGCAGAAATGCGACGCCGGACAAAAGTTTTCGTTACTCCCGGTCGAGCTGAGGATATATTGAAAGCTAAACTACAAGTCGAAGAAGTAAATAGCACTTTTATTGGTAAACTGGCAGCAAATACGGCTAAAGCTCCTTATTTTGCCGCTAAGGAAGAACTAGGGCAAATTGCCCAGGCCCTTCGAGCAAATCATTCTTTCATTGTACCGATCATAGTTGTTGAGGATCAAGAAGTTCGACTATTGAAAGGGGCCATTTTTAATAAAGACCATAAAATGGTCGGCGAGATGAGCGAACTAGAGATTTTGGGTGGTAAGATTTTGCGTAAAACCTTAAAACAAGGCATTGTCGTTGTACCTAATCCGGCTGATCCTCAGCATATAGCGACATTTGAAATATATGAAAAAAAAATTAAAGTTGATTCACATGTAGAAAATAATCAAATTTTGTTTACTGTACAAGCAATATTGATTGGTACTTTGGGTGAAAATATGATTCATGAGCAAGATGCGGTTGATCCTATCTTTACAAAGGCTGTAGAAAAAGAAATTGCGACTGAAGTAACACGTAGCATTAGGGCCGCTTTTAGCAAACAGCAGCAGTTAAAAGCCGATGTTACCGAACTAGGAAATTTAGTGCATCGCCAGCACCCTGATTATTGGAAAAACGTACAGGAACGCTGGGATGAAGAAGTTTTCCCAATGGCTCAATTGGATGTTAGCGTTAAAATTCAAATCCGCAGACCCGTTATTACCCACTAAATAGTTGTTGTATCATCAGTACCACGCCCACTATAATGTATAACCATCCGCCAACACGGGCCGTTTTTTCAGCACGTGGGTGATTCTTATATTTGGCATCTGCAACATTAACGGTTAAGGAGTATAATCCAAGTAAGACAATTAAAACTGCATAACCAAACGATAGAGGAGCGACTAGAATAGAACTAAGTTCTTTGCTATCCATTCTACACTTCCTTACATACTTAATAGATTCTTGAAATTAGATACCATAATTGGTTCTTCACAACTAAAGTTAGTATGTCTAAAATTACCATGAATTATAGGACTCAAAATTTGAGATACTAAAAATAAAAAGCAGGAGGAATAAGGTATATGGATAGAAAATTAGCTAGGCATAAACTTCATCGCCATAAAATTAAACGTTATGCGGCTGCAGCTGTAGCTGGTGCAGCTATTATGACAGGAATTGCATTTCCTGGTATCCCAACTGCCAAAGCCTCAGCTATGGAACAATCTATCACTTCTCCTCCCATAACAAACGAACAAACTACATTAGTAAATCAAAATATGAAAAAGCCACTTAAGAAAATGATTGCAGAAAAAGAAAAAGCCGAGCGAGAAGATTATAATCGCAATGGTTGGCATGAGCACAAAGAGGATTGGCCTAGCCCTGATGATACGCAAGCATTATATAAAGACGGCCACATTTATTATCATAATAATAATGACCGTTACAATGACTATGAACGTTATGGATATACCTATTATCTTAACAGCCCTATAGAATTCGTAAAAAGCTATGCAACCCAATATGGATTCAACCCGGATCTTGATTCTTTTATAATACTTTCTCAATCAAGACACAAAGCAACAATCCAGGTAATAAAACATGATACTCGGCAACGATTTAAAGTAGATCTACTAAGAGATCACGATCATACTTGGAAAATTACCGCAATACGTGGAATTGGTGATGAAACCGTTGCAGCAACCTATTTTTCACCATCTTTTTAAAATGAATAAAACCCGCATTTTTGCGGGTTTTATTCATTCAATCTATAAATTTTTTAATTTTTTAAAAAAAGACTTGGCTTCGACCAAGTCCGTAGACGAAGGTAATATACAGCTTTTTGACTCCATAAAAAAAGAATACCAATCGGTATTCTTTACAATATTATTACCAACCCCCGGCTGATCCCATACGAGCTGAAATTCGATTTGCATATTCAAACAAAATCGGTACATATTCCACTATTTTTTCTCGAGAATATGTGCTGGTAGGCCCCGAAATACTAATGCCGCCAATAATTTCGTCAGCTACATTATAAAGAGGCGCAGCTATACAGTTCGTTCCATTACTCCACTCCTCAAAATCTACTGCATACCCTTGCAAACGTACTTTTTCGATTTCTGCTAAATATTCGCCTTCATCAATGATGGTATTCAGTGTATATCTACGAACACCCTTTTGAAAAACATCATGAACAATTTCAGGCGACTTACAAACTAAAATTTTTCCTAACGCAGTGCAGTTAATAGGTCGCCTCATACCAATATGAAAATATCCGTACGTACAATAAGGAGTTTCTGCCCTTGCAACGTATACCACCTCTTGCTCATCAAGGACCGCAAGATTGACGTTGACTTTCAAATTATTTGATAATTCTTCAAGGTAAGGTAGACAGATCCGTCTTATTTCCATCGAATTCAAAACGATCCCTTGATACTTTAAAAATCCCCGCCCCAAAGAATAACATCCATCCTGTTGTTCAATCAAATTAAACTCTTTTAATGTACTAAGCATACGATGAGCTGTTGGTTGGCTAATGCCAGTCATGACACTGATGTCCTTTAATCGCAATCTCGATTTTTCATAAGAAAAACAATTCAGTAACATGATGGCCTTTGCAATACTATTATTTAGAAAATCTTTTTTACCATCATCTTTCATATTTGATATTTCCACTCCATTTTATATATTGGAATTCATAATTGTTATAGAACCATTATTGTTCATTATATAAAACATTACCTCATAATAGCAAGAATATTTAATATATATATCATTATTTTTTCTTTTTTTATCCACTTTGATAACATTTATTGTAGATATGATTCTATTTTCCTATTATACATTGCCTTATCCATTTCTAGTCACTGCTCCTCTTGACGCAAATAGAAAAAAGTGAGAACATAGTAAGAGTTGAATTTATCATTATTGGAGATGAATTATTTGAAGACTTTTTTCCAACAACATCGAATTGCTATCTTAGTAGTAGCTCTTGTCATTTTTTCATCACTACTACTATCGGCTTATAACATCTTGCCATTTACGCGATGGGCAAAACATATTGCGCCACAAATGACAGTTCGCGTCACCGCTGTTCCTTTAGTAGCTACAAATAAGTCGGTACAAATTTCACGCACTGGCACCGTAGAAAGTCCAAAATCCGCACCTGTTCATTCAGAATTTTCCGGTTTAATTAGTGAAGTATATGTAACAGAAGGTCAACCTGTCAAAACCGATCAGCCATTGGTCAAAATTCTACGTTCGGCAGGGCCATCGAGTGGTAGAGAAAGAATCAATACCGCACCGGAACCTCAAACCCAGACCATCACTGTCGATCCCATGGCACAAACCGCTTATGACAACGCACTTAAAGAATATAATCGATTTCAAAAATTATATGAGCAAAATGCGATTGCCAAACGTCAATTAGAAAATGCAGCTAACCGCTTACAAGCTGCAGAAGATAATTTAACCGCAGTCCAGACAACAGCTCCAGTACAAGCTTCAGCAAGCAGTGCTCCAGTAGCAACCAATGCAACGATTATTAGTGCACCAAATCCTGGTACTGTAGTCGGTTTAGCAGTTGCTCCAGGAAAATCAGTAACACTCGGACAACCATTGATGGTATTAGATGTCGGGCAAGTTCAAGTGATCATCCATATTGAGCAAAAGGATTTATATTTCCTACATCCAGGCACTCCTGCCACAATTGAAATAGCAAATCAAAGTATCCCAGGACAAGTTGCTAACATTTTCCCTGAAGTAGGAGAAAATAATCTTCCTTCCTTTCGTACCTATATTAACATTCCCAATAATATAGGAGGTCTACTAAAGGCAGGAATGTCCGCCAATGTTCATATTGATACTGGAAAATCAGCAGCAGTCCAAACCGTCCCTGCAGTAGCAGTATTGCAAGATGAACAAGGAATACATTATCTATATCTAGCTGATAATGGCAAAGCCATCCGAAAAGAGGTAAGTATTGGCGACACTATAGCAAATGCAATAGAAATTACCTCTGCTTTACCTGAAGGTTCTTTAGTCATAACAAGCAACATCAATGATCTACATGATGGTGACAATATCATGGTCTCACAGTAATAAAAATTAAAAACCGCAACTTTCCACGACAGGAAAGTTGCGGTTTTCTCGTTATTAAAGCAATGATTACCAGTTTATCTTTGATTTCCCGGGAAATTTACTACACACCCTCTTAGTGGTCACGATTCTACAGCGATTGTCACGAATAGGCTACCTATAGGCCATTCCCAGCAAACTAACCACATAGCTGTTGGTTTTCATACATATCTCTAGTAGACCTTTTGAATATCCATTCCATGTTTTAAAAATTCAGCAACAATCTCATCCACATGTTCATTCCCATGAGTCTCTACTGTAACCTCTAATTGCACTTGTTTAAAACGATCCATTACTTTTGATTGATTATGATCCAATTTGATAACATTCGCTTTTAGTTCCGAGAGAATATTAGCAACATGCAATAACTCACCTGGTTTGTCAGGTAAATTTACCGTAAAGCAGAACAATCGTCCTCTTGAGACTAGCGCACGATTGATAATAGCAGAAATCGTAGAAATATCAATATTCCCACCACTCACTAAACAAACGACTTTCTTATTTTTAGATTTCAATTTTTTCAAACCAGCTAACGATAATGCTCCTGCACCTTCCACAATTAATTTATGTTTTTCCATTAATAATAATATCGCTTCTAAAATTTCAAAATCAGAAACGGTAATAACCTCATCGACAAGTTCTCTAATTAAATTAAATGTTAAGTCACCCGGCTTTTTAACCGCTGTACCATCTGCCATCGTATCCACTTTCTCTAGTTCAATAACGGTATTACAGGCAAGAGATTCTTTTATACAGCATGCACCTTCCGGTTCGACGCCAATTATTTTTATATTTGGTTTTAACATTTTGATAGCAAATGCAACACCGCTAATCAGACCGCCCCCACCAATCGGTACCAAAATCTCATCCACATCATCTAACTGATTCATAATCTCTAGGCCAAGCGTACCTTGCCCGACGATTACGTCAATATCATCAAAAGGATGAACAAAAACGTAGTGATGCTCAACTTCAAGTTCTCTAGCCTTTTTATAAGCATCATCATAATTATCACCATATAATACAACATCTACACCATAATTTTGAGTTGCTTCGACTTTAATAATCGGTGTGGCAGCTGGCATGACAATAGTCGCCTTAATGCCAAGCATTTGCGAAGCATAGCCCACTCCTTGTGCATGATTGCCCGCAGAAGCTGAGATAACCCCTCTACTTTTTTCTTCCTCTGTCAACATACTGAGTTTATTAAAAGCACCACGAATTTTGAACGCTCCGGTAACTTGAAGATTTTCTGGTTTAATATATACACGATTGTTACACTCGTTACTAAAAAATGGGCTTTCAATTAATTCTGTAGTTTTTATTACACCTTGCAATCTTTTTTCCGCTACATATAGGTCCTCTATACATAAACATGAATCCCCTGTTTTAAATGTTTTGCTTGTTAAATCTAGCATCAATTTTTCCTCCTATATGGTCAATATATAACAAAAAACTCGTCCTGGAATAAATTCCAAGGACGAGTTACTACCCGCGTTACCACCTTAATTGCATAACAATGCCTCTCATCAGTTCTATCAAACCTAAGCCAAGTAACGTGGCTAACCCGGTATTTCTTACTGTTATTCAGAAATACAGTTCTAGAGTGATCTTCATCTACTGCTCATTATCGACTTCCACTATACGCCGACTCTCTGTAAACTCCCACGTAGATTACTTTCTCTATCATCACTATTGTCATTTGCAATTTAGAACAAATTCTATCATTATTTGCTTACGCTTGTCAATGGTTTTTACTGTAATTTATATGTACCAACTTAAGCAAGACACCAACTGCCATTTTTATCAATGAGCAGTTTACGAGTATGATACTCATTGAGCGTACTACGATGACCAACACTAATAATCGCTGAATTTTTGAGATGAGTACGCATTAAAGCATATAACTGCGCCTCTGTAGATTCATCAATAGCTGATGTTGCTTCATCTAGGAACAACCAATCCGGCTCTTGAAGTATCGCCCTTACAAAGGCTATTTTTTGTTGTTCGCCCAGTGAAAGAATATGAGACCAATCTTCCACTTCATCTAGCTTATTAACAAATTCACTCAACTGGCAAAGTTTCATAACTTCTCGAATTCTTTCATCGGCAATCGAATCTGATGTATAAGGGTATAGCACCGCTTCCCTTAAAGTACCGAGAGGGAGATATGATTTTTGAGGTAAAAACAATATTCTTTGCCCCTTTGGAAACGCAACCGTACCTTGTCCAAAAGACCAAATCCCAGCTAATGCACGCATTAAAGTACTTTTTCCACAACCAGATGGTCCCATGATTAATAAAGAATCGCTACGCATAATCTTCATCGAAAGGTCTTTTAGTAATAATTCTCCATTTGGCAGTTGCACATGTAACCCAACTACATCCACAGCGTCCCCCTGCTCATCTCGAATTACGATTGATTTTTTCTCGGAAATATCCTTTGCGGTACTCATACTATTACCAAAACCAATTAAACGATTGACCACAGCCTGCCATTCAGCAAATATAGAATAACTATCTACTAAGAAAGATAATGAATCCTGTACTTGTCCAAATGCCGCTGAAGTCTGAATCAATCCCCCTAATGGAATTTCCTTGCTAAAATAGCGCGGAGCAGCAACAACTAGGGGAAAAATAATCGCAATTTGCGAATAACCAGATGTAAACCAAGTCAATTTCTTTTGTCTGAGCATTAATTGTTTAAAATTATCAACGACTAGATGAAATCGTTGCAATAAGTTGGCTTGTTCTTGTTTTTCACCACCATACAGAGCAATACTTTCACTATTTTCTCTTAACCTTACTAAGCTAAAACGAAAATCAGCTTCATAACGTTGTTGATTAAAATTAAGTCCAACAAGTGGATGACCAATTTTCGTCGTCAGCCATGTACCAATACCAGCATATAAAATGGCAACCCATACCATATACCCTGGTATTGATATACCATTTTCTCCGATCGGTACCAATAGATTACCAGAAAGATTCCATAAAATAGCCACAAACGAACACAACGTAACCGTTGCTTTTAAGACACCAAGAGAAAGACGTAATGTCAAATTTACAAATAATTTTAGATCTTCACTAATTCGTTGGTCAGGATTATCCGTACTATTATCAAGCAATTGCATCTGATAATACGACCTTTGATATAGCCAACTCCCTAAGTATTTTTGCGTAAGCCAACGACGCCATTTTATTTCTAATAATTGCTGCATATAGAGTTCATAAACGGCTACAATGATATAACAAGCAGCCAATATGCAAAATGTACCGATCGCGCTGACAAAGCCATCTTTGTCATAATTTTGTAGCGTATTATAAAATGTATTTTTCCATTCATTCAATAATACCAATATATATACATGTCCTAGATTGAGACCTACTATGACACCTAGCAATAATCCAGCTCGCCATTTTTCTTCTGACTGCCAGTACTCTTTGGTAATTTGCCATACCCCTTTCCTAAAGTCACGGTTCACTATTCTCATCAGCATTAAATCCTTTCGTTATCGATTCACGATTTGGTAATGGATCACTAATCTTTCTCGATTCGCTAAAAATTCGAAAAGTCCTTTTCGTTATATAAAAAAGCTACGAGATTCGTAGCTTTTCCTATCAACTTTTTAATTCATAACATTCAGGACGCCGATCTGCAAATACAAGAATCTTGCTGCGAACCTCATCAACAGCAGTAAAATCTACCTCGGCCATTATGACTTCTTCTTTTGTTTCAGATCCTTCAGCAATAACTTCTCCCCATGGATCAATAACCATCGAATGTCCAAAAAAATTATTGTTTACATCTTTGCCCACTCGATTAACAGCAATCACGTACATTTGGTTTTCAATGGCCCGGGCAATATTCAGTGCACGCCAGTGCATGCCTCGAACAGTAGGCCATTCTGCCGACACAAATAGTGTCTGGCATCCATCTAGAGCTAATGCACGAGAGAGTTCCGTAAACCTTAAATCATAACAAATGATCATTCCCGCTTTACCAAAACTCATAGTAAATGTACTGCGCTTATTACCAGCAGCGATAAATTTATCTTCTTCCATCAAACCAATCAAGTGAATTTTACTATACTTTGCCTGAATGGTGCCTGCTGAGTCTATAGCGTAGGAAGTATTATACACTTTCCCATCCCTTGCCTCTGCTATAGATCCAGTCATGATTTCTACCTGATTGTCTTTCGCTATCTGCCGAAGCATCATAATGGTTTGACCATTTTCACTCTCAGCCATTTTATCGATCTCATCCAATTTATAACCCGTAGTCCACAGTTCTGGCAAAACAATTAACTTCGCTCCCTCTGTTATTGCTTTATCGATGAGGTCTTTTGCTTTCTCTTGATTGACTTGCACCTGCCCTAGTGCAACATCCATTTGAATTAGAGCTATCTTCATGATCGTTTCCCTCCTCAAGCAAAATACAATACGGTATTAATTAAATCCGAGTTATTTGTATCATAACATAGCCTAAGTAAGAGCTACAAGCTAATGTTTGGACTGGGAAAATATAAAATCCTTCAAAATTCTAATAAGAATTTTGAAGGATTTTTTTGCTTATAACATACTCTTTAAAAATGCCTGCGTACGGGCTTGTTTGGGATTGGTAAATATATCTTCAGGATTTCCTTGTTCTACGATATCACCATTATCCATAAAAATAACACGTTGAGCGACCTCGCGCGCAAATGCCATTTCATGAGTTACCACGATCATTGTCATATGCTCTTGAGCAAGTTGACGCATCGCTTTCAACACTTCTCCCGTTAGTTCAGGGTCTAAAGCAGATGTCGGTTCATCAAATAACATGATATCTGGTTTCATTGCCAGCGCTCTGGCAATGGCAACTCGTTGTTTTTGACCACCAGACAACCTAGAAGGATAACTATCCCGTTTTTCAAATAGTCCAACCTTACGAAGCAACTCTTCCGCTTCCGGTAAAATGACCTCTTTTTTTACCTTTTTCACTAACATAGGTGCTTCCATAATATTATCAATAACCGTCATATGAGGAAATAAGTTAAATTGCTGAAATACCATACCCATTTTGAAGCAAATCTCACGTGCCTTATGTTCTGCGACATACTGCGATCGTCCTTCTGCATCTTCGGTTACCAACATTTCCTCTTCAATCTGAATTGTCCCCTTATCGATGATTTCTAATCGATTTAAACAACGAAGTAGTGTGCTTTTTCCTGAACCAGACGGCCCAATAATCGCAACCACTTCGCCTTGCGCCACTTCTAAACTAATGCCTTTTAATACTTCAAGGTTATTAAATTTTTTGTGTATATTTTTTAGACGTATCATATTCATAACAACTCACCCCTACTCATCATATGCCGCATAACGTTTCTCTAATTTGTTAAACATCCAAGTCAATATTAATGTCATAGCCAAATAAAATACCGCAGCAATGAAAAAAGGTGTCAAATCAAATTCTCGCTGTACAATCGTTCTCGCCGTTCTTAGTAAATCATTCATCGCCAACACATAGATCAGAGAGGTGTCTTTTACAAGAGTAATCGTCTCATTACTGATCGGTGGCAATACCCGTTTGATCATTTGGGGCAGTATAATGCGTCTCATTGTCTGCACATATGTCATACCAAGTACCTTGCCAGCTTCATATTGCCCTCGTTCAATCGATTGAATTCCACCGCGAAAGATCTCTGCAAAATAAGCGCCATAATTACAGACAAAAGCAAGAACAGCCGCTGGAAAGTCCGACAACTTAATACCGATATACGGTATCAGTGGTAATGCATAATATACAAATAATAGCTGAAGCATCAGCGGAGTTCCCCGCATGAGCCATATATAAGTCTCAACCAAGAAACTCAGTGGTTTGTACTTTGACATCCGCGCTAGTGCCATAACCAAACCTAACGGCAAGGAAAGCAGCAGCGTAATAAAAAACATTTGTAACGTAATATTGGCGCCATCTAGCATCGGCCCAATCATCCCGATTATTTTCTCCACGTATATTCTCCTTTTTTTATTGGGAAAATTTGAGGGCTGATGGCAAATCACCATCAGCCCTTAGTACTACTTAATTAGATCTGCGCCAAACCATTGTTTGGATATTTGAGCAGAAGTGCCATCTTTTTTCATTTCATCTAATACTTTTTGAACCTTATCACGAAGTTCTTTATCATCTTTACGGAAACCAATACCAAGTATTCCAACCTCGCCCACTGCTTTATCAAGTACTATAAATTTGTCTGGAGTTTTCGACATGAAATATCTGCCGAAAATCTCATCCGTTATTACCGCATCAATACGACCGGATTCTAAATCCATGAACGCAGAAATACAATCAGCATATTTTTTTACTTCTTTAAATGAAGTTTTCATTTGTTGGTTTGCTTCAATGATTTCATCCGCTGTACTAGCACTTTGAATCCCAACTAATTTCCCTTTTAGATCATCCAGGCTTTTTACTGTTGAACCTTTCATAAGGAAAATTACTTGTTTGCCGTCCATATATGGTTCACTAAATAGCATATTTTCTTTACGTTTTTCTGTAATATTCATACCATTCCATAGTGCATCGACACGTTTACCATTTAGTTCAGCCTCTTTACTACCCCAGTCAATTGGTTTAAACTCGACTTCCATATTTAATTTTTTAGCCGTAGCTTTTGCCATATCGATATCAAAACCGACTATATTATTCTTTTCATCTCGAAAGCCCATTGGTGGAAAACTATCATCTAAGCCGATCACAATTTTTTTCTTCTCTGGTGATTTGGTAGCCGTACTACTACAGCCTGCTAATAACATACCAGACATCATCAGCAATAAAAACAATCCAATTATTTTTTTCATCCGTAAACCCCTCACTCTACTATATTTAAATCCATAATCCATATTATACTTTAGTACGCTAAATTTGAAAAGAACTAATTCAAGAAAAAAATGATCATATAAAATGATCATTCGATTTTCTTAAATGCTCTACGATTGGAATATCAGCTGGCACAAATTGATAGTTCTGTATGGTTTGCTTATCAACCCAAGCAATCTCATCATGTACCGCCGGATAGAGCGTTCCCCCCGTCCAAGATACCCAGTAAACGGATAGATGAATCATTCCAAACTCATATTCATAGATATTTTCATCAAAAAGCTTACCTACGATTACATCAATTTGAAGTTCCTCTTGCATTTCGCGGCGCAAACACTCTTGTGGTGTTTCACCTGCTTCTAGTTTACCTCCCGGAAATTCCCAAAGATTAGCTAATGCATCTCCGGCTCTACGTTTTGCAATAAAGCATAATCCATCTTTCATTAATAATGCTGCAATTACACGTTTCACCTGTATCCTCCTCGTAACAATTGACGGTAGTAGTTTATTCTAGTTGTGTTATAATCTCCACATTTTGGTTGTTGTTGAAATAGGCTTCCACCTTTTTCACTGGTAGTGGTTTAGCAAAAAGATAGCCTTGTACCTCATCACAACCATATTGCTTCAAAAGCTGTAATTGACCTGTTGTTTCCACACCTTCTGCCGTTAGATGTAGCCGCATCGTTTTACCGAGAACAATAATCGCATTTACAATGGAAGCACTCTCGGATGATATCTCTGCATCTTGAATAAAAGATTTATCAATTTTCAAAGTATCAAGCGGCAATCTTTTTAAATTTACCAATGAGGATTGTCCGATTCCAAAGTCATCCATAGCAATATGTATATTCATCTTTCTTAATTCTCTCATTGTCTCAATAGCCGATACAATATCGTATAAACATAATGTTTCCGTAATTTCCAATTCAAGCAGGCGTGGTGAGGCACCTGTTTCTTTTAAAATATCCATGATCGTTTCCAAAAGATCACCATGATAAAATTGTTTTGCTGACAGGTTTACAGAAATAGCCATATCACTTTCAGTATCTTCCCATATTCGAATTTGCTGACAAGCAGTACGTAGCACCCAAGTTCCTAAAGGAACAATGAGTCCTGTTTCCTCGGCTAGAGGAATAAAATTATCAGGGAAAATTAGTCCTCTCTGTGGATGTTGCCAACGCACCAAGGCTTCTACAGACTCGATTTTTCCTGTTGTAATATTTACACGTGGTTGATAATAAAGCACTAACTCGTTTTTGTCTATGGCTTGCCGCAACTCTTGCTCCAAATTCATTTTATTCACAATTTGTACAGAAAGATCCTTCGTATACAAATGATAACTATTTTTATTATCTTGTTTTGCATATGCCATCGCAATATCGGCATTTTTTATTAAAATACCAATATCATGACCATCGTCAGGACCAATAGCAATACCAATACTACCCGTTAAGGTAAAATCATATCCATCGATCTCAAATGGTTCTAGACATGTACCAAGTATAACTTCAGCCATCTGTTCTATATGTTTACGATTTTCATCTGGTGGATGATAGATAATGATAAATTTATCAACTCCCATATTCGCAATACTTGAAACAGTATCAATTTTTGTTAAGCGTTGACCCATGATTCTAAGCAGATTATCTCCTGCATCATGACCAGCTATATCATTAACAATTTTAAATCCATCTAGATCTAGCAATAAAACGACAAGCCGTTTCTCATCTGCTATTAATAAATTTCCAAATGTTTCTTTAATAAAGTTACGATTGTATAAACCAGTTATTGGTTCATGATAGGCTAGATATGAAATTTTCTCTTGTTGTATTTTTCCTTCTTCCAATTCCCTTTGCAAAGAATCAGCCAGTAATGCATTATCAATGCTCAGTGCTACAATATTTGCAAATTTCTCCAAAACTCTCACTTTTTCTTCTGTGAAACTCTTACCACTATCAATCTCATATGATAAACCTAAAATAGCGACAATTTTATCTTCACTATAGATAGGCACACTGACCATTGCACCTATCGCAGTATAATCCGCTCCCTTATATTGGCCATCCCAAACTGTATACTCCTCAACCATAATACTCTTCTTTTGTTGTAGAACCTTCCCTGATAACCCCTCACCTTCCCGCAAGCGCATTCCAACATTTGGTTTATGAATTCCATTACCCGCTTTTAAATCCAAATATTTTCCTGAAGGATCTACCCAAAACATAAAGGCATGAGCTTCATCTGCCAAACCAGTCGCCCGCTCAACAATAACTTCAAACAACGTATTAATATCCATACGTTTTACAATGATCAATGTAGTACCAAATAATGCATCCATATAAGCATTTTTAGTTATCAATAGCTCTTTATTATCTTCGAGCATTTTCTGATTTTCTTCTAAAACGATGAATTGATGACGCAATTCCTCTTCTAATGCAAGAAGTTCTTCATAAGCTGCGACCAGCTCAAAGTTAGTATTATTTAATTCCTGATTTTGTCGTTCATACTGCAACGTATGACGTTGAATAAGATAATACAGCATGGTGGCTGATAGGATAACAAATATCCAGCCTTTAAATATTGATAATTGAAAAATGATATGCTGATCAGAAAAGATAGTAGTTAATAAACTATCCGAAAAATATATCCATAACGCGGAAACAACAGCGTATAACATACTGATACGAAAAGACTCTTTTGTTGCAGATGTGAACATAATCTACCTCCACTATTACACCTTGACTACATTGTTAATGTAAATTCGACTATAATTTGCAATTAACCTTTTTATTTTTTAAATTACTCTTAATCATATAATATGTTTTTTAACAATTGAGCTTTTATTACAATGAAAAAACGCTTTTCCCAAAAATTGAATTTTAAATTGACAAAACATCAGATCAGACATACAATACAATTAAATCAATCGATTGATTTAATTGTATAAGGAGGCAAGAATATGAATAAAAAGCTCCTCGCGATTACCGCTATTTTTTTAACATTGGCAGCAAGTGTTAGTTACAAATTATATTTACCAAAAGAAAAAGGCATCACCGCTACTGGCACTGTAGAAGTAACCCTTGTTGATATCGTCCCCAAAATCAATGGCTATATGTCTGACCTAACCATTCAAGTAGGTGATAGAGTGGAAGCTGGCCAAGTAATTGCCCGCATCCATCGTGCGGATCTAGAGGCGCAGTCACTTGCGGATGCAGCAGCACTTAGTAAAGGCAAGATACAATTAGCCGACCTTGAAAAAGGGCCTAGAGAGCAGGAAATCAAGCAAGCTAGCGCTAATGTGGCATCGGCCCAAGCAACCTATGATAAAGCGAAAACTGATTTAGAACGTTATCGCTCCCTCTACCGTGAAAATGCGATTCCTGCTCAACAGCTTGATGCCGCGCAATCTACTTATAGTGTTGCTTATAATGCACTACTTGCCGCTCAATCGCAGCAAAGTTTAGTAGCCGAAGGCAATCGTCCGGATGTCATCGAAGCTCAACGAGCGGAAGTAAAAAGATTACAAGCCGCTGGTGATGTTACGCGCGCTACGTTAGCAGATACGGTTATTTCCAGTCCATTTGGCGGCATAATATTAACCAAAAATTTTGAAAATGGAGAGTATCTTACTGCTGGATCAGCGATTGCCACCATTGGTGATATCAATAATTGCTGGGTCAAGATCTATCTTCCTTCCGAACAACTGGGTCTGATTCAATTCGGTCAATCGGTAGACGTTCATATTGATGCATACCCAAATCGCACCTTCGCTGGAACCATCAAAGAAATTAGCCAAAATGCTGAATTTACCCCAAGGCAAAGTATTACCGAGCGAGAACGAACTAATTTAGTATTTTATGTAAAAGTAAAAATTGATAATGCAGAAGGCATCCTAAAACCTGGAATGCCCGCGGATGTGGTCATCCAATGATTGGGTTGCATAACATCACCAAAAGCTACGGTACTAGAATTGCTGTAAATAATATCTCACTAGAAATAATGCCCGGTGAAATATTCGGACTGGTGGGCCCTGATGGTGCAGGAAAAACTACAATGATCCGCATGCTCACAGGTCTTCTCGCACAGTCGTCAGGCGATTTGACAGTACTTGGTGCAAATGATCCAGAAACCATCAAAGAACATCTCGGCTATGTTCCGCAGAAATTCAGCCTCTATGGAGATCTGACCGTCATGGAAAACATTCAAATATTTGGAGCATTATATGGGCAAACAGCAAACCAAATTGATGATTTAGCTCGTAATATTCTAACCTTTACTAATTTACTCCCCTTTAAAGATCGCCTTGCTGATCATCTATCTGGCGGTATGAAACAAAAATTAGCATTAGCCGCTGGACTAATGCATCAACCCAAACTATTTTTTCTTGATGAACCGACCACTGGTGTTGATCCTGTTTCCCGGCGGGAATTTTGGCAAATGCTATTTAAACTCAACAAGGAAGGTACTACCATCTTCGTATCGACCCCCTATATGGATGAGGCTGAATTTTGTACACGGATCGCATTTATACATAATGGCAGCATTGTTGCCTGTGATTCACCGCAAGGGTTGCGTAAGGCGTATCCTTATAAAGTGCTGGAACTAGGCAGCAATAACCGAAATATCAAAACGCATTTGGCTGCTTGTCCAGTTATTGATAGCAATATGTTCGGCGATAAGTACCATATTGTAGTAGAAGATGTTTCCCTAGCCATCCCACAAATACAGTCGGCACTAGCAAGCGCCAATATTACGGCCACCTCACTAACAGAAATAGAACCGACTTTAGAAGATGTCTTTGTCGCCCTAGCAAAGGAGGAGGTATGATGTACGCTGTAGAACTGACTAATCTCACCCGCTGCTTTGGCAACTTTACGGCAGTCAATCATATTTCTTTGCAAATCAAGCAAGGTTCGATCTATGGGTTTTTAGGTCCGAATGGTTCTGGTAAATCAACTACAATCCGAATGTTATGTGGACTCTTAAAACCAACATCTGGGACTGGCACCATCTTAGGACTCGACATTACCCAAGACAGTGAGAATATCAAGCATAAAATCGGCTATATGTCCCAAAAGTTCAGTCTTTATGAAGATTTAACCGTTTTACAAAACCTCGAATTTTATGCTGGTATGTATAACCTGCCAGATGATGCAGCTCAGGAACGCATTGATGAAATGCTCACACTCGCTGACTTATACGAACGCAAACATGAACTAGTCGTTAATTTGTCCGGTGGTTGGAAACAACGCCTGGCGCTAGGCTGCTCCATTATTCATGCCCCGCCCATCTTATTTCTTGACGAACCCACTGGTGGTGTTGACCCCAAATCAAGACGCATGTTTTGGGATATTATCTATCAATTAGCAGCCCAAGGTACTACCATCATGGTAACAACGCATTTCATGGATGAAGCAGAACATTGTGATCAAATTGGCTTCATCTTTGAGGGCAATTTGATTGCCAGTGGCGCTCCGTCAGAATTAACCAAACTACTTCCTGGTATGTTAGTACAAATTGCAACCTCCAAACCAATGGAACTACTAGAAACAATTGTCGGCAGCAAAATTCCTTATCTTGATATCTATCCATTTGGCGCAAGCGTCCATATTCTGATAGAAAACAATCAACTACCACACCTTGCCTCTCTTGCTTATCAGCAAATCACTCCTGGCCTTGAAGACGTATTTGTGTACTTAGTAAAATCTCAACGCACGGAGGTGATCCTATGAAACGTCTAAAAGCATTGCTCATTAAAGAATTTATTCAAATGCGGCGGGACAAATTAACGTTAGCTATGATGCTCGTCATGCCGATCGTACAACTTTTACTTTTTGGTTATGCAATTAATACCGAAGTGAAGCATTTACCGACGATTGTATTTGATCAATCGCTGCAACAAGACAGCCGCGATCTACTCAATTCATTAAGGGCAAGTGGTTATTTTGATATAGAGTATACGGCCAAGAGTTTTCAAGATATCAATGATACCGTTGATTCTGGCAAAGCCAAGGTGGGGATTATTATTCCACCCGATTTTTCAGAGAGCATAAAACATGGTCGAACAGCCAGCGTACAGGTAATTGTAGATGCAACAGACTCGATGTCCGCTTCTTCGGCGATCAGTGCTGCGCAAATGATTGGTCAATTAAATGCGCAGAAAATTTCACTCCAAAAAATACAAGGCTATACTGGACATCCGGAAAAGAAGCCTTACGATATCCGTATCCGTCCCTGGTATAATCCAGATTTCGTATCGGCATTTTATATGGTTCCCGGTATTATGGGAGTCATTTTAACCATGACCATGGTGATGATCACCTCGATGGCAATTGTACGAGAACGAGAACGCGGAACACTAGAGCAACTGATTGTTACGCCTATGAAAACCTGGGAGCTGATGCTTGGAAAATTGATTCCTTATAGCATTGTTGGTTATGTCCAAGTCACAGTTTCGATATTAGTGGGTATCTTCATCTTCGGCTTACCAGTCCGCGGCAGTCTTACGCTGCTATATGCTCTTACCTCCCTCTTCATTATTGCGTCCCTAGCCCAAGGTCTCTTGATCTCGACCTTAGCCAAAACTCAAATGCAAGCAATGCAAATGTCGTTCTTCGTTTTCTTACCAAGTATTTTACTTTCCGGATTCATGTTTCCGAGAGAGGCAATGCCGCTATTCTTTAATTTACTAGGAAATGTCTTACCGCTTACTTTTTATTTACAAATCATGCGAGGCATTATCCTCAAAGGGGTCGGACTCAGTGTCGTCTGGCCACAGGTTCTGTCTCTCGCGGTCTTTATTCTGATCGTTTTAAGTATTAGTATCAAAAAGTTTCAGAAAAAGATTATTTAGCTATATAAACAAAAGGTATTCAAATTTACTTCAAGGAGTTTTTTATGGAAAAAGATACTGCAGATAAAATTATAGAAGCAGCTCTTCCGCTATTTGCAAAAAAAGGCTTCGTCGCTGTTTCGATTCGCGAAATAGCCGATACTGCTCAGGTCAATAGTTCTGCCATCTCTTATTATTTCAAAGGAAAAGAAGGCCTGTATCAAGCGGTATTGGAAAAAGCATTTTCACCAGTACAAGAGCTATTAACAACAGCAAACAATATGCACCATGCAAAAGCCATGGAACGCCTTGCTCTCTATACCAAAGCAGTTGGTATGATTCACAAAGAACGTCCTTATTTGGCACGTTTTATAAACAGTGAACTTGCCAATCCAACCGCTTGTGGCGCATTGGTAACCAAAAAACATATTTATCAGCTCTATCAATTTATCAACTCCGCGTTGGCGGACGGAGTCGCATCCGGAGATTTTTCATCGGACCTCAATTTGAACTATGCAGCGATATCGCTCGCTGGCATTATGAATTTTTATTTTATCGCGACCCCGCTTTTCAAAGAGTTTTCCACTCTCTCTGAACATTCCGGTGAAGATTATACCAGTCAAGCACTGAGGATTTATTTAGATGGAATTAAAGTGAGGTGATTTTGATTCTCTTACTGGCTCTAGGGCGAGTTTGCAGGATCAATTCGGCATTTGGTGCATCCGTCGATTCAATTTTTTGTAACGCTTCTTTTGCACTTTTGCCGGGCTTCATATGTCTGCGGATCAAGCGTTCTCTACAAACCACATCGGAAGCTTCAATGAACCAAGTTTCATCAAAAATATTCGCCAGTTCATTCCAAGGCGGAGTTTCGAGTAATAAGTAATTGCCTTCGATAATAATAATCTTATGGTTATTTTCGACTACGATTGAATTTGGTACAGGATTATGAATTTCCCTGCTATACGATGGACAATAGATTTTCTCCCCCTTTTCTGACGCTATTCTTTTTACTAGCTTGACAAAACTTTCCGCATCAAATGTTTCAGGTTTTCCCTTAAGTGCTAATAACCCTTTTTCCACTAATATATCATTATGATAATGAAATCCATCCATTGGCACAACGACGGAAATATTTTGCGACAACCGTCGATTGATTTGTTTCATTAATCGACCTGCTAATGTGCTTTTTCCTGCACCAGGCGCTCCGACAATCCCCAATAAAAAACGTGTATTTTTACTATTCTCACATTGTTTGATTACCTGATTTGCTAATGTTTCTACATCTATGTGTTCAATCGATTCCATTTCTCTCTCTCCCTTACCAAATATTCTATATATATAAATTTAATTTTAAAATTTATATGGCAATCGTCAGAAATGGATGCCCTATGTCCCATTTCTGCCAGACTCACAATATGAATCTACCTTCTTTAATGCATCATATATAGTATCAATCCAATAAATCAATTGCTGTCATTGCCATTGCCTTGGCTCCTACTAATAAACGTTGCTGGGCATAGCTAGAGCCTGCCGCTACAGCAAACGCTGGGGTATGCGCTACGATATTACTGCCAATACTAAGATCCGGATGGATCGTAGGTACTACATGACTGACATTGCCAACATCAGTCGACCCATCTGCCTCTTGCGGATCTAACATCGTGACCGTTTCGCCTAAGAGAGCCATATTCTGTTGGTAACATTGCATAAGCCCTGAATCATTGATTAATTCTTTAAATAGCGGTTCATAGTGGATCGTTTCTACCGTTGTACCAGTAGCATGGGCCACCTTTTCCGCCACACTCCGTACTGCAGGAATTACCGTATTTTCCAAATAGAAAGATGACATTGCTCGCACCGTGAATTTTGCCTCGGCTTCATCAGGCACAATATTGGGCGCAACTCCGCCTTTCGTAATAATTCCTGCAAGAATGGTCTCTTGGGTAAACGTTTGGCGGAGTTCTTTTATTTCTTGATAAAATAGGACTAGGGCGTCAAGTGCATTGACGCCCTTATTCGTTTTACTAGCCACATGAGCAGGACGTCCACGAAACGTTATCTGTAGCGGATGAGTCGCATAAGAAGTACCGCCGATATAATTGCCATCGGAAGGATGAACAATCAGCGCTGCCGTTAAATGATCAAAAACGCCCTCAGCTGCCATCGTCACTTTCGCTCCCGTTGTCTCTTCCGCAGGACAACCAATCAGAGACGAAACGGCCCGATCACCAGCCACTGCCGCAAATGCTACCGCCGCCCCATAACTCATCGCCGCAATCAAATTGTGTCCACAAGCATGCCCCATTTCCGGTAATGCATCATATTCTGCTAAAAATGCAATGTTAGATCCACCATTCCCCTTCTTAGCAATAAAAGCCGTTTCAAACCCACCACTACCACGCTCCACCGTAAATCCATGTCCCCCTACCGCCTGCGTCAATAACTGAGCCGCCTTATACTCTACCTCTCCTAATTCAGGATTTTGGTACAACGTCAAACTAATATCCATCAATTCATCAGCCATCGCATCAACAGCATCCATCACTTGCTTTTTCAATTGTTTTTTATCTATTCCACTCATACCTAAGCTCTCCTCATCTCTCCCCGTACACGCGTATACACGTACGCACACGGGGACGGTTCTTTTTTGTCACTCTGCCTTGTCATTTTGTCGTTGCTGTTTCCATTATTTCTAGCCCGCCTACCTTAGGATCAAGTCGTGCCATAACGCCTAGCGGTAACGTTGCTTTTTCTGTAGTGTGACCAAAATGCAAATTATAAAGAACAGGTTTATCTAGGTTTCCTAAACGATCTTGTAGCATCTCAGCAAATGTAAAATTCGGCGGGTCATTTTCATCGCAATCAGCACATACTGCAACAACGATTCCCGCTGCCTCTTGTAATTTTTGCGCTAATGATAGCTGTGTTAGCATCCGGTCAATACGATATGGTTCTTCCCCGATTTCTTCGAGGCAAAGAATTTTACCACGAGTATCAATTTCATACGGTGTTCCCAGTGTCGATACAATCAAACTTAAGTTTCCGCCAATCAGCTGCCCCTTCGCCTTTCCTGGCACCATAAATTCAGGAGAAATAGTATGCTTTGGATTACGAATATCCCCGAGAGCCTTAGAACTTGTAATGGCTCGGTAAAAATAATCCCAAGTATAGCCAGATAAACCTTTTCCCATATCCGATGCCACCATAGGGCCATGAAAAGTAACAAGACCGGTACGCTGACCAATCGCTATATGTAGTGCCGTAATATCGCTATAACCAACAAACACTTTCGGATGCATGCGAATTAGATCATAATCTAAAAGATCCAGTAAGCGCATCGTGCCATACCCACCCCTTAGGCAAAAGATACCATCAATAGCATGCGATGCAAACATCGCATTGATATCCGCCGCTCGATCTGCATCCGTCCCCGCCAAATATCCTCGGGTTTGCTCTACCGTCTTACCAAGTTCCACTTGAAATCCCTGCTCTTCTAACCAATGCACTCCCGCCCTGAATAATTCCAAATTTCCATGACTTGCAGGAGCAATAACGCCAATCGTATCCCCTGGACATAAGCGTTTCGGTTTGATTTGGGGAATAAATGTCATATCATCAACTGCTAGTTATTATAACTAGCAGTTTTTCACCTCGCTTCCCTTGCTTTTTATAACAGCATAAGCATATTACATCATTTTGAGAAACAGATTGCAACGTCTAAATACAAAATGAGACCTCTACTGATCTACTAGTAGAAGTCTCATTTCGTATTTCTTTATTACCTTTCGATAAAAGCCGTTTTAAAATCGGCGAGTCCTAGGACGGACCAGAAATAGCCTTTTACATAGGGCTTGGTGACAAATGGTTGCGTTGTATAATAGATCGGGATGATCACTGCATCACGAAAGAGTATGTCTTCGGCTTCATGCATAGCCTGCATTCGTACTGTTTGATCGTTGGAGGACTGCGCCTTCTCAACCAGACTATTATAGGCTGCGCTCGTATACTGTGCATCATTGGCAGTATCTTTAAATACATCCATAAACGTCATAGGATCAGCATAATCGCCTGTCCATGAGGCTCTAGCGATTTGAAATTCACCTTGTGTTCGCGATTCTAAGAATACTTTCGATTCTTGATTGGTTAATGTAACCGTTACACCGAGGTTTTGCTTCCACATTTCCTGAATACCTTCGGCAATGGATTTATTCATTTCACTCGTATTAAATAACAGAGTGATCGGTGGTAATCCTTGGCCATCAGGATATCCAGCTTCCGCTAACATTTTTTTTGCCAGCATCGCATCCTCTGCGGCATAATTGCCCCCTTCGATGCGAAAGTCCTTACCCGTCACAGGATTGATCAGCCCAGGTGCAACCCATGAATACGCAGACTCTTTACCGCCTTTAATTACATTCTTAACTAAATTTTCACGAGTCAGTGCCAGTGAAAAGGCCTTGCGGACTTTTTCATTATCAAAAGGTGCTTTCTTCGTATTAAATACATAATAATAGATCCCTAGATAAGGAGCAACCTGTAGAATTCCGTCCTTATTTAGTCGGTCTTGTTCTACCACCGGAGGCTCCACCATCATATCCACTTGATCATTCTCTACCAATGCTAACCGAGTGGACTGCGAGTCACTAATCGGCCACTGCATTTTTGCCAGTTTAACGGCCTTCGCATCCCAGTACTGCTCATTTTTTATAAATTCTATTTTGTTACTATGAACCCATTTGCTGATGGTAAAAGGCCCATTGGTAATGAGTAACTTCGCATCAATTGCCCATTTGCCGCCATGCTCTGCAACAATTTTCTGCGGTACAGGATAAAAAGCATGGAAAGCTACTAAGCCTAAAAAATATGCGGTAGGTTTTTCTAAGGTCACTTCTAAAACATGATCACTAATGGCCTTGACCCCAACTTCTTCTGCCCCTATCTTCTTTTCATTATACGCCTCTGCATTTTTAATCGGAAACAACATATATGCATTTTCAGAAGCAAGTTCGGGATCTAATGCTCGTTTCCAGGCAAACTCAAAATCTTGAGCCGTGACAGGTTCGCCATTGGACCACTTAGCAGTAGACCGTAAATAAAACGTATATTTCATGCCATCCGGAGAAACTTCCCATTTTTCCGCGACACCTGGGACAGGCTGCTCTTTAGCATCAAGGCGAGTTAATCCTTCAAATATCTGTAGTTCTACTAACGATTCTGGAATGGCTGTCGATTTTGCTGGATCGAGCGTAGCAGGCTCTGCCTCTAATATATAACGAAGCACTTGTTCATTTTGATCACTCTTTGCTTTGCTGCAACCCGCGCTAAGTGCAAGAAATAGAGCCATCACCAGCATGATTGCAACTATCTTTTTGTGCGCCAAGACTCTATTCCCCCTCACACTGGAAATGATCGTAGATCAGTTTGCCAAGGCTGGCAACTAGTTGCAGTCCGTGATAATTCGCTTCTAAATCAGCGGCAAAAATAGAAATAATATACGAACCACTCGGTAAATAAAGAATACCACCATCATGTTCTACGCCTTCTAATGTACCGGTTTTATTGGCTAGCACCGTTTCTTCCGGCAAATAAAACGGGAGTTTATCTCTGACTTGCTGACGCTTTAATATATCTAGCATCAATGTATGATACTCATCGGGCAAAGACTTGCGATTTTCAATGATTTCAAATAAAAGGGCCATGTCCTGCGCTGATGTTTCATTTTCTTTCCCTGCCCGTGCAGCATCAAAATCCATCATCCGGCGCCGAAGAACGGTCGATGTCAGCCCTAACTCAAGCATCGTTTGATTGACTGCCTCCATACCAATCAGGTCAATTAGCATATTTGTCGCAGTATTGTCACTAAGAACAATCATCAGAGTCATTAGTTCTTTGACCGTCATGGTAATATTCGGACGTAATTCTTGCAAAATACCAGCGCCTGCTACGCGAACATCGCTGGTTACCACTAACAATTTTTCTAGATCTAAAGTACCAGCAGCAACTTGCCGCATCATTTCATACATGATCGGAACTTTAATCATGCTGGCTGAGGGAAATATCATCTCTGGATTGAGTTGTAGTTTTTCTCCTGTAGATTGATTGATAATTACAATTCCCCAGCGCCCTTCATAGGTTGCCAAAAGGCTTTGTATGTTTTTATATAATCCTTGCATCATTTTCTCCATTTCTTAGTCTTACTTATTTTTTCTGTACCAAGTGGCATGCCACCATATGCTTTGCCCCACCATCGAGTAAAACAGGCTCCATCTCGCTGCATAACGGCATGGCGCAATGACAACGAGTACGAAAAGCACATCCTACTGAAGAATTGCCTAAACTAACAACATCACCAGTTAAATGAATCCGCTGCCTGTTGGCCATCACGTCAGGATCAGGTATTGGTATCGCCGATAATAGCGCCTGCGTATAGGGATGCTGTGGATGCCGATATAATTCATCGGCTGTTGCCAATTCTATAATTTTCCCCAAATACATCACCGCTACGCGACTACTAATATGTTTGACCATTGCTAAATCATGAGCAATGAATAAATACGTCAGTCCTAGTTTGTCCTGTAAATCCTCTAGTAAATTGACTACCTGAGCCTGAATTGAAACATCCAAGGCAGAAATCGGTTCATCACAAATAATAAAGCTAGGATTAACCGCCAGCGCCCTAGCAATACCAATGCGTTGCCTTTGCCCGCCACTAAATTCATGGGGAAAACGATTGGCGTGTTCTGGATTGAGTCCGACCATCTGCAACAAACTTACAATTCGTTCCGTCCGTTCGCTAGCAGAAGCCAAATGATGAATCGCAAGCGGTTCGCCGATTATATCGCCGACCATCATCCGTGGATTGAGCGATGCATAGGGATCTTGAAAAATCATCTGCATCTCACGGCATAGTTGTTTTTTATCTTTCTTACCATCTACCACTTTGCCATTCAACAATACCTCTCCAGCAGTAGGCTGATACAAATGAATCATCGTTCTGCCCGTGGTAGACTTACCACACCCGCTCTCCCCGACAAGTCCTAAGGTTTCCCCCTTCGCTATCGAAAAACTCACATTATCGACGGCTTTTAAATAGGCCGTCGGACGCCCGAAAAAATCGCGGCGAGTCGTAAAATATTTTTTCAAATTACGTACTTCTATCATCGGTTGCTCTCCCATTACCATACCTCCTTTTGAGGTTTCGGTGCCTGAGGATGCTGCAGCCAACAGTGTACACTGTGACCATCACCAGCCATCGTCTTGTCTGGGTAACGCTGCGTGCAAATCTTCATCGCATAAGAACATCGCGGATGAAATGGACAGCCTACCGGGAAATGCAATAAATCGGGAGGATTTCCTTCAATCGTCCGTAGTTTTTCGCGTTCCGTAGCATCCATCCGCGGTACGGATTGTAAAAGACCCCAAGTGTATGGGTGCTGCGGATGATGAAAAATATCTTGCGCTTTGCCCTCTTCCGCAATTTTACCGGCATACATGACGATAACGCGGCTACACAACGTCGCAATGACGCCTAGATCATGAGAAATTAAAATAATCGCGGTATTGAATTGACTCTGCAGGTCTTTCATCAAATCGAGAATCTGCGCCTGCATCGTTACATCTAAGGCTGTTGTTGGTTCATCGGCAATGAGAAGTTTTGGACTGCAAGCTAGAGCAATCGCAATCATCACGCGCTGACGCATACCACCGCTAAATTGATGAGGATAATGGTTGATCCGCTGCTCGGGAAAAGGTATCCCTACCAAATGAAGCAGTTCAACCGTTCGCTCATGCGCCTCTTCTTGATTCATCTGCTGATGCCGTACTAGCGATTCAGAGATTTGCATTCCCACTGTAAGTACTGGATTCAAGGAAGTCATCGGATCTTGAAAGATCATCCCGATATCATTTCCCCGAATATTCGCCATATCATCTTCTGTCTTGGTCAGCAGATCATCACCGGCAAACAATATTTTCCCAGTGCTATATCGCCCAGGCGGAATCGCAATCAATTGCATAATGGAATGAGCTGTCACACTTTTTCCGCAACCCGATTCACCGACAATCCCAATCGCCTCTCCAGGAAAAACCTGAAAACTAACATTTTGCGTAGCCTTTACTTCACCGGCGTAGGTATCAAATGATACCGATAAATTTTGTACATCTAATAATGGTTTCATGTTGCCCCTCCTCAGCGCCGTGCATGGGGATCAAGAGCATCACGCAAACCATCCCCCAGAAAAATAAACGAAAGCATCGTAATACTAATAGCCATCGCTGGAAAAAATAATTGAAACGGATAGGACCGTAAACTCGTCACGCCTTCCGAAGATAGTACTCCCCAACTCGCCATGGGCGCAACTACACCAAGACCAATAAAGCTAAGAAAAGCCTCGGTAAAGATGGCCTCTGGAATAGCAAGAGTCATGGTAATAATAATAGGTCCTAAACTATTGGGAATCAGATGGCGATAAAGGATCTGCCAATTACTTGCCCCGAGAGCTCGGGCAGCTAACACATACTCTTGTTCCTTTAAACTTAATATCTGTCCCCGAACAATGCGCGCCATGCCTAACCAATAGGCAATTCCAAGCGCGATAAAGATATTGGTCAGACCTGGCTTTAAAACAACCATTAATAATATTACATAAAGCAGTACGGGGATACCATATAATACATCAACCAGATTCATCATGATGCGATCCACCCGTCCGCCAAGTAAACCCGCGATACCGCCATAGATCACACCAATCGTAAGATTAATCAAACTGGCTACAATCCCAATCGCTAATGAAATACGGGCACCATAAAGGACACGAATCCATAAATCCCGCCCCAAACTGTCTGTGCCGAACCAATGTGCAGAACTAGGTGCCTGATTAGCTTCTAGTAGATTTTGGTCTGAATACGAAATAGAAGATACAAGAGGACCAATAATGGCAACGAGAATAATGAATATGGTTGTATATAAGCCAAGCATCGCTAATTTATTTTGCTTTAAACGTCGCCAAGCATCTTGCCAATACGTCGTATTAGGACGAGATTTTTCCTTGCTCTGCTCACTACGCAGCACTGGCTCAAATAAGTCTTTACTTAGATCCATCTATTATCCCTCCTGCCCTTTATCTAGTTTTATCCGAGGGTCTAATTGAGGATAGATCAAATCAACTGCTAAATTTAAGCCAATCACCAGTACGCTATAAAAAACCGTTACACCCAAAATCACGGTATAATCACGATTATAAATGCTCGTGACAAAATGGCGCCCAAGACCTGGAATGGCAAAAATAGTTTCCACGATAAAACTCCCCGTTAATATCCCCGCTGCCATTGGACCAATATATGTGACAACTGGAATCAAAGCATTTCGCAGCGCATGGCGATATAAAATAAGGCTTTGCGATAGCCCCTTTGATCGAGCGGTTTTGATATAGTCTTGCGAGAGAACTTCTAGCATACTCGACCGCGTCAGACGAGCAATGAAGGCGGTAGGCTGAGCAGCTAAGGCCACTGCCGGTAATACTACATACTCCGCCCCTTCCCACATAGCGACTGGTAGTAGTCTAAAATTGATCGCAAACACATAAATCAGTAACGTAGCAAGAACAAAGCTAGGTATCGACACACCCAGTGTGGAAAAAAACATCGTTACGTAATCTTGCCATTTATTCTGCCTTAAAGCTGCCAAAGCACCGGCAGGAATACCAAGTAAAATAGCAATACCAATACTAACCATACCAAGCTGAAATGATACTGGAAAGCTTTCATAAATCATGTCATTTACGTTACGACCTTCATATTTAAAAGATGGCCCTAAATCAAAACGAGCCAAACTCGCCAAATAGTTCTGATACTGTTTCCATAGAGGATCATTCAAGTGGTAATGTTCTTCAATATTTTTCAGCACCGAAGGAGGAACTTTTTTCTCACTACTAAATGGCCCCCCCGGAATGGCATGCATCAGTAAAAATGTAATGGTAATAATAGCTAATAATACAACCACAGAACTACAAATCCGTCTTACCATATAGATTAGCAAATTGTCGATTCCCCTTTCTAAATTGGATAAAGAGGTATACTCGATGTATACCTCTTTATCCACCAGTGTACCCGTATCTCGCTAAGAGTATAACCTATATCTTCCTATTAAAGGTGATAATTCTATAAAATATTATAAAATCCTTCTCTGACACTTATTCCTGAAAAAATTTGACACACTAACCTCTAGTCTGGTACGATGATTGTGTAGCGTGGTAGCAGTAGACAATCGTAGAAACAGAAACTTCTCGTAGGGTGGAAATCGGTAGGTCTTCACATGCACTCTGAAATGATGAGTGTTTTTTGTTTTTGCCGTTGCCCTCAGAAAATATGTAGAGTAGAAAGGTAGGATGGAGAAACATGAGTATTCAACTTGTAATTATTCTTTTGTACATTTGTATTTTATTTGGCATTAGTATCTATGTAAAACGCCGCACGGAAAGCAGTACGGGCTTTTTATTTGCAGGCCGCAAACTAAGCACCACTTTAGTAGCTGCTAACATTGCGGGAACAGCGATTGGAGCGGCATCAACCATTGGTGTTGCCGAAAATGCTTTCCAATCCGGCATCGCCGCTGGTTGGTATAATGTTGCTTGGGCAGCAGGTGCTGTATTGATGGCAACCGTCGCAGCTTCTAAATATCGCGAAATGGATTGCACAACAATCCCGGAATTTTTTGAACGCTATTATGATCGAAAAGGTCGGGCCATTGCCGTACTCGGCATGATCACCATTCAATTAGTTATTACCTCACTACAATATCTCGCTGGCGGAGCTATCTTGTCTTCCTTATTACCAGATATATTTTCATTCCAAGGTGGTATGATTACCAGTGCCATTGTATTTATTGGTACTACGATTTTAGGCGGATTATGGTCCTCTGGTTTGTCCAATATTTTAAGCGTTACTCTGATTTATATTGGTGTTATAATTAGCACGATTACAATCGTCTCTAACCAAGGCGGCATTAGCACGATTTCCGCTTCTTTACCACCCACAGTCGATTGGTTTGGTCCAGTTGGCGGTTTAGGACTTGCCACAATTATCGGCTGGATCGCAGTTATGATGACGCAAACCATTACTGCCCAAGGACCAATGCAGGTTGCCTGCGCGGCAGTGGATGGTAAAGCAGCCAAAAGAGGATTTTTATGGGGAGCTCTTTTAATGTTCCCAGTCGGTTTTTTATGTGCGATCATGGGCGTAGCTGCTAGAGCGGCTCATCCAACTATGAAAGCAACTATGGCGCTTCCGCAAATGATTATGGGTCTTGATCCCATCATATCAGGTTTGACTTTAGCAGCCCTTTGGGCAGCTGATGTTTCAACAGCTTGTCATATTCTACTTGGAGCCGGAACATTATTTTCCCAAGATATTTATAAACGCTTTATCAATCCAAACATCAAAGATAAGAATTATACTCTTGTCAACCGTTATGCCATCCTTGGTTTAGGAATTGGTACATTGTGGTTAGCCTTTAATGCAGTTGGCATTGTTAAAACCATGCTAATCGGTCTTAGCCTAACAACAGCCTTTACCTTGGTATTTTTATTCACAATCTTTGCCCCTAGTCTTTGTCGTCGAAATTCTGCTTTTTATACCACACTCGCTGGTATTATCACATTAATTGTATGGCAGGTTTTCCCGTCTGTTCAGATTTTCGCCCATCCTATTTATATGGAATGGTTAGTTTGTCTAGTGACCTTCTTTATTGTTGCCATCGTGGATAAAGAAAAAATTAAAATTGTGAACATTGTGAAAGAGCAGGAGGCCATCTAACGTGGAAATTGCAAGTATTGATGTAGGTAGAGCCGCATTATCCATGGCCATCAGTGAAGACCGACAAGATGAACAATATTTGCGTCAACGTTTAAGTTCTCGAGGTATTCTTGCCACAGCAGTAGATTTTGGTGGCGAATACTTACCTTCTATTAAAAAGATTATCGAACGAGCAGTCGTTGCTGCGGAGCGCCAAGGACTCGTGCTCGCAAACCATATCGGCGAAGGAGCAGTGGCTGGTGCTGCTCACGCCGCACTCGAACAAATCACACCCAAAGTCGCAGGCCTTAATGTTGGCGGGAAAATAGGAATTGCTCGCTATGGTGAGCATCTTTGCGTAGCTATCTATTTTGGTGTAGGCGTTTTAAACCTAAATGAAGTCGCCGTAGGTCTAGCGCATCGTTCCTTGCCAACAGGCAACGTAGAAGTATAATATTACTAACTAACAAAACGCTCTTCATTACGATGTAATGAAGAGCGTTTTTCGTTATACCATATGTAACTGTTTGACAAATCCATTTAGGCGCTCTTACTTGGAATCGAGAAAATGATATACTTTCTGATTCCTTGAAAAAAATATTATGATATCCTCATACATTATGATTTTTTTCTCAAATTATGGTAATACTTAATATATATATTCTATAAGGAGTTTTATCATAATGAAAAATAAAAAGTTATGGATATCTGGCATCATAGGTATTTTTATTTTTATCACAGTTGGTTGGGGATTTTTCATCTATCAAGGTAAACAAAATCTACCTGTATCATGCGGTAAAGAAGATGTTATTCGATTACATGTCTTGGCAAACAGTGATAGCACTGCCGATCAACAACTAAAATTAAAAGTGCGTGATGCAATCATTACCTACCTAGCTCCCTATTTAGAACAAGTCTCCGAAAAAGATGTAGCAAGAAGTATTGTGCTCACGCATCAAAACCAGTTACTCGATGTCGCTAAGCAAGTGCTTATTATGAACGGTGCTGATTATCCAATAACGCTCGAAACTGGGATGTACGATTTTCCGATAAAATCATACGGCAATTTAGTATTACCCGCTGGTAAATATGAAGCGGTACGCGTTTTAATTGGACAAGCAGAAGGAAAAAACTGGTGGTGCGTATTATTTCCTCCTTTATGCTTCGTCGATATTACCAATGCAACAGCAATACCCGCCCAAGGTCTTGCGGATAGCAATCAAGAGCAAACAGTGCAAATTGAATTTCGATCTAAGATTGCCGAATTATGGAGAGAGCATATTCAATAACACCCAGTTTCCTATCGTGAAAACCGTTTTCTGCTCTTCTCCGTAATCTTACTGCCATGAAACATCATCCGAATCACCGATATAATTTCCATACAATTCATTTCATTATGATAACCTAGTCGCTCAAATTCTGACCATACAATTTTTTGTTTTTCTGCAGAGATTTCGGTCAATTTACCCATTTCTGAAGCAATCGCTTTTATCTCATCACTATCCATCAGTTCAATGACTCTTTGCCCTCTTTCAAGACCAAGACTAAGAAGAAAGATTGCTAATTTTTGTAGTGGCGCCAACACCAACTACCTCCTCTATTGATTTATGGTAAAGGTAACGCCCCAAAATTTCATCTGCATCCATCACGATTGCAAATGAAACTTTAGGGCGTACTTTTTACTAAGCTATTGTAACCTTATTCATTTTATCACCTTTACGAATTTGGTCCACAACATCCATACCTTCAATGACTTTACCAAAAACAGTATGTACGCCATCTAAATGTGGTTGGTCTTCATATACAATGAAAAACTGGCTACCACCGGTATTAGGGCCTGCATGGGCCATTGATAGTGCGCCTCTTACATTTTTTTGTGGATTATTTTTTGTTTCGCAAGGGATTTGATAACCAGGTCCACCAGTACCATTACCAATCGGGCAACCACCTTGGGCTACAAATCCTTTAATGACACGATGAAAAGTAAGTCCATCATAAAACCCTTCTGTAATTAGTTTTTCGAAGTTTGCTACTGTTTTTGGTGCATCTTTCTCAAATAACTCAATAACAACATTCCCTTTATCCATCTCAATGATCGCTTTTTTCACTTTGAATACCTCACTTTTTTATTTTCGTGATATTATACCACAATTCACTAATTTTTAGCCAATCGTATATTGCTTTTCTGATAAAAAGCTACTGCAATTGATCAAATTTCTTTCTCGCAATTACATAAAAACTTCAATCGCTCTACCTTAAAATTGGCTTGAGCCAATATCTCTGGCCAAATTTTCACCATCTGATACACCTTGTATTTTTTCTCCTTAGACAATGCACTCCAAGCGACCAGTGCAGGATCAATCCGTTTTACTTTATCTTTTACGTCCCCTTTTTTCCAACCAGTAGATTTTCTATACCGACACCAATGTGTATGTTCATATGCAGCAAGAATTTCTATTTCTTTTTCTGTAAAACCTAAAACGGTTGGCGTCTCTTTCACGGAAACAACATCATAATTAATGGTAAGTAGGGCATTGGGAATGGTTTTCGCTTGCGTACGTGCAGACTCTTTCAGATCTTCATCTAGTTCATCCCAGGCTTTCAGAAAATCAGAATCGGCCCCTCGCGCTTCTTCTGTCAGTTCTCGATATTTTTCATGAATCGCCATTGCCAGACTTTCTATTTTCTCACTAAAGAATGTATCGTGCATTAAATGTCGCAAAAATTCTTCTTCATCTACATGAAGTCTCATTTGTTCCTTCGATGGAAGGTATGACTGTTCCCATTTTTTCGCATTCGTCAGTAAGCTCATTTCCAGTATTGCTTCCATTGACCTTGATTCATGCTTATACCTTGGAATTTTAAGTAATGCTCGTAGTACCCCATTATCAATTTGTGCATCGCCTCGATCATTAATTAAATGCGGTACTTTTCGCTCTAATAACGCCCGTAGTAGCATGGCTCTACGAATAATAAATAATTGATCATTTTCTTGATTGGTTTGATTAGGTCCTAATATATTTACATACCCTCGCAGGCGACTGAGAAAATCCGGTCCTTTTGCGCCTTTAAATTCTACTGTAAAGCGTTTTTGTTCCTGTGCATCTTCTATGCTTTCGCCACAAAAATCTTTGAGTGTGCTACTCGTGCCACCAGCAAATACAAAAATCGCTTTACCAATGGAATGAAGAGAGTCTCCCTCCTGAAATACACCATCTTGCATGGGTGCTAAAAAGTATTTTAGCCATCCTAATTTCCCTTCAAACGCAGAATCAAACTCATCAAAAAATACTAGTGGAACTTTTCCTTCCAAGCAGAGATCTCTTACCTTATGAAACGCATTAATTAAATCGACCGGTTTAGCCAACTGCGATAAATTAAAATTCAACTTTTTAATCACAGTCGGAGCAATACTCGCAGCAATTTCCGTTACCCCAAAGGACTTGCCAGAACCAGGTGTACCAAATACGGCAATACAAAGTGGACGGGCAGTGTTGGTAGTCGAAAGATATTCGCCCATTAAATTCTTGATACTTCTATAACTTTCAATTTCTCCTCGATCTACCGTTTGTAACTTGCCAAATTGAGCGATTGGTATAAACTTTAGTGCATGTTGCACTCCATTTTTCACAATATTATATGCGATTTCTGCTAAACTTGTTGAACTTTTATCCTTTAGTATATACCAACAAGATTGGCAATTATTATTCTCTGAAAGCCGTATGACTACATCTTGCACATGTTCGGTCGTAATAAAATCGGTTTTATTTTCTATAAATATTTTTGGATTGGGAAAGCGATAATACTCTATGTTTTCCCCAAACCCTTCCATATAGAATTTTTGCGAGGCAACAATTCCTTTTCGTATCCCTTCACCGATTGATATCGAAATTTCTTCATTACTATCATTTCCTAATACAATACTACTTGCAATGCCAGCAACAAAGCACGACGTAAATCCCGTCATTTTCCCTTGGCTCTCATCAATTGAGCCACCTTCAAATTGATAAGGCAGAAAATATAAACTCGATTCTACTACACCTTCATTTTTATAATAAATCGCACCTTCCAGCCCAAAAAGAACAATCAGATGACGGCAACGTGCAAGAAAACCAAGATTCGGACTATTGTTAATCTGCCAGACAAAATCTTGGGCTGTTCGTTCCCAAGAAAGACTTTTACTAATGTTGACTCCTTTTGAACGTAAATCATCACTATTGATGATCACTACCGTTCTATCGATATGATCACTTTCTAATTTTTTCCAAAGAAGAGTGGAATGAATCGGGTTACTCATCTTATATAAAATAATCGGTTCTTTATCTGGCGTTTTGATTGCTAAAGGCCAAAATTGCTCATTCGAATGGTACCCATTATTCTCATCATCGATAATAACCATATTCGCGTCCGCGTCATCATTTTTAATTGGTAATAATTTAGATCCTCCTGAGGACGGGCCTGAAAATCCCATAAAACGTTTCACTCTATATACTTTGTCATTATTTTTTTTATCAGAAAATACAGGGAACCGTTCCACTTCTGCAGTGGATCGTAGGAATTCCGTTGTAGAAATCGATTCCAAATCTTGTATCTGCGGTGAAAGAACGCAAGATCCAGTTGCTAGCGTTACGAGCTTTGCTAATAATAGTGCTTCTCCAGGCATTAAGATGGTATGCATATTTAAATTATTTTGCCAATTGAGGCCTCTATTATTTTGAGGATCGGTAATCCAATGCAGAAAATTTATGCATATATCTCCAGAGACAGCAATTTTATATTGATTACACTGCATAATCATACTCCTTTCTGGGCAACTTATCTTTTACACATTTCGGTGCACAAATCTATATTCCTGCTTTTCAAAAGAAGTCAGAATTTATCACTTTTTTCTCTGATTCATCTGCAAATATTAGGAACTTTTTTCCTCAAAAAGCGGATAGATCATACGAAAAAATGTGATCTATCCGCTCTGAAAATACTCTATATAGCTGTCATTTTCTTAGTGCTATAACGATTCATAACAACTACCTTTTATTTTTCGACACCAAGTATAAAGTAACGGTTAATGCCAGCAGCGATTCCTAGCGCAATTGCAGTTTGTTGACGTTCATCGGTAAGGATTTGGCGATCGCTTTCGGAAGATAAAAATCCACACTCCACGAGTACAGCTGGCATATTTGTTAGCCGTAATACGGCAAAATTTTCTTCCTTTACTCCACGATTTTCGAGTGTAGTACTTTCAGGAAGTACACCAGCAATTAATACTGCTAATGTCATCCCCTCCTCCGAGTCAGGATGATGATAAATTTCTACCCCATTGGCAACAGGCGACTCTGCAGAATTACAATGAATCGATACGAATAAATCTGCGTCTTCATTATTGGCAAGCTGGGCACGAAATTCTAAATCATCCTGTTCAATATCACCAATTCTCGTAAAAATTACTTCATAACCAAGCCAAAAAAGAATTTCACCTACGTTTTTACTAATCGCCATATTGATTGCCGCCTCTGTTACCCCACCAACACAAGCCCCTGGTTCATAAGGACCAGAATGTCCAGGATCAATACAAATTTTCATTTTTACTACCTCCATTTGTTATTTTTTACTTTATTTTACATATTCGCCACTAATAAAATAATTCCTCCCTTATTTTGGAAAAATGTTATATTTTTTTTACTTATTAATCCATTTTCTACAATAGCAATGAATCTTCCCTACACATGTACATATTATGTATCATTTGTTCTATTGACATATCCTTTCGAAAACTATATTATAATATTACAATATATAAATTTATAGATATAAAGAGGTGAATCCTACCATGAAACTAGAGTTGCAAAAATATGCAGAGTTAGCTGAAATTCTAAAAATCTTAGCTCATCCGACCCGACTCTGCATTGTAAAAGGGCTAATCGAAAAAGGTGAGTGTAACGTAACCCATATGCAGTCTTGCCTAGCTATTCCTCAGTCTACCGTTTCTCAGCATTTACAAAAATTAAAATCTGCCAACATTATCATTGGAGTACGCAATGGTCTAGAAATCAATTATCAAATTTGCGACCAGCGAGTCGTCCAATTGGTCAAGGTTTTATTTGCCGAATACCAGGATAAATAATATAACCATTAAAAGGGAGGGTTTACTATGACGAAAAAGATATTAATTATTGGTGGCGTAGCTGGCGGTGCTTCCGCTGCAGCACGTCTAAGACGTTTAGATGAGCATGCACAGATCATTTTAATCGAACGAGATGATCACATTTCCTTTGCTAATTGCGGTTTGCCTTATTATATTGGAGAAACCATTGAACAGCGTGAAAAATTGATTGTGCAAACACCCAAAGCTATGCAAGATCGTTTTCATATCGATGTCCGGGTCAATAGTGAAGTGATAGCACTTCATCCAGAGCGCAAAAGCATTACAATTCATAACAAAATAAGAGGAACCTATGAAGAATCCTATGATGCATTAGTCCTTTCACCTGGAGCCAAACCTATTAAACCGCCAATTCCTGGCATCGATCACGATAAAATCTTTACGCTACGTAACATTGCGGATACCGACCGCATTAAGTCGCAAGTCGACCTAGAAAATATGAAACGGGCAGTGGTCATAGGTGGTGGTTATATTGGTGTTGAAATGGCTGAAAATTTAAAAGAACGAGGAGTGGAAGTTACCTTAGTAGAAGCTGCCCCACATATTTTAGCACCATTCGATTCCGATATGTCCAGTATGTTAGAAAAAGAATTAGAAGAAAATGGTATCCATCTACTTCTGAATGATGGCGTAAAAACCTTTCATGAAAATGGTGTAGCCCTCGATGTAGCACTAAGTAGTGGCACAATCGTAACTGCCGACCTAGTCATCTTAGCCATCGGCGTCGCTCCTGATACTGCTTTTGTGAAGGAAAGCGGTATCAAACTGGGAGCTCGCGGACACATCTTGGTTAACGACCATATGGAAACCTCTATTTCTGATATCTACGCTGTCGGTGATGCAATCGAAGTAAAAGATTTTGTAAACGGCCAAGGAGCTGCTATCCCTCTAGCCGGCCCTGCTAATAAGCAAGGACGCATTGTTGCCGATAATATTGCTGGTATTCCTTCTTCATTTAAAGGAACCCAAGGCACCTCTATCATTAAAATTTTTTCTCTGACTGGGGCCACCACTGGTAATAACGAGCGGAACTTAAAACGCCTAGGTATCTCCTATCAAGTCGTCTACGTGCATCCGTTCTCGCATGCGACGTACTATCCTGGTGCCTTACAACTTTCATTAAAACTTCTGTTTAATGAAGAAGGAAAAATCCTCGGCGCCCAAGGCATCGGTCCAAAGGCCGTTGATAAGAATATTGACGTCATCGCGACTACTATGCGCCTCGGCGGGACGATATATGACCTTACCGAACTAGAACTTTCCTATGCTCCCCCTTACTCCTCAGCCAAATCCCCTGTCAATATGCTAGGCTTTGCCGCAGAAAATATTTTGGCAAACCGTACAGAAGTTTTCACCTATGAAACCCTCGCGGATTACGACCCAGGGCAGAGCACTTTGCTGGATGTTCGTTTCCCAATAGAGTTTGCTAACGGCAATTTGCCAGGCTCTATCAATATTCCGCTTGATACATTGCGCCAACGTCTTGCGGAGCTAGATAAAAATAAACTTATTTTAACGTACTGCCAAGTAGGACTACGAGGTTACCTCGCCTCCTGCATCTTACGCCAAAATGGCTTTAAGGTAAAAAATATGACGGGTGGTATGAAATCGGTTCCCACTAAAAGTAAAATAACAACCACTTCCCCTACTGATTCTCCTCCTGCTTCCCCTGCTTCCTTTGATCGTTCCTTCGATGCCTGCGGTCTCTCTTGCCCTGGTCCACTGATGCAGTTAAAATCAACGATTGATGAAATGAAAGAGAATGAAACACTTCAAATTACTGCTTCTGATCCAGGATTCACCGAAGATGTCAAAGCTTGGTGCTTGCGAACCAACAATCCACTATTAGATCTACGCAAAGCCAATGGTATTATTACTGCCCTTATAAAAAAAAGTGGACAACATCCAGCAATCGAAGCGAACACACAAGCACCAGTTAATGCAAAAGATAACAAGACCATCGTAGTATTCAGCGGTGATCTCGACAAGGCAATGGCGGCTTTTATTATCGCCAATGGTGCCGCTTCGATGGGAAAAAAAGTTACCCTCTTCTTCACTTTTTGGGGACTGAATATTCTTCGTAAACCAGAACATGTTCCTGTCAACAAAGGATTGATCGATAAAATGTTTGGTTTTATGATGCCACGTGGTAGCAAGGCACTTACATTATCAAATATGAATATGTTTGGCATGGGCACTAAGATGATGCGAATGGTAATGAAAAATAAAAACGTATCTTCTCTCGAAGAGCTGATTCAATCTGCAATGGCAGCAGGAATCGAGATCGTAGCCTGCCAAATGTCCTTAGATGTCATGGGATTACGGCAAGAAGAGCTCCTAGATGGCGTCAAAGTCGGTGGCGTTGGCTACTATCTCGGCGAAGCAGAAGATTCAAATGTAAACCTATTTATCTAATATAAAATTAAATACGCTTATATATAAAGCATTAAGAAAATAACAGCCATATTGTTAATCTGCCGAGGCTGGGGTATATGACATATCCCAGCCTCGGCGATTGCTATAAAGAAGGTATAATGATATATATAGAATAAGACTATGAATAATCTTAAGATAAGTTAACCATAGTCTTCTACTAATCTATGAAAACTACTCTTGACAATATCTTTCGAACGTTATATATTACGAAATATATCTCATAAGTTAGAAGGTGTACTATGGTACGTCCACAAAAAGAGCGTAGAGTTGAAAAATTACCACCTCTTACCCATTATAAGCCTGTCAGTGTTTCCTTGCATGACATCGATGAAGTGGTTGTAACCGTTGAAGAAATGGAAGCGATTCGTTTGGCAGATATTGAACAATTAGACCAAGCAACCTCTGCTGCAAGGATGGAAGTATCGCGCCCTACATTCCACCGTATTATCAATCTAGCACATCAGAAAATAGCAACTGCCTTATGGAAAGGCCAAGCAATACGAGTAGCTGGTGGCAAATTTCGTATTGATGATACAGTCTAACTATATGGTTATAAAATTTAGTTCATTTTTATCATAGGAGACATATAACGTATGATATTAAACATCACCGCCGAAACTATGCTCCCAGCGGAGAAAGAAGCGCTACAAAGCCAAAAACTACAAAAATTACTCCAACGCATCTATGAAAAAACACAATTTCATCAAGAAAGTATGGATGCATTAGGTCTAACTCCTACTGCAATTCAATCGATACACGATATTGCTGCATTACCATTTATGACGCCAAACGATGTATCGAATCAATATCCTTTTGGCCTTTTGACGATGCCATTTAGTGGCATATCGCGTTTTGAACGCTCACCGAACTCTCATATAACAGTCGGTTTGACCACGCAAGATATCATCTACCAGCAAGAATTAATTGCCCGCAGTTTAGTCGCTTGTTCGATTACTAGCACATCTTCGCTACTACATTTGCCGGAATCGACTCCATCTATCAGTGCGCGTTCCCTACAACAAAGTGCGGAATTGCTTGGTGTGACTGTCATTGCTGAACAAGCTGGCGATCCTAAAAGCCAATTAAATACCATTTTAGATTTTGGCGTCACAACACTCTTTGCAACTCCAGCCAAACTATTAGCAATCGCTCTTTTAGTACAACAGCAAGGAATGACTGCACGCGATTTACCACTAATGAACCTACTGTGTGAAACGCGACATACTTCTATGATTCTTCAAAAGCAACTGATGGAACAATTCCAGCTTCCTATTTATACAGTATATGGACATCCTGATATTATGAGCCTGGGAATCGCTGGCGAATGCTATCAGCAACAGGGATTACACATCCATGATGATCATTTTTATCCTGAAATTATCAACCCGCATACTGGTGCCATTCAAGGCGATGAGCAACTTGGCGAACTTGTAATTACGACTCTTTCCCGAGAAGCAGCACCTTTGGTCCGTTATCGTACTGGTGAAATGGCAATGATTACTCATCAACATTGCAGTTGCGGCCGAACCTCTCCTCGGATTACATTCGGTCTTTAATAGATATACAACTGAAAAGAAACCTAGTGAAAGGTAGGAACAATATTATGATATCTTTATTAGAACGCACTCGTAAAATTAATAAATTATTGCAAAAATCCGAAAAAGTAGAGTATACCGAAATGTCCACATTGCTTAGCAATGTAATGAGCGCGAATGTCTATATTCTTAGTAAAGATGGTAGACTGCTTGGTTATGCCTGTGTGGATAATTTTGAATGTGATTTGATGCGTGACAAAGTACTACTACCTGGAATATTTCCACAATATTATGTAGAATGGTTGCTCAAAATTAGTGAAACTTCACCAAACTTAACTCTTAAAAATGGTCTATGTGCATTTAGCGATGGAGAACAACCTTGTTTATTCAACGATAAAGTTACGACGATTGTGCCGATTCATGGTGTAGGTGAACGCATCGGAACTTTACTGGTAGCTAAGTTTCATGAAGAGTTACATAATGATGATCTGCTTTTAGCTGAATATGGCGCAACAGTTGTCGGCATGGAAATTTTAAGAGATCGCAGTGAGAAAATTGAAGAAGAAGTTCGGAAAAGAGCGACCGTACAAATTGCTCTTGGCACCCTTTCGTATTCTGAACTAGAAGCTATTACGCACATTTTAGAAGTATTAGATGGCAATGAAGGCTTATTGGTAGCGAGCAAGATTGCGGATCGTGTAAATATTACTCGTTCTGTAATTGTAAATGCACTGCGCAAATTTGAAAGTGCTGGAATTATTGAATCTCAATCATTAGGTATGAAAGGCACTTTTATAAAAGTATTAAATAATTACTTGTGGGAAGAGTTAAAAAAACTTAACAAATAAAAAAAAATGAATGATTAAGGGGGATTTATCGTGATTGTATCTCACATTGACCAAGTTGAAAAAAAAGCCATGTTAGGCCCTGGGGTAGAAAAAGCCTGGAAACAAATCTGTATTTCTCCAGCAGAAGGTTGGGACGGATATGTGATGCGAGTATTTGAATTAGAACCAGGTGGTAAAGCGCCTGCTCATAAGCACTCGTGGCCTCATATCAACTACTTTTTAAAGGGTGAAGGAATTGTACATATAGACGGTACTGACAATGTAGTAAAGGAAGGCTCCTTTTCCTATATTCCAGCCGATTCCTATCATCAGATTTCAAACTCGGGCAATGAAGTCTTCCAATTCATCTGCATTGTACCTAAGGAAGGCGAATACATAGGATAATAATGTTAAAAAAAATCACTACTCAATCTGATAGAGTAGTGATTTTTTTCGTCTTTCCTAGTGTACTACCTGATGTAAGTAATCACGTCAGGAGTTACACTTAAATATTTAGGTCCCTCATTCGTCATAACAAAACTATTTTCAGTACCAATTGCGCCCTCGGGAAATACAAATTTGGGTTCTAGAGCAAATGTCATACCTGGCATGACAGGAGTTTTCACGCCTTTCGCGAATATTGGCCATTCATCTAGCTCTAAGCCAATACCATGACCAAGAAATTTCACCTGATCATCCTTATATCCCATAAAGTGCTCTTTATATCCCATTTCCTCTGCGATTTTAAGAGCCAGTAGATATGGTTCCTCTGCAGGTGTTCCTGGTCGTATGGATTTTAGAGTTTCGGACTGAATCAATAAGGCAACATCAAATGCCTTCACCATCTGCGGGGTAAGTTCCCCAATGCAAAACATTCGCGCTTGATCACCAGTATAGCCGTTGACAACGCAAGTATAGTCTATATATACATTTTCATTGCGATTTATCTTTTTCCATCCAGCCCCCTGAGGATAGGATAACGAAACTCCTGTTCCCCCAACAGGCCCATCAAAATAACTTGGAGCAAATCCACTATCACCACTACATACATTCCCATAAAAAAAATCTTGATTAAAAGCTCTCATCTTGCAACTGCCAGAATAACCACGTGTACGTAGCTGCGCTTCAAATAATGCGGCTAATTCAATTTCCGTCATGCCTTCACGTAGCAGCGATGGGACGGTTAAAAATCCCTGATTTACAACCTCCAAAGATTTCCGAAGAAGTTCTACCTCATAAGAAGATTTCGTAGCACGAAGTTCTTTAATCACAGGGGAAATATCACTGAATTCGGCGGTAGGGAAAATCTTTTTATATGTTTGATAAAGGTTCACAGGCAATACATCGAGTTCCATTCCTATTTTTTTGAACTTTGTATAATGAAAAGCCGCAAGAATATCAGGAATCTGCTTAGGATGTTTTATGGGAACAATATTTTTTAATGATGATTCTAACTGACCACGTTGCAAACTTTTCTTAATCATCAAAACCGGTTCCCCACTGGCAGGTATATATAAATAAGAGTTTTGCACTGTGCCCGTAAAATAGAACATATCACTATTTAATAAAATGATTGCTCCATCTAGTTCTTGCTGCATAATTTTTTTTTGAAAATCTGTAATTCTTGTCTTAATTTCTAATTGTGGTGTAATATCCATATGATACCTTCCTTTCGCAATTAATTATATATATATTTGTTTACTTCCTTCGACAATCTTACTCTTAATCCTCTACTTCATAACTTTTTTGCATTTCATTACAAAAAACATCCTCTGTAGTTCATTCATCAACGAACTACAGAGGATGTTTGGAAAATTATCTAGCAGCATGATCTGCCTTTCCTAACTGCAATGCCCGATTTTCTGCTGGAATACGAATCCCCAAGGTAAGTATTATATTGAGTGCAGTAGCAGCCGCTGCTGTTATAACAGCTCCAAAAATCAATGGTATACTGACCAATTCAATCGCCACTGCTATGTAATTAGGATGAGATAAAAAGTGATAAGGCCCTTTATCGATTAGTATTTTACCAGGAATGACTAAGATGCGTGTATTCCACATTTGCCCAAGACTAACCATACACCAGTATCGTAAGCTCTGGGCGATCACAAATAAACTAAACCATATATACCAAAGTTCACTTACTTCACCACTGCTTAGGCTATATTCCGTTATCCAGCCAATTAGCCATCCGATATGCAGTAAAAAAAACAAAGGGTAATGACCCCTTCCAAATTCCTGTGCTCCCTCTGCAATCACTCGTATTCGATTTTTCTTCGCTATGTATAGTTCGCATAAACGCTGGCTAATAATCACAACAGCCATCACTTCCCACCATTCTACCATTGAAATAACACCTGTTCCGCGCTAAATCCTGGTCCTAATGCAAGCATGATACCATATGCACCAGTTGGCGGTGTTTCCTTTATAAATTTTTCCAATACAAATAAAACGGTAGCACTCGACATATTACCATAACCAGCAAGAATCTCATATGCATATGTGAATGTATCGTCGGCTAGACCAAGACTTTGCTGATAGGCACTCACTACTTTGGCTCCTCCAGGATGCACAATATAATGGCAAATTTCAGTTTGATGAATACCCCATTGGTCACAAGCACTTTGCAATACACCAGGTAAATTATTCTTTACAAGGCTAGGAATATCACGAGAAAACCGCACTTTAAATCCCGTATCAACCAAATCCCATCCCATTATATGTGCCGAACCAGGAAACAAAGTACTATAATTACCAAGTATCGACGGCCCTTCACCATCTATTTTTATCAATGCTGCTGCTGCTCCATCAGCAAAAAGACTAGTTCCCACTAAATTAGACTTAGAATAATCATGTTGCTGAAAAGTAAGACTGCATAGTTCAACGGTGACCAATAAAACAGACTTTCCTCGCAAGCTATGAGCCAGTTCAGCAGCCCTAGCCATTCCTGCCACTCCGCCTGCACACCCCAGTCCCCAAATTGGCAGCCTCCTAGTATGAGGTGATAAACCCAATCGATCAATAAGTTTAGCATCTAAGGTAGGTGTCGTAATACCAGTAGATGAAACAAAAATAATCATTTCAATCTCTTCTGGTTGAACGTTTGCTTTCTTCATAGCTTCTACTGCTGCTTTTTCCGATAGTTCAAGAGCTACTTGTTCAAAGATTGTATTTGCTTCTGCAAAGGAGTGAGCTTTGCTGTACCACTCCAGAGGCTTAGATAAATGCCTGGTATGTATCAGGCTATTTTCAAATATGGGCAGCAAACGTTCCAGATGATCCATATGTGAATGAAAAAGAGTAGCAACAAATTTTTTAATCTCCCCCTGCTTCAAAACATATGTTGGTACTGCTGTACCTATCGCTTGTATCCTAGGCACTCCCATCAACAATCATCACCACCATTCCTTTTAATACTAACAGCCTATTTTAGAAAATAAGAAACATGCCTCTTTTATCTTCCAATCAGTAAATAATACGATAAAGAGCACAGCTGCTCAATGAAAGGCTGTGCCCTTTATTATATTTGTTCAATTGTTCATTGGCTGCTGATCGTCTCGGTGACTGCCCGCATAACGTATATCGGCAAATTGAGCTAGATCTTTTTCTACTGATACTAAATCAGTACGGTCTAATTCTGTAACCCTTTTCTTCCCAACTGCTTGTACAGCCAATTGCATTTCAATGACACAAGAGGCAAGAAACTTAGCCAAGTGGTCGGCAGCTACATCAACATCAAGCGCATCGGTGAAATGCCCAGTATATAGAGCCAACTGAGAGGGCGGTGCCTGAGGTAATACTTTCGTGATTTGTGTATGCATAGCTGCTAACAAAGCAACCGTTCCAATATAAATAGCATCAGCTCCCAAAGCCATGGCCTTCAAGAAATGTCCTGGTGTCGTTAATCCACCAGCAATGATCACGCTAAACCGATCACGCAGATTATTCTTAACTAACCAATCAATCGTCCGAACCAATGTATGAAACGTAGGTAATCCCACATTATCTTGTAGTGTAGGATTTGCGACTGCTGTACCGCCTTCCGAACCATCTACTACAATATAGTCCGCATTGGTTTGAGCAATTACTGCCAATTCATATTCAATATAATCCGTTCCGGCGATTTTCACTCCCACTGGCACATCATATTGAGCCTTCATATCATTGATCATCGTAATGTAATCCTCAGTTGTATTTTTGCCTGGCATACGAGCATATACGGTAGCATCTTGCCCCTCTTCTAAATGCCATGCTTTACGTAGATGATCACCGATCTTCGCAGCCTTCATTGTTGAATCCACGGCACCACCCCAGGCGCCTTGTCCTAATTGAATTTCAATAGCATCAAGGCGACTTAATTGTTCTTTTCCAGCTAACTGACCGCCACGATGATATTGACCAATTAGAAATTTGGCTGCCTCACGTTCTTCGTTCGTAACAGCTGACTCACCAGTATTGGTTGAGGTACCAGCAATCGTTGCGCCCTTGGCCACCGCTATTTTCATCGGTAAACTTAGCGATCCACCATATGACATTCCTGTTATCATAATCGGGATCTGCAGCTGTAGCGGTTTTTTAGCCCTAGGTCCAATTACAACCGCAGTATCAATTTGCGTATAGTCCGGGCTTGGTAATTGGAATAATTGCTTCGGATTTAGTAAAATTTTATCCCACGGTGATAATACCACTGGACTACCTAGAGGGCGGGTCAATTCCTTGCCTACTTCCGCACGCATCGCCGCTTCCACCATCGCACGGGGTGACAATTTTTCTGTTACGGTTACCATAAGAAACGGATTATCGGGATAATCTTCGGTAAGCATTTTCACCATCGCTTCATCAATTGTAGGATCCATCAATTTCATCATCATCCAACTCAATAGCATCATAACACCTCCATAATGTAGTATGTTATCGATATCCCTTCTTTTATTCCATATATTCTACTTTTTGCAAAAAAAACAGTTACATCCATGATATTGGACGTAACCATTGTTTTCAGTGCCAATATAGTTATTAACATTTTGTGGATAATTAACAATAAATTGTTAATAACTATATTTTTTTATGTACTATATTTTCAATAAATCTGAAAGTAAAAGGAAAATGAAAAATCAAATTTTTCTTTTCATCTACAATGCTAAATGTTTGCATAAAAAACCGTACAATCATCCCAACAATAAACGATGAAATCAATGTTCCTTCGCGAATTCCACGAATTTCATTAAAATAAAACAGCGAACTGATAACAGCAATCACCACAAGAGAAATATCAAAAAATGTTTTCGTTCTCGCAAGTCCCAAATTCCATTTTTTGATGATCGCATAGACAAGACCTTCACCAGCCAGCATAACTACATTACCAATAATCTGTAAAGCAACACCCATTCCAAGAGATAAGCATCCTAATAATAACACCATAATTTTCATTGCATAAAATACAGGATGAAGTCCTTCTAATGCGAACATGACAAAATCAATAAAGCAACTAAAAATAACCGTCATGGGAATTTGCCACAATTGAATGTATTCAAATCGGCGACGCAAAATAAGAACTTGAAGTAACAAAAATATCATATTGACTATAAACGTAAACATACCTAACGTTAATGGATATCGAAAACTAAATATATAAGGAATACTTGAAATGGGAGATGTTCCTAGTGAACTCTTAATAATGAGACCAATGCCTAGGGACAAAAAAAATAGACCACAAACAAATAAACAATAGCGTTTTTTTAATGACATACATTACACTCCCCATAAAAATAGATATGTAAAACTCACCCGAATGATGTGTTGCATCCTTACAAATCGATCGGCAAAAGTACATGAAAGCAAAAGATTTTTCAATCCATGAACTAAAAATTATCCACGTAAACTCGCATTGTCTTTCAGCATCTTAGCCGTTCGCTTAAACATATCATATCATGGGACCATACCTATTGCTACTCATCAACTCAGCAGTTCTTGCCTACTGGAATATAAAAGCCATTACTGTTTATCGTTTGTGCAACCCCATTAAAGAATAATACCTACTTATCTTACGCCACAAAAAAATATTTTTTTCAAGTTTTTCGGTGTATCGACATAGATATAAATATAACAACGAAAGGAGGGATTACGATGAGTGAAACTAGACAAATAACTCTAAATAGCACTAAACAAACCTCGCAAGATGATTGTATAGCGCAAAGTGGTAAAGTAGCCCTAACCATGGGAGCTCTCAGTGTGATACTCTTATTGATTACAAGTTTTCTTTTATCCACTTTTCACCATTTTCTTTCCTAGTATTCTCGATCCATCTAAAAAACATCTACGTTACATCCTAATAAACCATCAAACCTAGCAAAATTGCTAGGTTTTTTTATATAACAAATAAATTTTTTTCAGAAAAGCAAACCATTAACGTCTAAATTATGGTAATATTGGTTTAGTTTGTTTTACATGATATAAGGAGGCTTTTTTGTGTTTAAAAAATTAATACGTTTCTTTTTTACTTTCTTTGTACTTTATTTCATTACTATACCCTGCTCCGCTCTGCCATTGCCTAATGGAGATTTTAATAGACAGCAAGCAATTGATACCTTTTTTAAAGATAAGCCCGAAAATCAACTGGAAGGTATTTGGATAACAGATGATAGCAAATATGAATTTGCCATCATAAAAAATGATTTCTCCGTATGTCAGGGATATGATTATATTGGATTCACAGTACAAACCACTGACCCTGCATGGGAGTTAGGAAAAATCAAACTCCAACTAAAGACGACTGCTATTCCCAGATTATTTACCGGATTATGGCATAAAAATCAGAATGGTTTCCTCAATTTGGCAGCAGAACAATCAGTAGGAACTCCTTTTCGGATAGCAGCTAAAAATATTATGGAATACACTAATGAAAAGAGAGAAAAGAAATTACTCTTTCGAATCTATCCTGGAAATATCGATGCTAGCAATGGTCCGACTCGTTCTGGCACTGGTTTTTTTATAACGACTGATTTAATTGTAACCAACCATCATGTCGTAGACAATTCTACAACTATTGAAATTAAATATAACAATGGTCAGAAGACATCGGCTACTGTTATTACGAAAGATCCTGTCAACGATTTAGCTATATTAAAAGTAAATAAAGTAGAATCCTCAGTAACCCCATTATCAATCGCCAATATCCCAAATCCTAAAGATGGCGATACCGTATACACCGTAGGATTTCCCCTATCTAGCCTACTAGGTACCAAGGCCAAACTAAGCGAAGGAATTATTAATAGTATCACAGGCATTCAAGATGACGTAAGAATGTTCCAGATTAGCATCCCAATACAACCAGGAAATAGTGGTGGTCCATTAATAAACACGAAAGGGCAAGTGGTAGGTGTTGTTACCTCTTCCGTAAATCCACTGATATCTCTTCTATTAATAGGAACAGTTCCACAGAATGTTAACTTCGCAATGAAAATTAACTATTTAAATAATCTCTTGAACACCCTTCCTGAGGAAATACATCTTCCTAGTAAAAGAGCGTCTAACAATCTTACTCCTGCTCAAATCATGGCGCTCACTAAAGAAGCGGTTGTACAAGTTGAGGTCAAATAGCTTTCATGAAAATAAAAAGACAAGATGTTCTTGTCTTTTTATTTTCCCTATTTTGCCTTGTGCATTAAATAACTGTTACCTATTTCCATATAAACTTTTAGCTATCCATTTTCAGTTTTCGATAGTAAAAAGGAATGATTGCAATGATTAATATCAATTTTACCTTTTCCATGTAATAGTGTACGATAAGAGTAGAGGGAATCATTATGGTTCCTGTATATAAACAATAATTGTAGCGAAGTAATTTAGGAGGCGTGTCGATTTGAAAAAGAATATCCTCGTCAAAAAATTTCTTGGTGCTGATTCCATAGAACAAAATTCACTAACGAAAGTCATGGTGCGTACTCTGAAAACCACAATGTCTAATTCAGTAGTTACAAATTCCATAACTGAAACTAAAATCCAACCGATTGATGAATTCCGTTTTAGCGAACGCTGTTATTGTGGTATTCATTAAAATAGCACAATAAGAAAAACCACAAGTGAAATCTATGATGTATTTCGTTCTTATCTTTTTATGGATAAGAACTTTTTTTATGGAATCAGAAAGTATATCACTTTCTGATTCCAAGTAAAAACGACTAAGGCTTCTGCCTGCATCTTAAAACCTCACCGAAGCCAAGTCTTTTCTTATTTCCTTATTCACTTTCTGCTTGTCTAGCTAAATGGTAAGATAAGCTATTTAATCCTACTGATAAATCGTGATTCACAATACGCACGGTATCTGGTACCTGGATTTTCCGTGGGGCAAAATTCCATATACCACGTATCCCTGTAGCAACCAAGCGATCCGCAACCTCCTGAGCAGACTGTTCCGGCACAGCAACAATCCCTATATGAATGGTTTGTTTTTGCATTACTTCTTGTAAACATTCTAAATTCAAAACGGGTATACCGTTTATACATTGTCCAATTTTATTGGGATCAACATCAAACAAACCGACTAATTCAAAACCTAATGAATCAAATTTACGGTACTGAGCTAATGCCCACCCCAAGTGTCCTAAACCAATTACAGCAATATGCCATTTATGATCAAGCCCTAGGATTTTCCCGATATTCGAAATCAATTCCACTATAAAATAGCCCACACCTTTTTTACCAAATTGTCCAAATAACGCTAAATCTTTGCGGATCTGTTCCGGTGTAATTTCTAAACGTTGCCCCAGTTCTTCAGATGAAATCACTTTGACTCCTTCATCCATAAGCTGCCGTAAAGTACGAAAATATAATGGCAAACGATCGATAATCGCCTTAGGAATTACATTTTTTTCATAACTATCTTTCAATATGAAACCTCCTCTGGATTGAAGTTGTAAAAAGCTGATCTTGCCTTTCACAACTTCAATTATTTTGTAGTATATATAATGTACCATATAATTTAAAAATTTTCTCGTTTTAGATTTCTGATTTTATACTAAAAATCTGGAATATTTTATTTAATAATAAGAACAGGAATGGGCGATTCTTGTACTACAGTATGACTGACACTTCCCAGAAACTCTTTTAACCCACTTAATCCCCGATTGCCCATAATAATAAGGTCACTGTTATATTCTTTAGCATGATTCAAAATAATATAAGCAGGTGATAATCCTTTTAATAGATAGGTTTTAGAGTAATTGGGTATCTCAGATAACATCTGCTGTACCTCTGCAATCATTTCTTCACCTTGTTGATAAATAGCCTCCTCTAATGCTTCAAAACCATCAATCCCTGCACATGGTGCAGTATGCATTTTTATCACATAGATCACATCAATTCTGATCCTCGAATCGTTTTTTCCGATCTCCATGGCTTTATCAAGTGCTTTTCTAGCTAAATCTGAACCATCAAATGCCACTAAAATTCTAGAAAAAAACATTTTTTCTCCCCCTTTTCCATTTCGTGTTTTCTTATTTTTTATATCTTTCTTTATGAAACGATGTAAAAGAAACTAACAAGACAGGATTTATTATATCACTGATTCTTCACAAACCAAAATATATGATACCATCCCTCGAAAGCTATTACTCGGCCCAGATACATATTTATCCCGGGTAGCAAGAAAGTGTTATATGTTCTGATTACGCTAAAAAGGTAGTAGTAGGCAATCTTTCTGCCTGCTACTACCTTTTTTCAAGACATTTATTTAACTTTTGATTATCTGCGCACCATATCCTTTGTTATCTCATTCAGACTAAAAGCACCACACATAGCCATCGTATCCTTTAATTCCTCAGCCAACTTTTCAATATAAATTTTGACTCCCTCATTTGCACCTCCATAAGCAGCTGTTACAAATGGACGACAGATTAAAACACCTTTTGCACCAAGTGCTAGAGCTTTGAAAATATCTGTACCAGAGCGGATACCACCATCAACAAGAATATTTACCTCGCTTCCAACAGCCTCTGCAATTTCGGAAAGTACTTCTGCGGTTGACGGACACTGATCCAGTACCCTGCCACCATGATTAGAAACAACAATTGCTTTTGCTCCTGCTTCTTTTGCCTTCAGTGCACTCTTTATGTTCATAATTCCTTTAACAATAAATGGTATGCCTGCAATTTCAGAAATGCGTCTAAGCTCATCAACTGATTTTCCGCCAGCAGGTGGTGTCATATTTTTTAAGAAAGGCAATCCCGCAGCATCTATATCCATGGCAACAGCAAAAGCACCTGCTTTATGTACCAGCTCCATTTTAGCGTTGATCGTCTCAATATTCCATGGCTTAATCGTAGGAATACCACAACCATGCACATTGGCTATTGCCTCGGTTGCACTCTCCATTACTTTCGGATTTATACCGTCACCAGTAAATGCCGCGATTCCATTCTCCATACAGGCAGAAACTAGAATATCATTATAACTAATATCGCTCAATTTATCACTATAGTGCATATTGACTGCACCAACAGGTCCCGCAAAGAATGGATATTTAAATGTTTGACCAAACAACTTTAGTGTTGTATCCACTGGCCTGTTCTCGCATAATGTATCCATATTGACACGAATCTCCTGCCATTTATGATAGTTGCGGATAGCAGTGTCTCCGATACCTTTTGCCCCAGGTCCTGGAATGCTGTTTTTACAAGCAATCCCATTGCAAACATTGCATGCTTTACAATAACTTCCAATACGGACACGGGCATTTTTCAGTACTTCTTCATAATTCATAATATCACCCCTAGATTTTATTATCATTTCTGTCTACCTTTAGATTAACCCTATTTTATATATAAGTAAAGTATATAGAATTCATCTTTACCATGAGTTAATCATATAGTACACTGTCATCGGAGGTGTTAATGATGGATATTCGACATTTAGAATATTTTGTTGAAGTGGCGCGCCAAAAAAGTTTTAGTAAAGCCGCAATGATGAATTTATAAATCAGTGCAAAAATGTTGGTTTTTCTCCTAATGTCATTTTTGAAACCTCGCAACGTGAGCTAATGACGCAAATTGTCACCACTAATTTAGGAATCGCCTTCATGCCTAGCGAGGTGTGCAAGGGATTAGATACGAACCGCATTGTTTCTGTACCATTAATACAACCTCAAATCATACACAACATGTCTGTCGTATGGAAAAAAGGGCGCTTCATGTCCCACGCCACACGTTTATGGTTACAGTTTGCTGAAAATTATTTTGCAACGATTGAGTCTAACACGTAAGAATCTCTTTCTTATTTCAAAACAGGAAGAAAATTTTATTAGATGCCAACTTTTGCGCAAAATTACCATCATAAAATTTTTACTTTTTTGTCTGTCTACTTGACAAAAGGCACTTCATCGAGCCTATTCTTTTGCTATTTCCATTATCAATTTTCAGCTATCGTTAGCACCTTATTTTGCTCATAAGGTGCAAGATAAGGAACAACTTAACATAAGAAAAGGGTTTGCATCTCTGCAAACCCTTGAATTTACTGGTGGAGATAAACGGGATCGAACCGTTGGCCTCTTGCATGCCATGCAAGCGCTCTCCCAGCTGAGCTATACCCCCAATAAGTCAAACATGATCATTATTTTCTAAAATACACTCAATGAGCCATCAAGCACATTACTATGATACCACATCTTATGTTTACTTTGCAACTTATTTTTATCAGATTACTCGTACTACAATTTTATGCAACACATCTGTCGTGTATCCGAGGTGAACCGCTGCATCTTTGATATGGTGGTATACTTCCCGATATTTCATAGTATATATGACATCGCTACCATGAAACAATTCTACCATCCCTTCCCGATATTGCTCTTGTATTGCCAACTGCGCCTTGCGAATCTCGATTATTTGCTTTTTAGACTGCAGAGGATCGTCTTTTAATCGTTCAATCGCTTCGGCAAGTTTATCCGTCCCTCGATGGAGTTCTTGTACCATGTTAATAATGACTGGATCAGCAAACACTCCAAAGGCTTCCATTTCCTGCAACGTAGATTTTGTATATTCAACGATGCGAGCCATTTCTATCGAAAGCGAATAAATATCCTGCCGGTCAAAAGGAGTCGCAAAAGCTTCAATCAAATTGTCTTCCATATTAAATCGAATCTGATCTACCTCATCAGCTTGACTGAATAACAATATATAATCTTCCTCGGATCTACTTTGAATCCAACTATGCAATTTTCTTACGCCATTGGTCGTAGCTTTTGCTTGATCACTGATCATTTTATAAAAATCTCGTTGTACAGGAAATAAATCATCCCAAAAATTATGCTTTGCCATGAAACAACCTCCTTGTCCACTATCTAAAAAAACTTATAAAGGAATAGATCAATGCAGCTACCATCCCCGATGCTGGTATTGTAATAAACCAGGCAATCAGTATCGATTTTCCAATCATCCAGTTTACCATCCGAAATTCTTCTGCCGAACCAACGCCTGCGACACTACCAACAACAACATGAGTCGTAGAAACAGGCGCACCGACGATGGTTGCCAAAATAATAGAACCTCCTGAAGCCAGCTGGGAATTTAAACTATGAATAGGACGAATGGTATAAATACCTCTCCCAATGGTTTTCATAATCGACCAACCACCAAGCATCGTACCGATAAACATGACTGCACCACCTAAAGAATTAATCCACAATGGATCAATGTGACCAAAAGGATAATGAGTCGCAGTCAGTGCAAGAGAAATAATCCCTACTATTTTTTGTGTATCATTCGCACCATGGCTATAAGCCAATAAGGCGGCAATGATCCATTGCAAGCGCTTTATCCATCTATTGATCGTAAACTTTGCATTCCTGAGCAGAATATTCGCGACTGCTTGCAGTAAAAAAGCAACAACAAATCCCATGAGTGGAGATAATAGTAACGCTACAATAATTTTTGTTATTCCAATGAGCTTATGACTCGCACCAATCCATTCACTCCAACCCCATAAAATATAATCGGCACCATACGAAACCCAAACTGCTCCTACTAGACCACCAACCAACGCATGAGTCGAACTGGAAGGAAGCCCAAATTTCCAAGTAATAATATTCCACAATACGGCTCCCATCATCCCTGCTAACAAAACGTTTAATAAGGCTGGTTCCGTTGGTATTGAAACGATTGCCGCTACCGTATTTGCTACCGCACTCCCACTTGTGATTGCGCCAAGAAAACCAAAGGCTGCTGCCAAATAAACCGCTTGGATGGGGTTCACAGCGCCACAAGAAATAAAGGTTGCAACAACCGAACTTGCATCATGAAGCCCATTGCTTAATGTAAAAATAAGTGCTGTAACGACCACTACAATTAGAATTACCTCTATCGACATCATCGTTTTCCACCTCACAGCTAAAATAACTTTCCACAGCATCATTTTGGGAATATTTCGTAAAAATGGGTAGTAAAAAAACTTGGAGGCCTTGTAAATCGAGGCCACTGAAAAAGTCTATCTTTCAAAAATCATACTAAAAGCAAAAGATTGTTATAGGGCTAGAATGCCCTGTAACAATCTTTTTCCATATGCTTATACATTTCAGTACCCCTAAATTGTGTTTGAATTTCAAAATGTAATACTTTTTCAGTGGCCTCGTAAATCAGGACTTCTCAAGCTTTTTATCGTCTCTAACTGTTAAAGACAAGATATGCCACATCTTATGTAGACTTTGCAAGTTATTTTTTCTCTTGGTGGTAGACTTCCCACTTGCGCAAAACATCCTGCATAATATCCTCGACAAGTGTCAGGCACTCCCACGGATGTAAGCCAAGATCTGTATATACTTGCAAGTTCTCTAATATCTGCTTTGCCATTTTGTTATGTTGTGCTACCATGACGGACTTATCCAGTTTACTGATTCGATTGAATAAGTCATTTGTAATATCATGTGATTCTTGTTCTTTCTCCTGTTTACGAAGCTCTAACCCTTTTCCTAAACGACGAATTGCCAATTACTTATCCTCCAATATCTTAAATAAACCTTACTATTTTCATTTCGACAACTACGAGTTTATTCCTTCTACGGTCATATGAAACACCCTAGTATATGTCTGTTATATCTTTTTTATGCACTTATTTTATAAAGTTAATAAAAAAAAGACCTCGTACAAAGCACAAGATCAATCTTTATCATCGCAATAAAAAATAGTATCCTTATAGGCTCTTCTGATCTATTAATTCAATCAGCTTAGCAATTTCAGGCTTAGAAACTTGAGCATCCGCACCAATCGCTTCCCCTTTGCGACGCATTTCTTCATTGATTAATGATGAAAAGATCACAACTGGTAGTTTTTGCAATACACGATCTTCTTTCACACGTTTCAGTAGATTATGTCCATCCATTTTTGGCATTTCAATATCCGTAATTAGCATATTTACGTTTTCTTCAACCGGCGAACCAGATTCAGATAATGTTGTCAAAGCATCCCAAGCTGCTTTACCATCATTGTAAGCAAGCACATTGAGATAACCTGCCTGATGAAGCGTATCAACTAGTAAGTCCCTTAGCATATGAGAATCTTCGGCAACCATAATTTTTTTAGTTTTACGTATATCTTTTAACGAATCAGCGCTTTCTGGAATAGTAGTGAGCTTAATATTGATCTCTGGATTAATTTCAGAGACAATTTTCTCAAAATCGAGTAAAATAACAAGTCTCTCTCCCATTTTGATAATACCAACTACCATATCTGAGTCACTAATATTGGGTGGTGGCTCCATAGCCGTCCAAGACACTCTATGTATTCGGGAAACTTCATTTACTAAGAAGCCAACAAAATAATTATTTAATTCACTGACGATAATATTATTTGCTGTAGATCCACTTTCTTCCATTCCCAAACATCTCGGCAAATTGACCAGTGGCATTAAACGACCACGTAATGTAAATACACCATCGACATAAGTATGAGAGTTTGGCATCTTGGTAATAGGAACAAGATTAATAACCTCTCTAACCTTAGCCACATTAATACCATAATTGACTTTACCAACAGAAAATTCTACTATTTCAAACTCATTTGTACCTGTTTCTAGTAGAATTCCTTTTTTAGCTGCAGCAGTCTCATTCATAGAAACGCCTCCAGTTTTTTTATATTTACCTGCCACAATGACTTGTTATTATCTGCATATATTTATTATACAAATTTTTAGTATATTTTTTTAATTCTCCAAAAAACAGTTAATTCCTTCTTTAGGTAATAACAATTTTATATAATTGACGAAATAAAAGACTTACTGTCGAAAATCAACAATAAGTCTTTTCAGTATACAAATCACTACAATCTATTAATTCGTCAAACACTCTTACTTGTCGTCTGGAATATCCACAAGATAGGTCCAGCCTTCTCGTTGCTCTACATAACCTGTTTTTATTAATTTTCCCAATGCTCGTTTAAAAGCGGCTTTACTAATATTAAACCTTTCTTTAATGAGTTCAGGAGCCGTCTGATCGCCATATGGCATTTTCCCATTTCGAGAATATAGCAAAGCAAGAATTTTTTCCCCATCGATATCAATAGCATCTTGTTTCAGAGGTTTCATCGAAACGTTAATGCGCCCATCTTCACGAACATGCGTAATGCGAGCTGTGATTTCTTCGCCTACCATGGGCCGGACTGTAAATTCACTATTATGTAAAAAAGCAATATAACGCTGCGTTGTAAATAAAAAAGCCCCTTGGTCATTAAAATTGTACAGCGAACCTGTAATCACATCGCCTACTTTCGCATCCACGGCAGGTACAGAGGCACGCCTAAGTTCATCTTCTACTTCCATACTGACAGCATGTCTTCCCGATTTATCAATATATAGTTTTACCCATACCTTATCTCCACGTTTTAAGTTACCTCGCATCCCAGCAAAAGGCATAAATACACCACGTTCAGCACCAATATCAACAAATGCTCCATCTTTAGTCGTGTTAATAACCTTTACACGAGCAACTTGTCCAACTTCCATCTTTGGTAGACGCATACTAGCAGTCAGACGACCTTTGGGATCAAGATAGAGGTACACTTTGACTTCATCACCAATCGCCAAATCATCGCGTGTTTGTTGTTGCTTATGCAAAAGGATATCATCATTGGTATTACCCGTACCAGCATCAAAGAAAACACCAAATTCACTTGTTCTAACAACTTTTAAAGTTACTACGTTACCTGGAGTTAGCTTATCTTTATTTTCCATTATAACAACCACCTATAATACCAACTAGCTCAGATGTAAACTCTAGCATCGCTGGTAATTTAATCTTCCTCATGTACAGGCTGAACCGTTCCCCATAAACGTTCTAAATTATAAAATTCTCTTTCTTCTGTTACAAAAATATGAGTAATACAAGTACCGAAATCCATCAGTATCCAACGTCCCTCCCGATATCCTTCTTGATGAAGCATTTTTGTTCCTTGTTTTTCCAATTCTTCTTCAATATGATCCGCAATCGCTTTGACCTGTGTATTCGAATTCGCACTACAAATCACAAAAGAATCCGTAACCATTGAAATACCCTCTACATCAAGAACCTGGACATCGCTCGCTTTTTTATTCTCGGCAGCTACCACAATTTGTTCTACTAATTTTTCATGTATATCGCTCATAAAAATCCTCCTAGTATTTTTTTATAGGTTACCCATTTTTACACAAATTAACAATTATTTAGTTGATGCATTCTCTATTTTAGTAGTCTCAGTAACAAACATCTGATCTACTAATTGTTTCGTCTGGTCTTTATCATGCACCCAGTAACTAAGACCATCAATCGTAGCAAAATTTCCTGGTAACATTTCCGTATGCATATTTTCTTTTTTAAACGATTTTAGATGATTGAGCAATTTGACGATCGTAACTCCAGTCATATCCGTTTCTACATATTTTTTAACATTATGAATCATAAATGGCATTTTTACAAGATTACCAAATTGTAACGTTTGTTCTAGCAAAGCTTTTACAAATCGTTGTTGACGCTGGACGCGACCGATATCCCCAAGTTCATCACTGCGAAATCTTACATACTGCCCAGCTTGACTACCATTTAAATGTTGGTACCCTTGCGTAAGATCAATGACTAAATCCGCATAGGGATCCTCATAATGCATATTATGTTCTACATATAAATCAACTCCACCTAGCATATCAATGGTCTTAATAAAAACTTGCCAATCAATAACTACATAGTGTTGAATAGGAAGCTTAAGCAAATCTTCTACCGTACGGACTGCTAATTCTTGTCCACCATAAAAAAAGGCATGTGTAATTTTTTCAGATCCCTTGCGCCCTGGAATTGCGATCCTTGTATCCCTTGGAATTGATAATAGATTTATTTTTCCATCTTCGGGATTAATACTAAGTACAATCATCGTGTCCGATCGTTTCGGAGTACCGGGATTTTCAATATCACCATCATCGACCCCCATCAGTAATATATTGATATATTTACTAACTGGTTCCGATGGTGCAGCTGATTCCACTTTGGTACTATTGCTTGGTATAGAAGCTACTTTTTGATACGCATACATTGCAGCCCACGATATAGATGTAAGTACGATAACTAAAAAGGCTAGTAGGACTACCAACCTTTTCCAACGTATTTTTCGACGCTTTGGTCGCATACTAGACATGCATTGTCCCCCTCTCTAGTACGCCATCTTTTGTAGTAACATTTGATTTCGAGCTGCAACAGTAGCAGGGTGTAGTAATCCGCCCGCTTTTACTATATAACATATGCTTTGCTCTAAAACGGCTAGCATTACTGCATCAAGATCATGCTGTGCCATCTCCCGAAGTTCATCAACACCTCGAAAGGTGCGATTGGGCTCGATAGTATCTGACACATAAATAATTTTATCTAGCTTTGTCATATCAACTCCAGCAACCGTATGGAATCGAATCGCTTGTAGAATTTCAACATCATCAATACCAAACTCACTCTGAACCATTTTGGCAGCAAGAGGCGCATGAAGTAGTACAGGTTCCGCTTGCTCAATATCATTCACCACTATACCAAAGGCCTGTGCTCTTGGCAAGAGTTCTTTCTTTGGAAATTCACGGGCAAGATCATGAAAAATACCTGCTAGCTTTGCTTTCTCTGTATCACAGCCAAAACGCTCCGCTAACGATTCAGCGGTTTGACTGACTCCAATCGAATGCTGTAATCGTTTTTGTGACAATCTTTTTGTTAACTGATTTATTACGTCTATATACTCCATCTTCTTCACCACAATATCATATTTTAATTCATACCTCTTTTGGATATAAAGGAGCTTAATATTCCTAAATTCGTCATATATACTTTTTTTCCTGCAAAAAAAAACTTCCTATGACAGGAAGCTTTTTTTTGCGCTTATTGTTCCCTTGGTTTCGCTTCATTAACTACAATTTGACGTCCACCAAAATCTGTGCTATTCATCGCATCCACTATTTTTGTGGCATCAGCATCATCTACTTCTACAAAACCAAAACCTCTAGAACGTCCCGTTTCTTTATCCGTGATAATTCGACTAGAAATCACATGTCCATAATTCTGAAAAGTATCAGACAAAATGCTCTCCGTAGTTGACCAAGGTAGATTACCTACATAGAGGGTTTTTGACATTTGAAAATTCACCTTTCTTATTTTAAATTCTAAAACACCAGTAGAAGAGAATGCTAACTACACTCTACTACTAACATTATTTACGAATTCATTCCCTTTATGCATTACTTTATTTCCCAAATAACAGTATTCGTTTTCACGTACGATAAAGACCTTCTTTTAAAATATATTTTTCCACACTTTCTGGTACAATATATTTGATGGATCGTCCTTGACGTACACGTTCTCTAATATCTGTCGACGATATTTCAATATCTGGAGTCGAAAGACATTGAATGCGTTGACGACCCTTTGTACCAAAAAGATTCTGTATGGATTTAAGATCGCAGGTCACTCCAGGACGAGTAGCAGTAATAAAATAACATAAGTCTAAAAGGTGATCAATCTCTCGCCATGTCGGTAGTTCCTGAATCGCATCAGCACCTGTAATAAAATAGAATTCCGTATTTTCACCATACTGTTCAATTAATGCCAATACCGTATCAATCGTATAAGAAAGACCTGCCCTTTCTATTTCCATTGGTGATACATAGAAACGTTCATTCGAATAGGTCGCCATCACGGTCATAATATACCTGTGCATCACATCCGTTACATGAGACTGCTGTTTATGTGGCGGATTAGACGCTGGAATAAATAGTACCTTCTCAAGACCATATTCTATACATACAGCTTCGGCAGTCACTAAATGTCCTGTATGAATAGGATCAAAAGTACCACCCATTATACCAATTTTATGTTTTACATCTGACATGAAGGTTCTCCCTACGGCTACATCATTTTTGTATTATTATACCATACACACCAAGAAGAACAATATCAGATCATAATAAACGTTGGGTAGTTAAAAAACAATATCAAGTAGTATTCGAATTCCCGCCATCACAGCAGCCATGATCAGTAGTGCCCTGATATAATCTAAACAATCATGCTTACCTTTGTCGGTCCTTAAATAATATAGTAAAGAATAAAAATATCCCATCAAACTTCCCCTCATCTCAAGATAGTCTTATTTTACCACAAACGCTTACGTTTTATTCGTCAAATACGATGCTCTCATTGCCCCTAATTTTTTTTTAACATATACAATACTAAATATTTTATAAACCAATAGAGGCTGTATTGAAATAAAATAGTATTTCAATACAGCCCCTATTCTCAATTATCCAATAAACATCTGTGTAATCATCAAACCATACGGTCCACCTTGTATAATTCCAATTCCGATTTTTGTATAATTCGGAGAAAGAATATTACTACGATGTCCAGCGGAATTCATTAAATTCGTATAAGCACGATCTACAGTAGCCGCTCCTGCAATATTTTCACCAGCAGTATTATAGGTGATTCCCATTGACTTCATCATATCAAACGGCGAACCATACGTAGGTGAAATATGACTTGTATAATGTTTGTCGATCATATCTTGACTTTTCAGTCTAGCTGCTTTTACTAAGCTCATATCCACGGTTAATGGTTTGAGGCCTAACTTCACTCGATCCTGATTTACCAATGTAACCATTTGTTGCTCCATCGCTGTCAGAGCTGTAGGCACGCCACTAGGGATGCTTACTGGGGTTGTCACTGGAGTCGTTACCGGTTTTACTACTGGGGTTGTCACCGGAGTTGTTACCGGTTTTACTACTGGGGTTGTCACCGGAGTTGTTATCGGTTTTACTACTGGAGTAGTTACCGGTATTGTTACCGGCTTTACGACAATTGGCTTGTATCCCCAAAATAATTGTTGGCCTCCACCACTGATCGTCACAGTATTAGCGGCTGCCACAGGCGTAGCCGATGTACCAATCATCACGGCGGTCAATGCTACTAAAAACAAATGATATGATTTTTTGATATTATATTCCCCCTTTTATAAAATGGAGACATGTTCGACATGTTTTATTATATTGGTTCTCATGCTTGTTTGCACCCTGCTAATTCGGTCACTAGAACCCCTTATCACAGATTATAATCCAATTCTTCCTCAATTCTACTTTATGTAAACTTATTCGCATCAATGGTACTAATTAGCAGTATTATTATGGTTAACATAATGTTCAATTTTGTTTTTCACTCACTATCAATAGCACATCTTGTAATAAAAAACATACTATGTATTAGAGACACGGAAATATGATATGCACCATAACCTACAAAGAAAAGCGTATCTTATTCTGTGCTTGCATTAAGAAAATCACTAAATTTAAAAAGGAGGTTTATATTATGATAGACAGTCAGAATTTTGAGATCCCTGATTTATGCGCTACGCAAACACGACAATGTACTCAGTGCACGACCCCTAATTTCACCGCCTGCAATGCTAATTTTGGTATAACTTGCCCCCCTACCACTGTCCCAAGCTGTGAATGTCATGATATTTGTGTGGAAGAAGTACGTCTCATTGGTTTGGCAGGTGGTACCTGCGAATTTACCCAATGCTTTGCCTACCCACCTATCGGATCATGTCGCCTCGGCGCAGGTGTTACTTTGCCAATCATTGATACAAATCAACCGCTTAAAGTTTTTGTTGCATGCGCTCAGGAGGTCTTAGGTTCACGTTGCCGAGTCATTGACGTACAAATACAACTATTGATTCTTGCTGCAACAACAGATAATCGCGATTTCGGTCGCCGTGATAACAGTAATGTTCTAATACCTTTGAACATCAACGTAGCATTTGATACATTCTACCGTTTCCCTGACTGCTCAACAGTAGTTAAGGGTAGAGCCTTGCAAAATGCGTTAACAGAAATTGATGGTTCCTGCCTTGTCATCCAGCTCAAAGCTGAAGCGGAACCACTTGACACCACAGGTGCCCAAATAACCCTTAGCGGCAAAATCATTGATAAGCTTTGGAAGCATGAAAATTTGTGGATCACAGGCATTCGTCCTTACGACCTAAATGATGCTCAAAGAAATGAAGGTTTTGTTTCCTTCACTATTCCCGACGTCTTCAATAATACCCATACAATTGGGCCTTGTGAACAGCCTCCCTGCCCTTGAGGCACCTAATAAAACGGAGCAGACCTTTTGGTCTGCTCTTTACTTAATTTCCTCGCCGCTCGCTTTGTTATCCTGCCCTGCTGCCTGATTTAATAAAAATTCCAGCCTTCTTATTCTCTTATCCATTACCTGAAAACAAGTGTTTATTCGCGTTATCATATCACTTTGTTCTTTATGATCTATACCAACATCTGTTTTGCGCCACATCTGGCTCTGTTTGATTTCTCCTGTTCGAATGCCTGTCAGGCTACTTAAGAGCTGATCTACCTTAATGTCCTCAGGCAAAACATATACTTTTTGCTCACCATCCATCGCTAGATATTGGCCTAATAACTGCTCAACTTCGCCCATAGGATTAGATGCAGCAGGAATATCTGTGATTTCTTGGAGACGGGCGGCCATGTCATCTAGCAGTGCACTAGATTTACTCTCTTCTTGTCCTGCTTGGGGCTGGACTGACAAGGATACCTGAATGGTATCGCTGAGACCACCTTCTCTAAGTTTACTTATCATTTTCTCTACAGCCTCTGCGTCAGGCAGTATATATATTTTCTGTTCACCATCCTTAGCTTGATAAGCCAAATGCTCTACACTCAGGATTTTATCCATCTCCATAACGTTCCCTCCTCTATGCAAATTAGGCCTAATTTTTCAACACCACGGGCGGCGTAACCGCCCATATTGTACACAAGTGATCCCCTCTAAATCGTACTATAAGATATGCAGTAACTTCGAAATGGTGCTTATTACTAGATATTTTCTGCAAAAATTTTTAGCAATGCATTTTCATAAGCTTTTTGCGCTGCCTCCCCATTGAAAAGGGTCGACCTTACTTGGCTGATAATTTTCTCTCTTACTTTTTTTCTAAGTCCGTTATCCTGCGCAAGCCGCACTGCCCATTCTATATATTCATCTTCATTCTCAGCGATGCCCTCATGTACCCCAAGGGCTCTTAACATATGAGCCCCCCAACGGCTACGCGCCATATGACCTTCTTGTGTAACAATGGGAATCCCTAAATATAAGGCTTCCATATTTGTTGTCCAACCACCATAAGGATAGGTATCAAGCTGAATATCTGCAATCGATAAAATAGGTCCGATATGCTTCAGAGGAGGTACGATGAATAGGCGCTTTTCCACCCCTGCCTCCCTAGCTGCTTCTTTGATCCGCACGTCTAATTGATTTCCCGTATCATATGTGCTATGTGGCTTTAGTGCAATGCAGGCATTTGGTATTCTTTTTAATATTTCTACTAATACCCGATCTCGATTCGGAAGATGCTTAATACCATTGGCACAAGAGACGAATACAATAGCATCCTCTGGTATATTCCAATCGGTGCGAGTCGAAGTTAGCGTACTACCAATAGGTGGCGGATACTGAGCAGCTCCTAAATTAGGTAATCGAATGATTTTTTCGCGATAATGAAACTGTGCTTCAAATGGTTCAAAATCCCCACTTAGATAATACTGAATCGTTGGTAATCCTGTCGTCGTGCCATGCCCTACTAGCGCACACTGAATCGGAGCAAGCTGCATCCCTGCCAACGTGTAGGTAAAAGGATCCATGCCGACTTCTGTATAGATTAGTATATCTAGCTGACTATCATAAATCTGCTGGGCAATTGACTGTACACTAGACAAATCGGTAAATTGTTGAAACGAACTTGCATGTTGAGCAAATAATTTTGTCATATCATCATACTGTTTACCCAGCGCAAATATCTGCACTTCAAATTTATTTCGATCATGATGAATGACTCTATTTACCATATAATAGCTGACGGATTGATTGTAAAAGCATCGCGAAATGTAACCAATGCGAATTTTTTTCCCCGCCCTATGCTTTCTAGATTTTAGTTTATCGGATACATATTGCGGGTATAGCTCAGACATGTGTTTTGCAATAAAATCACCAAATGACGACAGTGCCACTACATGGTTACCACCAGCATAGGATGCCAGCCAAAAGCTATTGGAAATATGATTGACCATAGAATCAAAGAAAATGGATGGCACTGTGATCTGACGTAGATCCGTTCCCACCTTCAGTAATCGTAGACGTTGTGCTTCTTCGATATTGTAATATGGTATATTGGTCAGCCAAAAACTCAAAATAACCTTATAACAATCCGGAACGGTTGGTTCATTCCATAGCGCAGCTATATCAATATCAAATTGTTCTGCTTGAAAAGGTTGATAAAGACTTGCCAACAGTAGCCTTGCATACTGATTACTTCCATTTACATCAGCCAACATTTCATTTTTATATTGAAGATTTGCTTTCTGATCATCGTCCTTTAAATTCAGTACAGAAAAATAGTTCAAAAATACATGCCACCAAACATGAATGATCGATGTTTCCCGTTTGCCTTCGGACAATGACATTTGTGAAAAAGGCGTTGCCACAATATATTCATGAATTTTTGCCCGCAAACACATGGAGAATTCTAGAAGGGCTTGCCGCTCTGTACCTTTTAATCCCCCAGACCGTCCTAATAGCTGACGATATACAGGCCAATCCTCAATAATTTTCCACAAGATTGAACTGTCTTTTGTGACATCAAGTAACGTTAGACAAGAGGAATAAAACGTATCAACAAATATATTTCGCTCCTTCGCTTCTAGGCCTCTATAACTCTTATATACTTGCCAGAACTCATTCCATACATAATCCCAATCACCAAAGCTTTTCGCATGTTGTACAAACTGCAATATATTTTTAGGACGTATCTGCGCTATATCACTACTAACTAACCGGCTCTTCTTTCTAATGATTTCTTCATACAAATTCATATAATGATCCACCATGGAGCGTTGGCTAAACTTCTCTATGCATTTCTTGCGCGCTGCAACCGTTGCGTGCCGACAAGCCTCCTCATTTTCTAGAAAATACGCCATCCCACTGGCTAGTTCATCACTATCTCCCCGCCGAGCTAAATAGCCCATTTCCTTATGTACAATAATTTCAGGTGTACCGCCCACAGCAAAAGCTACAACTGGTGTGCCACAGGCTAATGCTTCACAGACGGTAAGGCTTAAATTTTCAACTAGAGAAGGGGAAACAAAAAGATCGGCAGCCACATAGTATTGCGATAACAACTGTGAATCCATGATAAATGGAATATCAATGTGCTCTATTGGCAGTCCATTCAGAACCGAGTTATCGACAGTGCCAATATTCAGTAAGACTACATCAGGGTACTGTTGATGTAACTTTGCCAACGCCTCATACAAAAATTTACCGCCTTTGAGTGTATTGTTCAATCCACCATGAGCGGCAAACATTATGATTTTTTGATCCATTGGCAGCCTGAGTTTCTTACGAAGCGCCAACGGATTACTAGGTTTAAAGGTATCGATATCAACGCCATTATAAATCAGCCTACTATCATGTTCCTGCAGAATGCTTTGCTGCACCTGCTGCATAAGCCACGCTGATGGACATACGACGGTAAAATCAGCTACTTTATAAATCGAACTTTTCATCAGTTGCATGAGTTGACGCTGTGGTTTTCTCCCTAGCGCCCCTATATCCTGAGGGCACTTGGCACACCAGTTATTTTTCCAGCCATCGCACTCATCTGTATGCAAACACCCTGCAGTAAATGCTAACGGATCATGCAGTGTCCATATAGTAGGTTTCGCAGTCAGGAAAGGGAACAGTAAAAAAGAAAAATATCCGCCATTAATGCAATGTAAATGAACAATATCAGCCTGATCAAATAAAGGATGTTCTAGCACTTTCCACAGTGCTGCCGAATATAAATCAAAAAGTCCTTGTCGCCTTTGTTGCTCTATTAATTTTTTTTGCCAGTTGCTTTGCCCAAACGCTATTGATATGACCCGAGAATCCTCCGAAGTTTTATGATGAGCAAACAAGTTCACTTCATGCCCCATCTCTGTCATGGAGTCCATAAGAGTCGTGGCAATCCTAGCTGCTCCGCCATGCCGTTCATAGAGATTGATATGTACGATACGCACCCTTTTACCCCCTTGCATGAGATGATCCACTTTGAAAAACCATAATCTAACTTATTCAAAGGGACCGTAAAACATGAGTCTAATTTTAATTCGATCTCTTGGTGACAAGCATTGGATATTTCTTATCTTCATGCCTTTTCCATTGTCAATAAAGAGTCACGCTTCTCTTAGAAATACATATATTGTAGCATTCGATGTGTATATTATTTAAGAGGTGAAAAATGAATATATTACATGAGGTCGTTAAACCAGTTTTAAACTATATGGAAAGCCAGGTTTCCGTTGTGATTCCTACTTATAATCGAGCAGATACCATTGAAGCAAGTATTAGAAGCGCACTACATCAAACCCATCCTATTTGGGAAGTATTAGTCTGTGATGATGGTTCTACCGATAATACAGAGTCCATTGTGAAATCAATTGACGATGTGCGTGTAAAATGGATACCCGGCGAGCATATCGGCAGACCAGCTTCCCCGCGAAATCATGGCGTGAGAGCTTCAACAGGAGAGTGGTTGGCATTTTTGGACAGCGATGATGAATGGAATACTAATAAAATTAAAACCCAACTAGCTTACGCCCAAGAGCAAGGTACCCTTGCCATATCTTCAAACGCTTACCGCTTTTTACCCCAACAAGGAATTGTTGGTTCTTTACTAGAGTGCCCGAAAGAAATTCTGACCTTCGATGACTTACTCATCGTCAACAATGTGGTTTGTAGCTCAGCGATGATACATTCTTCTTTAGTCCCCCTTGTCCTAGGTTTTCCAGAAGAGAGTTATTGCCGAGGCGTAGAAGACTATGCCTTATGGCTACGGGTGGCATCTCAGACCAATTTTTCCTTTGTCAATGAGCCTCTTGTGACCTACCGTGATACTCCAAGTACTAGCATCAGGGCTCTCGATGAAAACGTTTGGGTACAGCGTCGTCATACTTTTCATAATTTTTTACAATGGGCTGATCCTTCATTCGTAGGTAGAGAGTATGTAGATCATACCTTGCAAATGTATGAGCAAGCTCTAAAAATGGTATTCACAAAATGATACGGTAAAAAGACCACTCTTACTTATTTGTGAATATTGTAGGTAATATTTAAAAACAAACCGTTATCTTCGCTAACAGATACCGAAAGACTATTATAGTATTAGGAGGCAATCATGTGAATAGAGAAGCCGGAATAGGAATATTTGATATTGGAGCAAGTATACTACCTGCAAATGCAAAAAAAGTATTAATAATATACGATATAACTTCAATACCATGGCTACTTCAAGGAAATTTAGATCAAATGCCAACCTTAAATTTTCATTCAATGTACTGGGAATCAGCAACGATGGTCTCTCTTTTTAATAAAAATGGTATTATTGTTGACTATGCTGATTACGCTAATCTACCACCACTTGATTGGGAAAAGTATGACTATATTATTGATCTTGGTTTAATCATGCATAAGATTCCTGATATTAAGGGGCAAAAGAAGATATATTATTGTACCGGACAATATTGGCTTCTTAATAATTCGGGCGAACTAAACCGAATCAGTGATTTTTACTATCGAACAGGCATCTATATCCAGCCAGAAAGACAGGCACCACCGATTTTCGCCGATGAATATGCAGATTTTATGACTTACTTCGGAAATATCGAAATGTTAAAAGGATATGTAGCGACTTGCCCTAAGGTATTGCTTAATATTAGTGCACTACCAGCTAAAAATGAAATAAAAAAAGACTTTGATTCAGTAAGATCTCACTTTTTATGGATCGGCGGTGGTGGAGCCATTCATAAGGGACTTGATTTAGTAGTTGAAGCTTTTGCCAAAATGCCTCACCTGACCTTGCATATTGTTGGTAATCAAAGTGCAGAAATAAGATTTATGAATTGGCTGTCAACAATATTACAGCATCATTCCAATATTATTCATCATGGCTGGTTAAATATTAATTCAAATGAATTTTGTAATATTGCTAATATGTGTATCGGCATCGTTTATGCAAGTGTTGCTGAAGGGGGACCTGGATCAGTTGCTCAAGCAATTCATTATGGTTTAATTCCAATTGTTACAAAGACCAGTTCTGTACGTTCAGCACACTTAGGTTATGAAATAACGACTGAAAATACCAGCGAAATAATCAATAAACTAATTGACTATGTTCAAACCGTGCATAATTTACCTGAATCAGAATTAAGAGCGATGGTTGAAAATATAATTTCTTTTGCAAAACGCTATCATACTCGTGAAGCATATGCCGAAAGTTTTATGGATGTAATCCACAAATTAATTATATAAGCAAAATACCCGGAGAGTTTCTCCGGGTATTTTGCTTACCTACTCAATCTATATCGGCGTAAACCATCAGGCGAGCTAACTCTTTAATCGTTACCTGTGGAGTCCATCCCAAGCTCTTAATTGTAGCAGGGTTCGAAATCAAGCACTGGTATTCTGGCGTAAATTTTTCCTTACTATTCACATGTTTACCCCACGTTTCTCCTATTAAAGAAAAACAGCATTCCAACCAATCGGCGATAGAATAAGTAATGCCCGAGCCAATTGTTGCTTCAAATATCCTCTCCTGATTGACTAGTGTTAGCATTGCTTGTGCAACGTCACCAGCGTAAGTCCATTCTTTTCTGACATCCACATTGCCTAAAGTGATTTTTTCCTGACTGCCCAAACGAATACGCTGCACCGCCTTAGCTATCATTTGGCTAACATGTTCTGGTTTTCGCAGTGGACTTTCATGATGAAATAAATATCCCACATATACCTTAACTCCCAGTAAGCGATAATATCTCGACAAGTAAACAGCATGTATCCGCGCCACTGCATATGGGCTGAGCGGAGCAAATTCACTATCCTCCGCAATTGGTTTTCCATTATTAACAAACTGCACTCCACTCCCGGTTATAAAAACTTTTGTCTGTAAACTATGACGGTAAACAGCTTCTAAGATATTCATAGTCCCCGTCGAAATTGCTGCATGATTATCAAACAAGCCATCATGTCTGGTCGTAGATCTTGCCGCTAGGTGAAATACATAATCAGGACAATGTTCCACAATCAACTGTGATACCAAAGCAAAATCTGATACATCACCTGTTATTCTTGTTCCCCACCCCATAACATCAAAATTTCTCGATACTCCTATAACTGCTATATGATTCTTTCTACATAGTTCACTTAAATAGTATCCATCTTGACCATTTATACCAAATATGATTGCTTTCATCGTATTGTACAACTGGAGTTATTAGCTATACTATTTAGAAATGTCCTTACTTCATGTAAGTCATCTGCATATACCACAGGATTGCGCCTATCACTCCATATTATCATTTCTTGATTCATGATTCCAAAAATACACCTAGGCTTAAAGCGGTTACTTTCAGTATAGGAAGCAGCATTCACTCCGGATCCACGAGTAAGTAATGCCATGCACCGATTGCTGAGTTCCGCCAGTTCAATCAGATTCAATCCACTACAATCCATCACATTTGGTGCCGAAAATAATGGTTGAGATGCACAATAAAATGTTAACTCTGGGAATTGCATCGTAATGAAATGTAGGTTTTCATTTAAATCGGTTTGGCTTTGCCCCGAGAAAACGAGTCCATTCTCTACTAATATTCCACGTGAAGTAACTTCAAACGGCAATGTAATATTTTGAAGAAAATCCACAGCCGGTGGATATGTTTCGCTAGGTAATAAGTATTGATGTTGTAAGTTATTTTCATATATCTGTCGATTAAATGTATGTATTTGATTTAAGTATGTCAAACTATACTCTTTGTAAATATCTGGATATAATCCAAACCATATATTTATAAATATGGCATCCGACGGGCAATTCGGTGTTGGCGTTGTACTTGTATATCCATAACCAGGAGGAAAAATACTGATAGGGAGTTGTAAATCTTCCCATAAATATTTACGAATTTCTGGACATTCCAAAGTAACTTTCACTTCAGGAAATTGTCGTATGACTCTCATAATTAATGCTCTACTCAGTATAATGTCACCCGCATGAAAGCTATTATGAATAAAAAAATGCATAGTACATGACCTCCATTTTAGCGATCGTACCTCCGTATTGATTAGCACGGATACATCTTATGATGTAATGATCTCAATCACTGGCAGTGGGAAAATGAATCCAGTGCCTCTGCGTAACATTTCTTGTTCACGTTCTAAAAATTCTGTCCTAAAATGCCAGGGCAATACTAAATAATAATCAGGATGATCGGCCCTTGAATCTTCCTCGCTAACTATGGGAATATCGGTTCCTAACGTTAGCGCTCCATATTTATCAGGGTTACGTTCGGCAGCCATATCAATCATACGAGAATCAATGCCACACCATTGCAAAATAGTATTCCCTTTTGTTGATGCACCGTAAATATGAATGCGCTTACCCTCTTTCTTTAACTCAGTAAGAACATGTATCAATTCTTCTCTATGAACATTGATTCGTTCTTGAAAATGTTTATATGGTTTATCCGTATCGAGCGCCAAATCAAATTCTTGCTGCCGTAAGGATCTAATATTTTCAAGATACTGCTCATTTTTAAATACAAACGTATCCCCATGAGTTGCATAACATCTAATACTTCCGCCATTTATTTCATTTAAGGTAACATTCACTATTTTAAGTCCTGCATGCCTCATAATATACTCAACAACTGCCAAGCTGTAGTATTCCAAATGCTCATGACAAATCGTATCATATGAGTTTTTCTTCAACATCGTAGGCATATATGACATCTCAAAAACCCATATTCCGTCAGGCGCTAATATTTCCTTTATTCCACGCGCAAACCCGATTGGATCTTCCAAATCATAAAACATCGCAATGGAAGTAATAATATCCATTTTTTGACCCTTTAACAAACTAATCAGTTCCTCTGATGGAAAAACATCTTGAACAACTGTTGCGCCTCCGGAAATCTCCAATGCAACATCAGAAGGATCTATCCCATATTTTTTTACATTTTCAGGATAATTGCCAAGTAATGTTCCATCATTACAACCAATATCCAATACAGCTTCTGGTGTACGAGATAAAATAATGCACGCCTCTGTAACTATATCCTGGAGGTGGCAACGCATGGTATGGTTCGTACCAGATCGATACCAATAGGCTGAATATAAGATCTCAGGTGGAACTGTGCATTCCATTTGTAATAAACCACAAGCCTTTTCATCCTTCGTAGGATCACACCTCAGTAGTGCCATCGGAATTTTCCGCATTGGCGGAATCTCCTTGCCCAGCTTTACAAACGATCCTTGGAGATGATGTTCACCAAGATCAATTACCTTACTTAAAGCAGTTGACCCGCAAACCCGGCAAGCTTTACGATATATTAAATGCATAATCAACCTCCACCATCCTATTTTTTTTGAACCTTCCTATTTATTCCGTCCCTAAACTTTATGTCGATTTCATCTATACATTGGTTACGCTCTAAATTCAGTACCGCCAATTTTTTTACAACTATATCTTTTTCTTCTATTGGAATATTTTCAAACTCATACACTTTTTCCTGTTGATGCCATAATTCACAATTGATATGCGCCAATTGGGCAAATAGTTCTCCAATATTTCCTACAACTTCATCAAGAATAATACTATTTTCTTTATAAACCTTATTAGCTGGAAAAACTAATTGCTTTAGCGGAATGATTCCCGCTATGGCAGCAGCGATATATTCATTTATTTCAGTTTGAATCTGCTCCGCATGTTCCTGCAAGCTTGCTAATCGCTCCGTATCACTAGAATGCCATTGCTTTAACTTGATGATCGTAAGTTTGTCGCATAATGATCCTAATGTGTCCGCCATACATATCACGCTCCTGAGCTCACCGAGTCGTTATGAACAACATAAGATATTGTATTCAACCCTTTGCCCATTGTGAACCAAAAAGCAAAAAGAATGTAGCCCTAGAAACGAATTACTACTAATTCTTGCAGATATAACATAGATTGTAGTATCCGATCAGCACGATCCCCACTTAAAACTAAGGAGTGATAATGAAAATGGATCATAACCCCGTAGTGTCTTGCGTATTAGGCACCTATAATCGAATAACCTTTTTAAAACTGGCGATTGAAAGCGCACGCCAAGAATTAGCTACTATGCCACATGAAATCATTGTTGTTGACGGCGGATCTGACGATGGCTCCTTGGAGTGGCTTAGCGCGCAAAAAGACATTATTACAATTATTCAGCATAACCATGGATATTGGGATGGAAAACTGATAAAACAGCATTCGTGGGGATATTTTATGAATCTAGGCTTTAAAGCAGCAGCTGGCAAGTATGTCTGCATGATAAGTGATGACTGTTTGGTTATCCCAGGTGCTATTCTAAATGGCTGTAATCTGTTTGAAGAAAAACTTACTGCAGGAGAAAACATCGGGGCAGTAGCATTTTATTGGCGAAACTGGCCTGAACAACAAAAATATTGGGTAGGTTTAACTTTTGGAAATAAAATGTTTGTAAATCATGGCTTATTTTTAAAAAAAGCCTTAGAAGATGTTCATTATATAGACGAAAATACATATAAGTTTTATCATGCTGATGGAGATTTATGCTTAAAAATGTGGCAAGCGGGTTATCAGTGCATTGAATCTCCCAATTCCTATATAGAGCATTATTCAAATACTAAAACAGCGTTTAAAAAAACAGACCCTAAAGAAGTACCACACGATTGGCCAAACTACCTTAATAAATGGAAAGATATATATTATTTCTCTGAGACCAATCTAATGGGTGGGTGGCTCGAGAAAGAATTTATTGATCAGACTGAGACCTATAATCGATTCGGATAATGGTTGCGTCACATGTCATTCTATCCTAAGAGAATTTAGTCTTTATCGGAGGTTTTCAGTATGAAACTGCATTTAGGATGTGGTCAAAGCTATTTGCCAGGGTATGTAAATATCGATTTCCCCCTAGAAGCCCATTCCGTTCAATCTAAAAGTGTTGCTGATATCCATGCCAATATACTGGACGTAAGGTATCCAGCAAATTTTATTAATGAAATTCGCTTGCATCATGTGTTTGAACACTTCACTCGTCCTGTGTCGTTAGCACTCCTTGCTAGTTGGCATTCCTGGTTACATCCTGGAGGGATACTGCATATCGAAGTTCCAAATTTTCATCACCAAGTATTGATGCTCTCCAATCCTAACGTCTCATTTTCTGAGCACGCACTTGCCATTCGGCATTTATTTGGATCTCATGAAGCAAGCTGGGCTGTTCATTGCGAAGGTTATTCACCCCAGACCTTACAATATATTCTTGAACAATATGGATATAGGGTGACAGAAATACGTGAAAATGAATGGCGAGGAACATATAATTTTGAGATCATTGCCTGCAAAAAAGCAGAAAGTACAACTAAGGATGAATACTTAGAAATAACCCGTGGTATGTTATCAAATTATTTATTAGATTCCACAGAGCATGCTTTGCTAACGGTTTGGCTGGAAATATATAAAGACCAGGTGGAAAGATCTTGGGCTTTAACACCATAAAAATGAGGCCACTCCTTTTGTAAATGGAAAGAACCACTCTCATTATGAGAAGTGGTTCTTCTGTATTAGTTCCCACTACGTAATGCTTCATGCCCACCATACTTCTTTTTATCTCTAATGATGATTTTTACTTGATGATTGGGTGGAAACTCTTCGGGCCAACCATAGAACGGAGAAAGCACACGCACAGATCGATGCAAAAGATACTTGTTTAAATGAGATTCATCATGCCAGAGAGCCACGACATTATTTTCTTTATCTTGCTCAATATTTTCAGCTAATTGACGAATCAGTTGTAAATAGGCTGTGGATGTCCCACCATTTAACCCTCCCGCATAGTATCGTCTACCTTCACCGATCGGAATATAGGCAAGGGAGTTTTGATTGCGTTCATAGGTATATTTTCGATTATCTATTTCATTATAAAAACAAGGATGCCACAACGCGCAGAGACCTTCCTCTTCCTCACTAGGTAATATCTCATCACCCACGGGGGCAACGATAAGCAGATTGGCATTAAAGAAAAGAATATAATCAAACTTTTCTAATTCATTTTCTATCTTACGAAACATATGAAAGCGCATCAGCGTATCATCGGGCCACCCTAATTTTTCTTGCGCAATCACTTGTACATTGGACTGATCGCTAAAGGGTAATTCTTGATAGTCGGTAAATACAAAATATGTTTTTTCATGATCTATGAGTAAATTTTTTTCTGCACTTTTATAAAAATCTTCCCAAAATATATGATAATTTCCTGTGCAAATATATAAAATAGCGACCTTTTCTTTTCTATCGTTCACGTTATCTACGGGCATCTTGACCCACTCCTCTGGAACTAAATCCTTTGTATCAAATGGCGCATCAGCAAACCAGCGCTCTGGAGCGATGACTCTCTGAGCAGGATGTTCACCTAGCCATGCCCCCCACCAACTATAAGTACTGTTCGCTATGATATTGTGTTTACACTGACTCATCAGCCATAAATCTTCGTGAGCTTCTATTTGAGTATGATGCTCTACCACACTCACATTGGACTGATTGGCAAATGCACTTTTGCACCAATCTATATCATCGGAAAAAACATAATACTGAGCATCTTGATATCTTACATCAAAATACTCCATCGCTTTTCTATAATAAGTCAGCGGCAATATACCATGCTTTTCTGCATTTCCTGGCTCGTTATAATCACCACGCCGGATATGCAGAGCAATGGATGTATTTCCATTTCCCCTCATTTTTTGCGTTATACCTAGTCCTTCTTCGGAAATACTCCCCACAGAAGGTGTAAAGTCCTGGCGAATATGACCTACCATATCACTAAAATATTTTTCACTCTGCCAAAACCCATTTGCTAACATAACAGAATCTTGTATAGAAACAATCTGTGGATCGAAGTGAAACCCTGTTTCGCTTTTCACTACTATGCTAGCTATTCCAATATCTTGCGCAATCAATGTCAACTCTTCTATAGACTGCACGGTTTGCGCCTGTATCGTAAAGTGATGTAGAGCATAGGGTCGTAGGTCAGTACACCTGTGTATATCTAAGATCAGTTTTTTTCCTGTGCGTAATGCTAACGCCCGCCCACAGGCATACTGAAACATCTGATTTCCAAGACCACCCAGTAATTGTACAACGATCATAGTTGATCATCATTCCTTTCCCTATGCACAAGGCATAATGACTATGTATTTTTCGTTATCCTACGTGCTTTTTCAACATCGTTAGAAAATATATTGTCTAAGAAAGATAGGATGGCATCCTCTTCTAAAGATTCAAGAATCTTAGGAGAAAATATAGGCGCGTTAAGCATTTTTAAATATAAATCGTCGTCGCTATCTACCTTTTTAATGTACTCTATCACTTGATCAAAATTTTTAAAATCATGACAGTTGATAAATGAGTCTGGATTAAATTCTTTTACAACATTTGGATTACCCCAATAAATTGGAACCGTATTTGCAATATACGCATCCGTAATTTTTTCAGTAGTATAACCTGGATATGATGTATTTTCAAAAGCGATAGTAAACTTATAATCATTTTGAAAAGCTAATTTGTCGCCAACGTAATACCCTAGATTATTTAAATGCCTACCACCAGAATCAACTTGTTTATATTCATTCAGTAGGTGAAAAAACTCTTCTCTATGCTGATCTGCATTGGCGTTTGAATATATATAATTACAAAATTTGTTTTTAGTTGTGGGAATCTGCTTGATTTCCAGTCTGTTAAAAAGCATAGGATAATGATTATCAAGACGATACAAAGGTAATCTATAATATCGATCACCAAGTGAAACCCAATCAAAGCCCAATATATAATCATAAAGAGTAAAATTAGGCCTACTATTTTCACCAATGAAACAAATTTTTATAGCATTATAGTTCAAATAATCTGTACCAAACAGTGAAACAAAAATATAGTTAGGATGATCGCTGATACAAACATTATAATTTTTTCTTAAAAGAGTGGTGAAAAAATTATTTTCTTTGTTAAAACCAGGCCAAAAATCAATAAAATCAATTTCAATCGTCTTTTTCATACGCTTCCTCCATTTGAAAGTGAATCGAATCATTATACAAATCTCCGTCATTCTTGATTAAGATTTTATTTCATTAAACAGGTTTTCAAAATATGTTCGGTTGTATAAAATTCCAGAATGATCCGGTGCATAAGTAGCCGCTATTTCGTTATGCTCACATGCGAGCTTATGTTTTCCTAACTTGTCATAACATACGCAGAGCTGAAGATGAGGGAGCCAGGTCCAGCACGCATTAAGTATCCCTGAACAATCTGTCGGCTTTTCCAGTTTTGTAGCTGCTTTATACCAAAAGGTAGCTTGTTTCAGCTCATTTGCTTGTAAATGATGAAAGCCTAACAGACAACAAAATTCAGCACGGGGCGTATCATAAGTGAATGATCTATAAATATATTCTAGATGTTTTTCTGGATTGTTTAAGGCGAGAAAACAGTCGGCCACTTTATCACAAGCGGTGATATTCTCTTCTATCCCCCCCTGCTTCGATACTAAAAATTTTTCGTAAAACTCAATAGCCGCTTGATGTCTACCTTGATCACGCAATTCATTGGCATAATTATAAAGATCTCGGGGAGAAAAAGTTTCTCCTGCAGCTAGGCGCTCTTCATAGGTATGAGGCGTTACATCAGAATCATTACTGTTGGGTCGGTCAGTCTTATCCATAAAATGATCCATCATGCCCTGTATGAAAAAATATCCATCACCAAATTGTTGTTCAAATACCTTGGACAATAACTTTACTCTTTCATCAGCATTGAGTTGTTGATACACATTGTTCATTCTGCGTATTATCGTATGAATCAGGCTAGAATAGATCTTACCAATCGCTTCATCACTAATAAGAGGCGCAAATTTATTTATCTTTTTCACAAATCGATTAAATAGTTTAAACAGTTCTATATAAGAATAAATGTGTTTTTCCGTTGGTTTGCTCCTGATAATCGAGTGGGAACTTTGATAGTAATAATACAGCTGATCCGGCATGGATACATATAAATTGCAATAATAGAGTGCTTCAACGGCGAAATTAAAATCTTCATGATAAATAGGCGCAAATCGTAATTGATGTGAAACGATCAGTTCCCTTTTATAAAGTTTATTCCAAGCTACATCCGGAATCACATATCTAGCCAATAATTCCAAGGCTACTGCGCCGCCGACAGTGATAATTTGATTGGCATGAAACGTTTCATGCCTACCATCCTCATAAGCATAACAAATACCACAAGCCGTTATATCAGCATGATGCATTTGTGCAAGAGCATAGAGATCCTGGAGCGTCGTCGGAGCAATCCAGTCATCACTGTCGACAAAAAAAATGTATTCCCCTTTGGCATGATCGATACCAGTATTCCTGGCAGGTCCAAGCCCCTTATTTTCCTCATGATGAATCATTTTAATCTGTGCATTGTCATTATAATATGTCTCTATTATTTGAGCGGTACAGTCTGTAGAACAATCATTAACGACAATAATTTCGTACTCTTTAAACGTCTGTGATACTATGCTATCAATACATCTTTGGATATATTTTTCAACATTATACGCTGGGACAATAACGGATATTGTCGGTGAAATCAATATCAACACTCTCCCGTGAAGTTTTGTGCTTTACAATCTAAGAAAAAACTTGGTTTCGACCAAGTCCTCAGACGCAGGTAGAAGTCTTAGTTGTTCTTACTTGGAACCCTAGAAAGTGTTATACCTTCTGATTCCGTAAAAAAATTCAATTCCACTTCTTGATGACAACCATTCGGTATAAAACCACTATACTTTTCCACATTGATTCGGTACCCTTTTGCAAACATTTCCCTCAGTTCATCAGGAGAATAATTAAATATTTCTCCTACCCGATTATTATAAGTGCTTTGTACTTTGTTAACAGGATTGCAAAACGTATACGAGTACTGATTGCATAGAAGAAAATTTTTCAGATGCTCAAAAGCTATTTCATGGTTATTAAGATGAGCTTCCAATAGATTAGGATTGGCAAAAGAATCATGCAAGATGGCATTGATATCCTGGGTTCGATAAACCGAACTTGAAACTTCTAACGGATAGCCAAAATCATACTGTGCTGATGGCCAGTCAAATTTTAAAAAGCCATGATCCATACTCATAAAAGTTGGTAGCTGTTGCTCAAGTCTTAGGGCATAGCAATAGTTTGTATTTGTGCCAAGCCTGAGTGAAAAGCCTAGTGCACGTGGATTTTCACTCAGGCTCATAATGATATTATATATTGAGAAATCTCTTACAAAAATATTGTCATCTACTAAAAATAGAACAAATTCATAACCCGCGATACTTGCTAAAAGCTGTGAGTCAAAATTCACTTGGCTGATAAACTCAATCTCTGCATAAGTGCTTACCAGTGTTTGATATGTCTCTTCATGACGTGAATCAGATGTAGTCCAAATCACTTTAACGTCCATATTTTCGATATCTTGGCAATGAAGATACAGTGATCGTATTGTTGCATCGAGTTGCATGGCTCTATCTTTACTGAATAGCAATCCCACTACTGGCTTCATACCTTAGCCCCTTTCACTATCTATACGCTGAACTCATAAAATTTAATCCTATCATTGAATACCCCTTATTGCGTACGTTTAGACGTATCTCCTAATCTGCTATGTTCTACTCTATGCATACAAGATAAAGATGTGTTCCTGGCAAAAAAATAGAATCATAAAATCTTTCTTTGTATCACCTCAAAAGGCAATGAATATATTGTCATAGATACGTTTTGGTGAGGTGACATAAATGAAACGAAACATCCAAACCATCAGCCTGTGTATGATTGTAAAAAACGAGGAAGACGTAATTGGTCGTTGTTTAGACTGCGTACAGGGCATCGCTGATGAAATTATAGTTATCGATACGGGTTCAACTGATCGCACGAAGGAAATTGTAAAAGAGTACACAAAGAAACTCTATGACTTTACGTGGATCGATGATTTTGCCGCGGCTCGCAATTTTGCCTTTAGTAAGGCAACCAAGAATTATATCCTATGGCTCGATGCAGACGACGTCATACTAGAACCTGATCGAGAAAAATTTTTAGCACTTAAAAAAACTCTAGATCCTTCCGTTGATTCCGTGACTATGCATTATCATTTGGGTAGTGATGAAAATGGAAAAGTTACATCCAGTCTACGTCGTAACCGATTAGTAAAACGTGCCAAACAGTTTAAATGGATTGGGGCCGTACATGAATATCTAGAAGTAGGCGGCTCGATCTTAAATAGCGAAGTTGCGATTACTCACTCGGCACTCAGCCATGATTCCGACCGAAATCTTCAGATCTACGAAGCACGCCTTGCCAAAGGAGAGACTTTTTCTCCTAGGGATCTTTATTATTACGCCAACGAACTACGTGATCATGGCAGGCACGAAACAGCCATCGAGTATTACCAAAAATTTTTAACAGGGAAACAAGGATGGATTGAAGATAATATTGCCGCCTGTAGTAAAGTGGCCGACTGTTTTCTTGCCTTAAACAATCGTGAAAAATTCCTAGAATATACGTATAAATCCTTCACCTATGATACGCCTCGGGCCGAATTTTGTTGCAATCTTGGCTTTTATTATTTACAGGCAAATGAACTGAAACAATCTGCCTTTTGGTACAAATTTGCCACCGAACTAGAAAAACCCATAAATTGCTTAGGTCTACTCAATGATGCTTGCTGGACCTGGCTCCCCCATCTTCAACTCTGCGTATGTTATGACAAACTAGGAAAACATGACCTAGCATACAAACACAATGAAATAGCGGCGAGTTTTACACCAGATAATCCTTCTGTTGTGTACAATCGCAAATATTTTGAAGGCTTATTTGCTAAAACTACCTAACTATTGTATGGTCTCCCTCACTCTGCTAGCACAAAAAAAGTAGTTACATAGTATAGTATGTAACTACTTTTTTTAAAGGGGGCCCATATTAATATGTCTTCTGATAAAGAATCACCAACTAGCGAATACGTCAACATCGGCAACGATAGAGAAAATAGTGTCCTAGAAAACAACCTGGATAATATAGAAACGGATGACCGAGCTAATGCCATTACAACCGGTTTTGCCTCCCTACCAGGCTGCAAAGGCAAACCAAGTTGTCCCATATGTCCTATCGGTGCTACTGGCACTACTGGTGCTACTGGCGCTACCGGTGCTACTGGCACTACCGGTACTACTGGTGCTACTGGCGCGACTGGTGCTACTGGCACTATTGGCGCGACTGGTGCTACTGGCACTATCGGCGCGACTGGCGCGACTGGTGCTACTGGCACTACTGGCGCGACCGGCGCGACTGGTGCGACCGGCGCGACTGGCACTACTGGCGCGACTGGTGCTACTGGCACTACCGGCGCTATTGGCGCTACTGGCGCTACTGGCACTACCGGCGCGACTGGCACTACTGG
>Ga0074193_1000281_pt1 | contig 90924 bp, 80 predicted proteins | sample EPASupsiteHSE605_FD_64523 | JGI IMG/M metagenome (GOLD analysis project Ga0074193, IMG submission 64523) | Bioremediated contaminated groundwater from EPA Superfund site, New Mexico - Sample HSE6-05 | ecosystem: Environmental > Aquatic > Deep subsurface > Groundwater > Contaminated ... | reverse complement strand
CGATGACGGCCTGTATGCGAAAGATGCTGGTCATTCTCAACGCCATCTTGAAATCTGGCCGGCCATGGGCTGTGGCAGCCGAGGTTTGAGCTTGACGGGAACCACCGTTGCTCCGGCGGCCGGGAGGGGATGATCCCCTCCCGGACCCTCCGCACAAGGGGGAACGGGCGCATCACCTTTAACCCCGTTTATCCAGGGAGTCCGGGGCGTTCACGGAACAGCCGCTCTGAATCTTCCCCGCGGCTTCCTGCGTCCGGCTGCAACCGCGCCGCTCCCCTCTAACCCCGTTTATCCAGGGGGTCCGGGGGGAATGATTCCCCCCAGCCGCCGGAGGCCTCCTTTCGTTCCCCTTCGCGTCAACCACAATGGGGAACAGGCCCTGGCGCCGTTTGGCAAATGCAGCACAGCGGCCGGACCAAAAGAGCTCCGCTTCGGCGTTTCCATCCCCGACCGCGCCGCCTTGCGGCCGGGAATGGAAACGCCTTGGGACGTCTGTAAAAAGGCCCATCTCTCAATACCGGACGACTGTAGAATCCTTCCTTCGCGGGCTCCCTCCTTTGGCGCACCCCGGGACGGGAAGCCCTCCCGCCGCCCAAAGGGCAGCGCACCGGACGGTCCCGGCAGCGCGGACAGGCCCGAACCCCAGATTCCAAACCCCAGCCGGCCATTGCGTTCCCGGGGCCGCCGACGTCGCCGGAAGGACATCGTGTGTCCAACCTGTTGCGATTTGCAGGCCAATGCGTTACGCAGACGCAATTTTACGACGCGTGGAAACGCCGTTTGGGCGTTGGAGGAATTATGAAAGGTTTCCCGTTGACAATATTTATCATCATAAATGCCGCTCTGCTGTTCGCCGCCGCCATGGCCGGCCCGGGGCTGCCCGCCGCCGCCCTGCTTGCGGCGGCTTTTCTTTGCAGCGTCGGCTTTGCCCTCTGGCTCAAGTCCGGCATTGACCGGACCTTTGCCGCCATCGCGGAGACCTTTGCCGCCATCGCCAAAAACAACTTCGACGTCCGCATCGAGGACAGCCCGCTGTTGGAGATCGACGCCCTGCGCCAGGGGATCGCCCCCCACGAGGCCGCCCTCAAGCAACGCCTCAGCCAGGACGAGGCCATGCTCGGCAACATCATCACGCCCATGGCCATTGTCGATGAGCGGGGCAACATCAAATGGCTCAACGAGTACATGGTGCGCCTGACGGAAAACGAAGGCGCTCCCGGGGCCTTCGTCGGCACGTCGTTTGCCCGTTTCTTCTACGGCGACTCCCGGGAAACCGTTGCCGACGCCGCCGCGCGCTCCGGCCAGAAACAGTCCGCCAAAACGGAATTCGACACCCGCAAGGGCAACCACAGGTTCATCAGCATCTTCGCCACGCCCATCATGGATTTCGACGGCAAGCTGATCGGCGGTTTCGTCTCCGTGGCCGACTTCACCGGCGTGGTCCTCAAGGAACGCACCATCACCGAGCAGAACCAGCGCATCGCCCTGGGCGTCAAGGAAGCCACGGCCGTGGCCGAAAGTCTGGCCGCCGCCGCCGGGGAGATGACCAACCAGATCAACCAGTCCTCCCAGGGCATGGAGGCGCAGCGCGCCCGCACCGCCGAGGTGGCCACGGCCATCGAGGAAATGAACGCCACCATCCTGGAAGTGGCCAAAAATGCCGGAGACGCCGCCGCCACCGCCGGCAAGGCCAATGCCCTGGCCGGCACCGGCGCGGAATTGGTGGACCGGGTCATCGCGGTCATGGAGTCGGCCAACACCAAGGCCACCGGGCTCAAATCCGAAATGCAGGATCTCGGCGACCAGGCCCAGGGCATCGGCCAGATCATGCAGGTCATCTCCGACATTGCCGACCAGACCAACCTGCTGGCGCTTAACGCCGCCATCGAGGCGGCCCGGGCCGGCGAGGCCGGACGCGGCTTCGCGGTCGTCGCCGACGAGGTGCGAAAGCTCGCCGAAAAGACCATGACCGCCACCAAGGAGGTCAGCAACTACATCCGCTCCATCCAGGACAGCGCCAGACGCAACATGGCCGCCACCGACGAGACCACCCGGGGCATCGAGGACGCCGACGCCCTGGCCCACGAGGCCGGCGACGCCCTGCGCCAGATCCTCAGTTTCGTGGAAAAGACGTCCGATCAGGTGCGCGGCATCGCCACCGCCGCCGAGCAGCAATCCGCCACCTCCGAAGAGATCAACCGCTCCACGGACCAGATCAACCGCATCGCCGAGGACACCGCCGGTTCCATGAGCCACGCCTCGTCCGCCGTCGCCGATCTGGCCCATCTGGCCAGCGACCTCAAGACGTCCATGACCCGTATGCGCCTGGAACAATAGGGCCAAAGGCCATTGACAACAGTCTGCCCCGGGCATAGCCCGGGGCAATCCCTTTTCGGACACGGGCTCCGCGCGACGGCCTTTTGCCGCTGTCCGGCCCCGCATAACGACCCGCGTGAAGGCCGTTGCAGGTTCGCGCCCTGGCCCGCGCTACGAGTTGACGCCAATGGAATTTTTCGGGGCATCGCTTCTTCTGTATCTGCTCGGGGCGGTCTGCGCCCTGTGCCCGGTCGGCCGGGAACTGGCGGCCCGCCTTGGCCCCCTCGGCGCTCTGGCCGGCTCCCTGGCCGGCCTGGCCGGCATTCTGCGCGCCCCGGTCAGCGCCGCCAGCCAGATCATCCTGCCCTGGGGGCTGCCGGTGGGCAGCCTGTCCCTTGGCCTGGACCCGGCCAGCCGCCTGTTCCTCCTGCCGGTCTACGTGCTCGGCGCGGCCTGCGCCGTGTCCGGAGCGGCGGCCCTGTCCGGCCATGGCGAGCATGCCTGCCGCGACAGGCGCGGCCCCCACTGGTTTTTTTTCAACGTCCTGCTGGCCGGCCTGTGTCTGGTCATGGCCGCCCGCGACGCCGTGTGCTTCCTGCTGGCCTGGGAAATCATGTCCCTGGCCCCGTTTTTCCTCATCAGCTTCCATGACGACGAAGCCGAGGTCCGCGAGGCGACCTGGGTCTACCTCGTGGCCGCCCATCTCGGGGCGGTCTGCGTCATCGCCTTTTTCGCCGCCTTCTGGGCCGGGGCCGGGGCAACCGGCTTCGACGCCCTGGCCGGGGCCGCCGCCGGCGGCCGGCTGGCCGCGCCTTCGGTCCTGTTCCTCCTGGCGCTTGTCGGCTTCGGGGCCAAGATCGGCCTGCCCCCCTTCCACATCTGGCTGCCCGACGTCTATCCGGCCGCCCCGAGCCACGTCACGGCCGTCATGTCCGGGGGCATGATCAACGTCGGCGTCTACGGCCTGTGGCGCGCCCTCGAGCTGCTCGGCCCGACCGCCGCCCCCTGGTGGGGCTGGACCGTGGCCGGGATCGGCATCGCCGCCGCCCTGTCCGGCATCCTCCAGGCCCTGGCCCAGGGCAACCTCAAGCGCCTGCTCGCCTACTCCAGCGTGGAAAACATGGGGCTGGTCTGCCTTGGCCTGGGCCTTGGCCTTGTCGGGCGATCTTCCGGCAACGAGACCATCGCCGTGCTGGGATTTGCCGGCGCGGTCTTCCACATGCTCAACCACGCGGTCTTCAAGGGCCTGCTGTTCCTGTGCGCCGGCGAGGTGCTCCATGCCGTGGGCAGCGTGGGCATCGCCCATCTGGGGGGCCTTGGCAAACGCCTGCCGGCCGTGGGGGCGCTTTTCACCCTGGCCTCGCTCGGCATCGCCGGCCTGCCGCCGCTTTCGGGCTTTGCCGGCGAGCTGGTGCTGGCCCTGGCCCTGCTGTCCGGTTTCGACCTGCCCGGACTGTTGCCCCGGGTGGCCATGGCGGCGATGCTGGCGGCCCTGGCCGGGGTCGGCGGGTTTGCCCTGGCCGCCTTTGCCAAGGCCTCGGGACTGGCCTTTCTGGGCGAACCCCGCACGCCGGCTGCGGCCCGGGCCGTCCCGGCCGGCCGGGAGGCCATGGCCCCGCTGTATTTCCTGGCGGCCGTCGCGGCGCTGGCCGCCGCCTGCTCGCCGGGCCTGCTGGCCCTGGCCGGACAGGCCGCCCTGGATTTCCCGGGGCTTGATCCCGCCCCGGCCCGGGCCGCCCTGGCCATGGCCGGCGGCGTCCTGTGGTCGGTCCTGGCCATATCCGCCTGCCTGCTGGGATTCGTGGCGGCCTTCCTGCTCCTGCGTTCCCGACTGCTGGCGGCAAACGGCCTTCGCCGCCAGCCCACCTGGGGCTGCGGCTACGCCGCCCCCACGGCCCGCATCCAGTACGGTTCCGGCTCCTTTGTCGAACCCACGGCCAAGATCCTCGGCCTGCCCATGGGGCTTTCCCGCCGCCTGGACATGGACGCCGGCTATTTTCCGGCCCGGGGCGCCCTCGCCGTGGCCAGTCCCGACCGGATCAAGCTGCGCCTGTTCACGCCGCTTTTCGAGGCCGTGGGCCGGGCCTGCGACGCCCTCAAGGTGGTGCAGCACGGCCGGGTCCACCTCTACATCCTCTACGTCCTGGCCACGGTCATCCTGCTTCTGGCCTGGAAGCTCTAAGCCATGCACACCCTTGCCCATCTGCTCCTGGCCCTGCTTCTGGCCCCGCTTGTCCCCGGCGTCATCAACCGGGTCAAGGCCCGTATGGCCGGCCGGACCGGACGTCCGCTGCTCCAGACCTACTACGATCTGGCCAAGCTGCTGCACAAAGGCTCGGTGATCAGCCAGACCTCCGGCTGGGTGCTGGGGGCCGGCCCGGCCGTCTCCCTGGCCGCCATCCTCTGCGCCCTGCTGCTGCTGCCCGGGGCCGGGACGGACGCGCCCGTGCGTTTTGCCGGCGACTTCATGCTCATGGCCTATCTGCTGGGCCTGTCGCGGCTGGGGCTGGTGCTGTCGGCCCTGGATACGGGATCGAGTTTCGAGGGCATGGGGGCCAGCCGCGAGGCCGCCTTCTCGGCCCTGGCCGAGCCGGTGCTGTTTCTGTGTTTCTTGAGCCTCAGCGCCGATACCGGGAGTTTTTCCCTGTCCGGCATGCTCGGCGCCGGTCTGGCCGGAGCCGTGGACACGCAGCGGCTGTTCCTGCCGGTCATCCTGTTTGTGCTGCTTTTGGCCGAAAACTCCCGCATCCCGGTGGACGATCCCAACACCCACCTGGAGCTGACCATGATCCACGAGGTCATGGTTCTTGACCACGCGGGACCGGACATGGCCCATATCGTCTACGGCGCGTCGCTCAAGCTGTGGCTGTTTGCCGCCCTGACCGTCCTGTCCGTGCTGCCGGCCCGCGACATGGCGGCCCCGGCCGCCTGGGCGGCCTTCGTGGGCGGCGTCTTCCTGGTGGCCGTCGCGGTGGGGGTGACGGAATCGATCATGGCGAGGCTTCGCATGGAGCGGGTGCCGCGTCTGCTGGGCGGGGCCGGGGCGCTGGCGGCCCTGTCCCTGGTCCTTATGGTGTGGAGGTAGGCGGCGGTGGAGCTTTTTTCGTCGGTCATGGTGGCGCTGATCTGCGTCAACCTGGGTTATCTGGCCGTCACGCGGCTGCGTTCCCTGGCCCGGCTGACCGCCGTGCAGGGCGTGCTGCTGTCCCTGGCCCCGCTGCTTTTCGCCGCGCCCGGCGACCATGGGCATGCGCTTTTCCTGTCCCTGGGCGTCTTGGCCATCAAGGGCATCGGCTTTCCCTGGCTGCTGGCCCGCACCCTGTCCCGGCTCGAGGTCAACCCGGTGGTGGAGCCCTACCTGGGCTACAACCTGTCGCTTCTGGCCGGGGTTTCGGGACTGCTGTTCTCCCTGTGGCTGGAAACCCGGCTGCCGTTTCCGCCGGGACTGTTTCCGCCGCTGCTGTTTCCGGCGGCCCTGACCTCGATTTTCACGGGCCTGACCCTGGTGGTGGCCCGGCAAAAGGCCGTCACCCAGGTCATCGGCTATCTGGCCGCCGAAAACGGCATTTTCCTGCTCGGCACGCCGCTGTCCGGCCAAGGCTCGGTCTGGCTGGAACTATCGGTCCTGCTCGACGTGTTCGTGGCCGTGTTCGTCATGGGCATCGCCCTGCACCATATCAGCAAGACCTTCGAGTCCATCGACGTCGGCCGGTTTTGCACCCTCAGGGATTGAGCCCATGCTTGCGTTTTTGCCCATCGTCCCCCTTGCCGGCGGCCTGGCCGCCCTGGCCATCCCGGCCGATGCGCCGCGCCGGCTGCTGCTGGTGGCCACGGCCCTGGCCCATGCCGCCCTGACGGCGGCCACCTTTGCCGCGGCTCCCGGACCGGCCTATGGCGGCCTGCTCGAACTCGACGCCCCGGGCCAGCTCTTTCTGGCCCTGGCCAGCGCCCTCTTTCTGGCCGCCTCGGTCTACGCCGTCGGCTATCTGCACCACGAAGGCGGCGGGACCAAAAAGGACTTCCAGGACGGCGCGGCCTTCGTCAACGCGCCGGAGCGCATCTTCACCATGTGCCTGTGCCTGTTCCTGGCGGCCATCACCGTGGTCTGCTCCACCCGCAACCTGTCCGTGCTCTGGGTCGGCATCGAGGCCACCACCCTCTCCAGCGCCCCGATGATCTATTTCCACCGCCACCGCCGCTCCCTTGAGGCCACCTGGAAATACCTCGTCATCTGTTCGGTGGGCATCGCCCTGGCCCTGCTCGGCAACATCCTGTGCTCCGTGGCCTTTTACGATCCGGCCAGTCCCCTGGCCTCCATGAACCTGTCCGAAATGCTGCCCCGGGCCGGGGGGGCCGCCCAGCCGTGGCTGCGGGCCGCCTTCATCTTCCTGCTCGTGGGCTACGGTTCCAAGATGGGGCTGGCCCCCATGCACAACTGGCTGCCCGACGCCCACAGCCAGTCGCCGTCGCTGGTTTCGGCGCTGCTTTCCGGGGCGCTTTTGAACTGCGCCTTCCTCGGCATCCTGCGCGCCCTGCAACTGCTCAATGCCGCCGGCATGGGCGCTTTCGGCGGCGAACTGCTCGTGCTGTTCGGCCTGCTGTCCATGGCCGTGGCCGCCGTCTTCATCGTCGGCCAGGGCGACTACAAGCGCCTGCTCGCCTATTCGAGCGTCGAACACATGGGCATCCTGGCCCTGGGCGTCGGCATCGGCGGAACTGCCACGTTCGGGGCCATGCTCCACGCCGTCAACCACTCCCTGACCAAGGGAGCGCTTTTTCTCGTCTCCGGCAACATCCTGGCCCTGTACCACACCCGGTCCTGCCACGACGCCCGGGGGCTGTCCCGGGCCCTGCCCGTGACCGCGGCCCTGTGGACGGCCGGCTTCCTGGCCATCGTCGGCTCGCCGCCATTCGGCATCTTCGTCAGCGAACTGACCATCCTGCAGGCCATGCTCGGCGGCGGCCACACCCTGGCCGCCGTGATCTATCTGGCCAGCCTCGCCGTCATCTTCGTCGGCATGTCCGCCCCGGTGGCCCGCATGGTCCAGGGCCCGCTGCCCCCGGCCATCCGCCACCCCGGCCCCGAACGCGCCCTGTCCCTGATCCCGCCCCTGGTCCTTTTGGCCGCCACCCTGACCTTTGGCCTGTATCTGCCCCGGGGCCTGACGGAATTTTTACGCCGCGCGGCCGCCGCCGTGACCCTGGGAGGCTAGGCCATGGAATTTTGCCACACGACGCCCCTGGTCCTGGCCGAGACGCCGCAGCTGCCGGTCGAAACCTTCCGCCAGTCCATCCTGGCCCGGGTGGCCGACGGCTGGCGGGTGCTGGCCCTGTTCGGCCTGCCGGCGGACGCAGGCGCGGCCCTGGCCGCCGTGGTCGGGCGCGACAGCGACGGCCGCCTCGCTTTCTGCCGCACCGCCCCCCTGGCCCGCTACGGGTCGCTGACGCCCGAATGCCCGCAGTGCCACTGGTTCGAGCGGGAGCTGTACGAGCAATGGGACATCGTTCCCGAGGGGCACCCCTGGCTCAAGCCCATCCGCTTCACCACCCGCAGGGACGGTTCGCGCCCGGCTCCCGGCGTCACCGACTATTTCCAGCTCCGGGGCGGGGAAGTCCACGAGGTGGCCGTGGGGCCGGTGCACGCCGGCATCATCGAACCCGGGCATTTCCGGTTCCAGTGCTTCGGCGAGGACGTCCACCACCTGGAGATCAGCCTGGGCTTCCAGCACCGGGGCGTCGAGGCCATGCTGGCCGGCGGACCGGACAGGCGCACCGTGCATCTGCTGGAAACCGTGGCCGGCGACGCCACCATCGGCCACTCCCTGGCCCACGCCGCCGTGGTCGAGGCGCTGACCGGCACGGCCGTTCCGGCCCGGGGCCGGGCCATCGGCCGCATGGCCCTGGAGCTGGAGCGGCTGGCCAACCACACCGGCGACCTGGGCGCCCTGGCCGGCGACGTGGGCTTTCTGCCCACCTCCTCGTTTTGCGGCCGCATCCGGGGCGATTTCCTGAACCTCACGGCGCTTTTTTGCGGCAACCGCTTCGGCCGGGGCCTGATCCGGCCCGGCGGCACGGCCTGGGACCTCGACACCGGCCTCATCCGCGTCTTTTCCGGCCGGCTCGAAGCCACCCGGCGGGCCGCCTTCGGGGCCGCCGAACTCCTTTTCGCCTCCTCCACCGTGCTGGCCCGTTTCGAGGGCGCCGGCCGGCTCTCGGCCACCCAGGCCCTGGACCTGGGGCTGGTCGGGCCGCCGGCCCGGGCTTGCGGCCTGTCCCGCGACGCCCGGTGGAACTTCCCCCTGCCCGGGACCGGGAGCCGGGACATCCCCCTTTGCCTGCACGATTTCGGCGACGTCTACGCCCGGGCCCTGGTGCGCCGGCTGGAGATGGAAGCCTCGGCCGACTTCATCGACGCCGCCCTGGCGGGCCTGCCGGCCGGGCCTGTCCGGGCCGCCGTGCCGGACCGCCTGCCGCCGGGGCGTCTGGCCGTGGGCCTTGTCGAGGGCTGGCGCGGCGAAATCCGCCATGTGGCCGTCACCGGCCCGGACGGACGCTATCTGGCCTACAAAATCATCGACCCGTCGTTTCACAACTGGTTCGGTCTGGCGGTGGCCCTTCGCGGCCAGCAGATTTCGGACTTCCCGCTGTGCAACAAGAGCTTCAACCTGTCGTACTGCGGCCACGACCTGTAGGAAATCCGACCATGTTCGCCATCCTGCTTGAACGCCTGCGCCAGGGACGCCGCACCGTCGCCTTCCCCAAAGAGCTGCCGCCCCTGCCGCCCCGCTACCGGGGCCGGCCGGTCCTGGCCGAGGACGCCACGGCCGAAGCCCTGGCCCCGTACGTTGCGGCCTGCCCCACGGCAGCCCTGGGCGCGGACGGGGCCGGCCCCTTTCTCGACCTTGGCCGCTGCATCCTGTGCGGGGCCTGCGCCGCGCCCGGCCCGGGCGGCAAACCCGCCCCGGTGTCCTTTTCCGGCGATCCCCGCATGGCCGCCAGCGCCCGGGCCGGACTGGTCCTTCGCCCGGGGACCGCGCCCACGCTGACGCCCCTGGACGCCCCCAGACGCCGGCTGTTCGCCCGTTCGCTCAAGCTGCGCCAGATAAGCGCCGGCGGCTGCAACGCCTGCGAGGCCGACATCAACGTGCTGACCACCATCGTTTTCGACCTCGGCCGCTTCGGCATCGACTTCGTGGCCTCGCCGCGCCATGCCGACGGCGTGGCCGTCACCGGCCCGGTGACGCGCAACATGCTGGCCGCCACCCTGGCCACCTTTGATGCCGTGCCCGATCCCCGGGTGGCCATCGCCATCGGGGCCTGCGCCATTTCCGGCGGCCTGTTCGACGGCAGCCCCGAGACCACCGGCGGCGCAACGCCCCATCTGCCCGTGGACCTGTTCGTCCCCGGCTGCCCGCCCCATCCCATCACCATCCTTGACGGACTGCTGCGGCTGCTGGGCATCCCGACGCCCTGAGCGCGGCCGGCCGGCCCATCCTGGTTGCGCACAAGGCCGTTAACGTGCAGTATACGGAAATTGGACGATTTTCCCGTTGCGATCCATCGACGACACCAGGAACCCGACTGCCAAGGAGTCCCCAACATGCCCAATGCATCGCTTTTCACGCTCTTTAGCGGCGGCGCCCAGGGCGCCGAAGCGGAGTTCGGACGCCAGGCCGAACGGTACGGCGTCCAGGAAGTCAACTTCACCTTCGAGGGACACCGCATCGAGCGTACGCGCGGCATCCGCGTGCTGACCCAGGAAGAACTGGCCAAAAAAGACGTCAGCCTGACCTACGTTTCCAAGCTTTTAAGCCGCAAATTCAGCAACGGCCCGCAGATCCGCATGGTCCTGCGCACCATCATGCATCAGGTGGACGCCGGCCTGGAAGTGTTCGTCATCGGCGCCATCCATGACGACGGCACGGTCAAGGGCGGCACGGGCTGGGGCGCGGAATTCGCCAAAATCTGCAACAAGCCGCTTTACGTCTTCTGCCAGGAGAAAGAGTCCTGGTTCACCTGGGAAAACGACGCCTGGACGGCTGTGGCCACGCCGAGCATCACCGAGATGCACTTCACCGGCACCGGCACCCGCTTCCTCAACGACGCCGGCAAGGCGGCCGTTGCGGCGCTTTTCTCCCGGTCCTTCGGCTAGCCCGTTCCCCCCTTGTGGTCGACGCGAGGGGGAACGGGAGGAAACGAAAGGAGGCCTCCGGCGGCCGGGGGGAATCATTCCCCCCGGACCCCCTGGATAAACGGGGTTAAGGGGAGCGGCGCGGTTGCAGCCGGACGCAGGAAGCCGCGGGGAAAATTCAGAGCGGCTGTTCCGTGAACGCCCCCGGACCCCCTGAATGATGGGATAAAAGGGAGCGGCGCGGTCGCAGCCGGACGCGGGAAGTTCGGTGAAAACGGGCAGGATGGACGCCAGAGCCGTGAACGCCCTGGACCTTGCCCTGCCTTTCCGTCCGGGAGGGTCCGGGAGGGGATGATCCCCTCCCGGCCGCCGGAGGCATTATGAACAGGCCCCGGGCCGGGCGTCAGCTCCGGCCGAAGGCGTCCAGGGCCGTGAAAAACCGGGCCACATCCGTGGCGTCGTTGTAGAAATGCGGCGACAGCCGGATACGGCCGTTTCGAAGCGACACGGCTACCCGGGACGCGCCCAGATGGTTGGCCAGGGCGGCCGCGTCCGGGTGCTCGAAGGCCAGGATGCCCGACCGGCCGGCCGCGTCCAGCGGCGAGGCCACGGCCAGGGAGCGTCCGGCCAGCCCGTCGGCCAGGGCGTCCACGACATCGAAAATACCCTGGCGCACCCGCTCGGGGCCGGCTTCCTCGAAAAGCTCCAACGACGCCCCATAGGCGGCAATGGCGGCAATGTCCTGGGTGCCGGCCTCGAAACGCCCGGCCCCGTCCTTAAGCCGAAACGTCCCGCCCAGGCTCTCCTCGTCGCGCATGGACCGCCAGCCGACCATCGTCGTGGACAGCAGGCCGTCGGCAGCCGGCGAGACGTAGAAGATGCCAAGCCCCATGGGGCCGAGCTGCCACTTGTGGCAGCCGGCGGCCAGGAAATCCACGCCAAGGGCGGAGACGTCCAGCGGCAGCGCCCCCAGGCTCTGGATGGCGTCGAGGCAGTACAGCGCCCCCTCGCGCCGGCAAAGCGCCCCCAGTTCCGCCGCCGGCAGGGCCGCGCCCGTGGTCCAGTCCACGGTGGAGGCAACCACCAGTTTGCAGCCCGGAATCAGCCGGGCCGCCACGTCCATGTCCACCCGGCCGCCGTGCTTGGGAATCTCCGCCACCCGCACGCCAAGCCGGGCCAGATTGTCAAAGGCGAACCGCAGGGTGGGAAAATCCGGCCAGGTCACGGCCACCGTGTCGCCCGGCTGCCAGTCGAGGCCGGCCGCCACCAGCGACAGCCCGTGCGAGGTGTTGCCGGTAAAAGCCACCCGCCCGGGGGTTGTGCCGAGCAGCCGGGCCGCCCGGGCCCGGGCGTCGGCCACGGCGGCCAGCCAGCGGAAATAGTCGGCCGAGGCGCGCTGCCAGCGGTCTTCAAAGACGGCCTGTCCGGCCCGGCAGGCCCGCCCGGGCAGGGGCGACACCGCCGAATGGTTGAAAAAGACCGTTTCCCCCACCACTGGAAATTCGGCGCGAAAAGCCGCCAAATCCTTGTCCAGCACAGCAAATCCTCCTGCGCGGTGCGCGGCAACGCTTCGCCCCGAACGCGGGGGAGGCGGCCGCCTCGCGACGTACTACCCAATTTACAACACAACGGCAGTTGTATTTTAAAAAAATATAATTATATCAATATGATGCTTCTCGCATCGGTTTCGCTTTCGAAGTAGAACCGGGATAACGCCGTTATTCGGCAGCCGCCCCCAAAAACATGCCGGCCACCCGGCCGTTTTTGAAGGTGAACATCAGGCCGCCGTACACGGAACCGGCCACAAAGGTCTTGCCCGGCTTGGAAAAGCCTTCCTGATCGCGAAAACGGCCGTAGGCCGCGAGCACCTCCGCCTCGGAACTGCCGATGCGGATGCCCTGTCCGGTGGCCAGATCGGCCGGGGCCTGCACCTCGATGGCGGCCACGGTCTTCGGGCCGCCCTTGCGTTCGCTTTGCATTTTCAGTTCCAGGCCGCAGTCCGCCATCTTCCAGGTCTGGACATAGTCCCCGGAGGCGGCCTCAAAGGTTTCCCGGCCCTTGGCGGGCGGACAGGCCACTCCGGCCAGGACCTCGGCCGCCGGCATGTCGAGCCGCAGCCCGCCGATGCGCTCGGCCGCCAGATCGAATTCCGGGGCGTCCCCGGCCTCTTCCCCGCCGGCGCACCAGCCGGGAGCCGCACAGCCCGACACAACAAGCCACACCGCCACGATACCCGCCAAAACGCTTCGCATCATGCCCTCCCTTGCCCGCCATGCGGGCCATGGCCACGATATCCATGGAAAACGGCACGATGTACAGGAAAATGATCAGGCCGTCGCCGAGCGCGGTGGCCTGCTCCGTGGGAGAGCGGGGATTGCAACGGCAGCATCTCAGCCGCGGGGCGATCCCACGGCGGCATCAGCTCCAACCGGCTTTTTTGTGCCCTTGACCCAAAGGACATATTTCTCGTTCGGATCGCAGGTGGTCGCAAGCCTGTTCTCGATCATAAATTTGTACGGGCTTTTCGGATGCATCAGGGCCAGCCGATAGGATGCGACGTGCAGATGACGCAGCAATTCCTTACGAAGCAGCGTCTCTGTCAGAGTCTGGGGTTCGCACGGCGTGGCCGGCTCATGAAGATTGAAGCTGCCAATAAACAATCCATCCGTTTTCAAGACCCTGAGGACTTCCGAGGCCATTGCCGACAGACTATTGACATGATCCATGGCATTGAGGGTAAACAACACGTCCACGCTGGAGGAAGGCAACGGGATAATTGACTCCGTGGAGGTCACATAGACCATGCCGTGTTCCAACATGCAGGGTCCGAAGCAGTTCAAGTAGGCCGTGGCGAGCACGTCGATGCCGATCCGGAGGGCCGGGGCCGTGGTCCAGGCCAGACTCCCGCGGGGACCGCAACCGAAATCGGCAACGATCTTCCCTTTGAGAAAGGCATCGTCCTGTTCTTCGGCCATACGCAGGCAGCGGTCGGCATAGTGCCCGTTGTTGAATCGGCCTCCCTCCTTGGCAAAACAATTTATCCAGTATTGCAATTCACTTTCATACTTCATTGTCTCTCTCCGCTCCTGCAGGAGCCTGATTACAAAGCCGCCATGCACAACGCGGCGTAGCCCCACGCGTTCCGGCGTCATCGAACCCCTTGGTTTCTCAAGGACGCCGACAGCCGGCCCAACCGGCCACGTCCGCCGCGCGGCCAGTCCCGGCTTGCGCCCCGCCGCTACCGCAGCCGGTGGCTGCCGGAACCGCCGCCGTCTTCGGCCAGCAGCACCCACAGGGCGGTTGCCCAGCCCCAGACGGCGTTGGCGACGATGACCACCACCGGGGTGAGCGCGCCGAGGTCGAGGCCCCACAGGCCTTTTTCGAGCTGGTTGGGGAAAACGACAAGCAGTTGGACAATGGTCGGGGCGATGCTGCAGGCAAGGCCGCGCCAGAAAAACGAGTCCGGCAGCAGGCGCGGCATAAAGATCAGGCCCCACAGGCCGCCCCAGACAAGCCGGGGGTAGAGCCAGGCCAGGGTCCACTGGGGAGCCAGATTCACGCCCAGGGCGGCGGTCCAGCCGTTGGCCCCGGCCATCCACAGGACAAAACTGTTGACCAGTCCGCCGAACAGGCCGCCGGCAAAACAGATGCTGGCCCAGCCGAAGAGATTGCGCATGGAGGCTCTCCTTTCTGGCCGCAGCCCGTATCGGGCCGCGGCCTGCCCTGTCGGCAATGTGTCGCAACAACGATGCAGCCCCGTCACGAGACGCCTGCGTCTCCCCGCAGGCCCATGGTCAGTACGGTCTGGCCAGAATCGACATGGCCTTGACGCGATTGAGCAGGATATGGCTCGGCCCCACGGCCGGCACTTCCTCGCCGGCCCGAAGCGTGGTCGCCACGGCCCGGCCGAGCACCAGCCGGCCGTCGCGGCCGTTTTCCCCAAAGGTCCGCAGGCCCCAGACATTGTGGAAGACCACCGGACGGTCCTTGTACCGGCCGACATAGACCAGGATGTGGCCCTGCATCCAGACCAGGGTGGAAAAGGGCACGCCCTGTTCGAGGATGGCGGCCTCCTTCTGGTCGTTTGGCATGTCGCCGACCGTGATGGAACCGCCGTAGGCCGCCTGACTGGCGGAATTTCGCGGCAGGTAGAGGCCAAACGGCACGTAGAGGTCGTGGGTCAGGGCCGAACAATCGCGTTTGCCGTCAAGCCCGCCCCAACCGTAGGTCTGGCCCATCAGCTGGTTGCCGACGGCGGCCACGTTGCGCGGGGTCATGACCATGGGCATGGCCACGGCCGTCCCGGCCGGGAGGCGGACGCGCCGCAGTTCGGCCGCGCCGGAGGGGCCGCGCACCGGGGCCAGCACCGGCACGCCCGACGCGTCCGGCTGCCCGGCCAGGGGAAAGACCGCGCCCACGTCGGCGGCGACGCCGATCCCGGACAGGGGGGTCTTCTCCTTGACGACGGCGGCCAGCCGGCCGGAGGAGAACTCGCGGATGACGGCCTCGTCGACAAAGGCCACGTCCGTGGCCGGCAGCCAGCCGAAAGTCAGGGCGGACTCGGCCAAAAGCCAGGAACCGTCGCGGCTGGCCTGGGTGATGAGCACCGGCGTGGCCGGCGGCAGGGCCGTATGCTGGAGGTAGTCGAAGGGATAGCCTTCGCCGGGCAGGCTCGGATCGGAAAACCGCGCTTCGGCGGTGGGCATGCCGCGCAGGCTGGTGTTATTGACGGTCACGGCCTTGCGCATGGCGTTGGGGTAGCTGCGCAGATCGGCCGCGGCCAGCAGTCCGGCCGCCCAGCCCGGGCTGTTGCGGGCGTTGCCCCGGCCAAAGCCCGGGGATTTCTCGAAACGTCGGAAAATCTCCTCGATGTCGTGCCGCTTGTAGCCGGGCTTGGGCATGTTCCAGGGAGCCTGCCACGACTGGAGAAAGCCCTCCATGCGGATGGAGACCTGCTCCCGGGGCATCAGCGGCCGGTCGGCGGTATCGGAGCGCAGATAGGCGTTCAGATCCTGGGGCAGGACGCGCAGGTCCTCGACCTCGCCCTTGCCGACGGGCTGGGGCACGGGCGGCAGGGGCGGCGGCGCGGTTTTGGCGCACCCCCACACCAGCAACAGGGCCAAAAGCAGGGCATAGCGACGAAAAGGCAAGGCGGAAAAGGTCATGGGGCAGGCTCCTTGGACCGGCTTGACGGCCGGCGCGGGCACCGACTATCCGGTTTTGCGAAAGGTAGACGTTGGAGCAACCGAAAACAAGTCCCGGCCGGAGCGTGTATGTCTGAAAGGTCCTGGCAATGCGGGTGAAACATGCCTTTGACGCCGCCGAGACGGCCCGGCTCGTCGGCGAACGCCTGCCGCGCGCCGTTCCGGTGGCCGTGCGCCTGAGCGCCCGGGCCCGGGGGATCGTGCTGCGCCTGCTGCCGGGCCGGGGGCTTGAGATCGTGGCCCCGGCCGGCGTTTCCCCGGCCGTGCTGCTCCAGGCCGTGGACAGCCGGCGGGACTGGATTGCCGAGGCCTGCGACAGGCTGGCGGCCGAGGGCGGGCTGCCGGGCGAGGGGCCGGACGCGCCGCGCCCGGAGCGCCTCGTGCTGACGGCGTTTGCCCGGCAGTGGCGGGTGGCCTATCTGGCCAAGGACCGGCCGGGCTGCCTGCTGACCGTTCGCGGCCCCGGGGAGGTGGTGGTGGCCGGCGAGGTCAGCGACGCGGCGGCGGTTTCGGCAGTGCTGGCGGCCTTTTGCCGGGACCGGGCCGGCGGGCTTTTGCGCACGGCCCTGGCCGAGGCGTCCCGGCAGTCCGGGCTTGCCTACTGCGGCCTGACCATCCGGGCCCAGCGCACGCGCTGGGGGAGCTGCACGGCCAAGGGCCGCATCAGCCTCAACTACGCCATCGCCTTCCTGCCGTGGGAACTGTGCCGGCTGGTGCTGCTCCACGAATTGTGCCACACGGTGGAACTCAACCATTCGCCGCGCTTCTGGGACCTGCTCGAGCGCCACGTCCCGGGCTGCCGCGAAGCGGACGCCCGGCTCAACAGCGCCCGGCACTATCTGCCGCTGTGGCTCGAAGCCGCCCCTACGGCCGCTCCACGCTGACCTCGTCGAGGGTTTCGCCGCTGAAGTAGAACACCGTCATGGGCTCCTCGGCGCTTCGGACGATGATCAGCCGGGCCAGCGGGCCGTCGTCCATGACCGGCAGCAAGGCCTCGCACACCGCCGCCCCCTCCTCGGCCGAACAGGCGTCGCAGCAGACCTCGAAACACAGCGACTCCGCCCCGGGCGCCACTTCCACCCGGGCCACGCCAAGCGGCGCCAGGGCTTGCTCAAGCACCGCCCCGACTTCCGACTCGATGGCCGCCACCCGTTCGAACGAATATTCCTCGGGATAGCGTATCTCCCCCAACAGACGACAGGCAAACTCGGTCATGGGCACTCCGTTTCATGGCGTTGCCGCCAAATATCACGCGGCAAACCCGTCTGCAACGCAGCACGGGCTTGTGCGGCGCGCCCCGTGGGGATAGAGGATGTCAAGCGCGCGACGCCTGGAGGATACATGACAAGGAAGAAGAGACGAGGAAGCGCCGGCAAGGGACAAGGCACGGGCCTGGATGCGGCTGCCGTGTTGCGGGTTTTCCGTGAAAGCGGCAAACCCATGTCCGATAAAGAAGTGTCGGGCAACCTTGTGGGAGCAAACGCCAAATTCCATGAGCTGCGCCACATCCTGGAGGACCTGCGGGACGCCGGAAAGCTGATCCGCGTCCAAAAGGGCTGGGGACTGGTCGAAAGCATGCGCCTCGTCACCGGGGTGCTCGAAATAAGCCGCTCGGGCGTGGGCTACGTCATCCCCGAGGACAAGCGGCGCAAGGATATTTTCATCCACCCCAAGGACATCGGGGACGCCTGGCACGGCGACCGGGTGGCGGCGGCCGTCACCCGCGAACGCAAGGACAAAAATCATGAAGGCCGCGTGGCCCGCGTCATCGAACGCGCCGTCACGACCCTGCCGTGCCGCGTGGTCAAGCGCATGAGCGTGGACCTCTACCTGTGCCGCCCCACCGACGCCCGCCACGGCATGAGCTTCATGGTGGACTACCTGCCGCCGGGTCCCGGCGATCCCGAGCCGCAGCCCGACGACATCATGAGCGTGGGCGTCGGCGAGAAGCTCGAATACAAGCTCTACTCCGGCAAGGGGCTGATCCTGCTCGGGGCCCAGGGCGACGTGTCCGTGCAGGAACGCCTCGTCAAGCTCAACCACGACATCCCCGGCCCCTTCCCGGCCAAGGCCCTGCAGGAGGCCGAAGCCCTGCCGGAGGTGCCCGGCGAGGCCGATTTCGCCAACCGCCGCGACCTGCGCAAACTGCCCTTCGTCACCATCGACGGAGCCAAGGCCCGGGACTTCGACGACGCCGTCTACGTCAAAAAACGCGGCCGGGCCTACACCCTGTGGGTGGCCATCGCCGACGTCTCCCATTACGTGCCCGAAGGCGGGGCCCTGGACAAGGAGGCGCTGGAACGCGGCAACTCCTACTATTTCCCCCAGTCCGTGGAGCCCATGCTGCCCGAACGCATTTCCAACGGGCTGTGCAGCCTCAACCCCAGCGTGCCGCGTCTGGCCATGGTGGCGGAGATCGACTTCACGGCCAAGGGCATACCCGGGCGCACGGATTTCTACACGGCCGTCATCGAAAGCAAGGCCCGCCTCACCTATTCCCAGGTCAACCGGGCCCTGATGCTCGGCGACGAGGAAGAGCGGAAAAACATCCGCAAAGTCCTGCCCATGCTGGAAACGGCCGAAACCCTGGCCCGGGCCATCAACACCGTGCGTGCGGACCGGGGCAATCTCGATTTCGATCTGCCCGAACCGGAAATCCTGTTCAACTTCCAGGGCGAAACCCAGGACATCCGGCCCAAGGTGCGCCACTTCGGCCACCAGATCGTGGAGGAGTTCATGATCGCGGCCAACGAGGCCGTGGCCCGCTACCTGACGGAAAAGGAAGCGCCGGTGCTCTACCGGGTCCACCCCGAACCCGACCCGGCCAAACTGGAAGCGCTTTTCAAGCTGCTGGGCACCACGGACATGGCCCCGGATCTGCCGCCCAAGCCCGGCCCCGGCGACCTGCCGGCCGTGCTGCGCAGCGCCTCGGGCTCGGGCCTGGACTTCCTGGTCAGCCGGCTGGCCCTGCGCACCATGATGCAGGCCGCCTATTCGCCCAAAAACGACGGCCATTTCGGTCTGGCCTCCACCTGCTACTGCCATTTCACCTCGCCGATTCGCCGCTACGCCGATCTGGTGGTGCACCGCTCGCTCAAAACCGCCATTGCCGGCAAACCCGCCTCGGCCCGGCTGGCCGGCCGGCTGCCCAAGGTGGCCGAGCACATCAGCCGGCGGGAACGGGTGGCCATGGAGGCCGAACGCGAGATACTCAAGCGCGTGACCGTGCTGTTTCTCTCCGGCATGGTGGGCCGGCGCTTCACCGGCGTCATCGGCTCGATTGCCGACTTCGGCTTCTGGGTGGAGCTCAAAGAGGTCATGGCCGAGGGCATGGTGCGCCTGTCGAGCCTGTCCGACGACTACTACGCCTACATCCAGGAGCGCCACGAACTGCTCGGCGAACGCACGGGCCGGCGTTTCCGCCTGGGCCAGCCGGTGGACGTGGAGCTGGTGGGCGTGGACATGGGCCGCCTGTCCGTGGACCTCGCCCTGGTCGACGGCAGCGCCCCGCCCCAGGCCGCGCCCAAGGCCAGACGCAAGAGCGCCCGGAGAAGGCGCAGGAAATGACCAGCCGGCCCGGCCGCGACCGGCTGTTCGCGGCCCTCGCCCTGGTCTGGCTGCTGGCCGCCGGGGGGGCGGCCGCCGCCGACTGGCCCACCCCGGCCAAAGCGGCCGGGGACCGGTTGCGGCTGGCCTTTTTGGCCGCCAACATGCTCGACAAGGAGATTCGTCCGTACGATATTCCCTTGCGGGAAAACCTGGATGCCCAGTATCAGGAATTCACCGCCGATTTCCGAAGCCGATACGGCGCCCGGTTCGACACGGCCCTGATTGACCGACGCCACGGCGAGGCCATGGCCGGCATGGCGGCCGAACGTCTCCGGATTATCGGCTTCGCCGTGGCTTCCACGGCGCTCGTCTGGCGGCTGCTGTGGACGATCCGCAGCCTGCTTGGCCGGGAGGCCGTCGGCAACCGTTGACGACGGAGGCACAATGCGCGCGCTTTCTCGGGCACGCCGGCTGGCAGCCCTGACCGCAGGACTGGCTCTGGCGCTTTGCGTCATCACCGGTTTGCCCCGGGCCTGGGCCCAGAACGGCAAGGCCGCCCTCGTCGTCGCCGGCACGGGCGACAGCGAGGAGCTGTTGCGCAGCCTGGCCGCCCGTTTCATGCAGGAAAACCCGGACATCGTCATCCGGATCCCTGATTCCATCGGGTCCTCGGGCGGCATCAAGGAAGTGCTCGCCGGCAAGGCGGTCTTCGCCCGCACGGCCCGTCCCCTGCGGCCCGAGGAAACGGCGCAGGGGCTGGTGGAAGCCGTCTTTGCCAGGGCCCCGGTGGCGTTCGCCGTCAACCCGTCGGTGACCGGCGTGGCCGGGCTGACCGGACAGACGGCCCTGGCCGTCTTTTCCGGGGCCGTCACGGACTGGTCGGCCCTGGGCGGCCCGCCCGGCCCCATTGCCAGAGTCTGCCGGGAAACGCCGGAAATCGGCCGGGCCGTGCTCAACGAGGCCATCCCGGGCTTTGCCGCCCTGCCCTGCCAGGGACAGGCCGTGGCTTATTCCACGCCCGAGGCCGTGGCCATGGTGGCCCGCCACCCCGGCGCCATCGGCTATTTTTCCCTGCCCTCCATGGTTTCGTCGCCCTTGCGGGCCCTGGCCTTCGAAGGCGTCGTCCCCTCGCCGGAAACCCTCGGCCGCAACGCCTATCCCCTGTCCATCCCCTTCGCCCTGGCCTACAAGCCGCCGCTGTCGCCCGAGGCCCGGCGGTTCCTGGACGCCCTGGCCGACCCGGAGGCCGTATCCCGCATCGCACGCTTCGGCTGCCTGCCCTTCTCCGGCAGGCCCGCGCCCTGATGCTGCGCTCGATCAAAATCCAGGTGCTCGCCGGCCAATTCGCGCTGGTGGCGCTTTTGACCGTGGCCCTTGGCGGGGGGATCTTCCACGCCGCCGGGAACATCCTGGAGCGCAAGGAGGAGGAGAAAATCCGCCTCCTGGCCGATGGTCTGGCCCGGGAAACCGCCCTGACCGCCCATCACGGCCAGACCAACCTGGAGCTGATGCTCGCCAGTCCGGAACTGGACCGGTTCCACCAAAGCCATAACTTCCATCTGCTCCAATCCCTGTTCGACCGCTACCGCGACACGTTCACCCTGCTCGCCTACGTCAATGCCGCCGGCGTGCAGGAATACGCCGCCTCCGGGCCGGGGTACTCCGACAAGGACACGGACCTTGCCGCCGACCAGCTCGTGGCCGAATCCCTGGCCGCTCCCGGCACGGTGGCCTCCGGGCTGCGGCTGCCCCCCGGCGGCCGCCAGCCCCTGCTGGTCATGGCCCTGTCGCGGCAAACGCCTTTTGGCGAGAACCTGGGCGCCGTGCTGGCGGCGATCCCGGTCGACAGGCTGGCCGACGGCCTGCTGCGCCTGCGCCCGGACCGGGGCGGCCTCGGCGTGCTGGCCGACGCCCGGGGCAGCCTGCTCTCCCTGACGTCCCCCGACGGCGGCCAGATCCAGGCGGCCGAGAATACCCGCCTGTCCGGGGCGCTTGCCGCCGGCCGGCCGGCCCTGCTGCGCGACGCCTTCGACGGCGAGGACAGCTTTATCGCCACCGCGCCGGTCGGCGTGCACGGCCTGTCGACCGTGGTGGTTGTGCCGCGCCGTCTGGTCGTGGACGACGCCATGCGCCGGTTCCGGTCCACAGCGGTCGGCATCGCGGTCGTGGCCTCGTGTCTGGCCGCCCTGGCCGCCATGTGGTGGACGGGCGGCATCATCCGTCCCCTGGCCCGGCTGGCCACGGCGGCCCGGGCCGTCGCCGGCGGCGATCTGACCGTCCGGGCCCCGGATGCCGGGCCGGCCGAAACGCGCGATCTGGCCCGGGCCTTCAACGCCATGACCGAGGATCTCACCGCCTCCCGCGACGCCATGGAGCAGGCCCGGCGCTCCCTGGAAAACATCCTGGCCAACATGAACGAGGCCCTGCTCGTGGTGGACCGCCAGGGGCGCGTGGCCATGTGCAACCGGGCCGGATGCGACATGCTGGGCTACGAGGCCGGCGAAATCCTGGGCATGCCGGCAACGGCGCTTTTCCCCCCGGACGATCCCCTGGCCGCCTTTCTGGAATCCGCCCCGGTCCAGGACCTGCTGGCCGGCGGCGGCATGACCGGCCTGGCGAAGACCCTGCGCGGCAGGGACGGCCGGAGCCTGCCGGCGCTCGTGTCGCTGGCCCTGTTGCGCGGGCCGGACACCCTGGTGGAGGGCGTGGTGTGTCTGGCCATGGACATCACCGAGCGCAAGCGGGCCGACGACCTGACCCGGGCCCGCAAGGCCGCCGAGGCGGTCAGCCGGGCCAAAACGGAATTCCTGGCCGTGCTGTCCCACGAAATGCGCACGCCGCTCAACATCATCCTGGGCATCCTCGAACATCTGCAGGACATCGCCCTGCCCCAGGGAAGCCAGGCCGGCGTGGGGCAGGCCGTCAAATCCGGGCACGCCCTGCTCGGCGTCATCACGGCCATGCTCGATTACGCCAGCCTGGAGGCCGGACGGGTGATCCTGCGGCGACGGCGCTTCGCCCCCGCCCGGCTGGCCATGGACGTGGCCGCACGCTTTGCGGCGGCGGCCCGGGCCAAGGGCATCTCGCTGGTGGTCGACGTGGACCGGAACCTGCCGGCCGGCCTTCTCGGCGATCCGGACCGGCTGGAGCAGGCCCTGGCCAACCTGCTGTCCAATGCCGTGCGCTTCACCATGGGCGGCGAGGCCCGCCTGTACCTCGGCGGCGCGCCGTGCGGCAGCGGGGCAACGGTCTGGCGGCTCGTGGCCATCGTTTCGGACACGGGAATGGGCGTGACCGATGCCAAACTGGAGTATATTTTCGAGCCGTTCACCCAGGAAGACGCCAGCTCCACCCGGCGCTTCGGCGGGCTGGGCCTGGGGCTGGCCATCACCCGCCGTCTCGTTACGCTGATGGAGGGCTCGATCTGCATGGACAGCCGCCCCGGCCAGGGCACCGACGTCTATGTCAGCCTGTCCCTGGAGATTGACGGCGCGGCGTAAGGCGATGGGCTGGAATAAGGAAAAACGAAAGGAACCGGGGCGCTGCCCCGGACCCCGCCGGGGGGGATGATCCCCCCGGTCCCCCTCGCACGAGAGGGTGCGGGGTCTGTCAACGAAACAGGCCGGGTGCGCGGGCTGCTTTTTTTAGAGATGCGCTCCCGAGGTCCTGTTGTCCCGGGCTGCCGGCCAGAGGCGGGCCGCCGCTACTTCTTGCCCGAACTGATGAACAGTTCCTTGGCCGTGCCCGGCTCGAACTGGTAGCGGGCCGCCTTTTCCCAGAAATACTTGCCGTCCTCGGACCTGAGCACCCAGAAGTCGAAATCCCAGTCCTCGCGGCGATCGCCGTGCTCATTCAGGGCCAGCCAGCCCGTGACGCCGTACATGCGCTCGCACACCTGGGGCAGCATCTGCTTGAAACGGCCGAAATCCCCGGCCCCGCCCACGGCCTGGGCCGTGAAAAAGGCCGCCCAGGCCGCGTCATAGGCCACGACGCTCTGGGTGTCGGGAAAGGCGTCGGTCTTTTCCTGGATGCGGCGCTCCGTCAGGGCGTACACGTTGGCCCCGCCCTCGCCGTAGCGCGGGCTGGCCAGCCGGGTCTTCATGGCCATGGCGGCGCTTTCCGGGTCCTTGGCAATGGCGTCGAGCATGGCCGTGCCGTCGCAGCCGTACCACGCCACGCCGGCCAGCTCCGGCCGCTTGGCCGCCGCCTTGAGAATCGGCACGATCTCCTCGCCGCCGGCGAAATAGACGGCCACCTTGGGATTTTTCCGACTGCCGCGCAGGGCCTGTCCCACCTGCCGGGCCAGATCGTCGAGAATCGGCGTAAAATCCCGGCGGTCCGGGGCGAACCGCGAACCCGGCAGGGCTTCGCCGCCAAGCTGCTTGAAACGCGCCTTGACATGCACAGTCAGGTCGTCGCCATACGGGTCGCCGCGCCACAGCGGCGCCGCCACCGTCACCCCTTCCTGGCGCATCAGGCTCGTCACGGCCTCGGCCTGATAGGTGTCCGAAGGCGAGAGCCGGAACAGATTGTCGCCTTTCCTGGAAAGAAACGGCCCGGAACTGCCCTGGCTGAGAAGCACGATGTTGTTTTTGTCGGCAAACTCCAGACAGGCTTCGACCTCGTCGTCGGCAAAGGGGCCGATGACCACCCGGATGCCGCGCCCGGCCAGGGCCTTGAGCCTGTCCAGGGCCTGGGCCGGGCTGCCGCCGGTGTTCTCCAGGACGAACACGGCCTGCCCTCCGGCCCCGGAAGCGGCCAGATAGGCGTTGATGTCCGCCTGGGCCATGTCCAGGGCGGCCTTGGACGTTTTGCCCCGTTCGGCCAGGGGACCGGACAGCGGCAGCAAGGCGCCAAACGTCAGGCCGCCGCCCTTCTGGGCCAGGGCCCGGCCGGCCAGCCCGAGCGCCAGGGCCAGCACGCAGCAGGCCACAACAGCCGGGCCCGCGCCCCAAAAGCCAATCCGCCACTTCCCGCCATACCCATGCCCGATCATATCCGCTCCTTGATCCGGCCGCCCCGGCCGGGAAAAATGCCTTCCTTGCGTTCTCGCCCATACCCGCAAAGCGGTCAAAAGGAAACCGGCCCGCACCCCGACTGGCCCTTTCCAAGCAACTCCCATTGATTTATAGAAAGGATCAGGCGTTGCAACCCGGGAATGATTCGGCCATGCGTTGCCCGCAAGAGGACAGGCCATGAAAGACCCTTCCGTTACGGGCGAGGACGTCGCCTGCCTGCGCCGCAAGGCCGAGGCCCTGGCGGCGGATGCCCCCGGGGACGATGTGTCCGGACTGGATGCCGACGACCTGCCCCGCCTCGTCCACGAATTGCGGGTCAGCCGGACGGCGCTGGAGTTGCAGGACCAGGAGTTGCGCCGCACCAGGGCCGAACTGGCCGAGGCCCGCCAGCATTGCGCCCTGGCCCGCCGGGACCTGGAAATGATCCTCGAAAGCGCCCCCATCCCCATCGTCAAAGTGCGCCTGACCGGGGACGGGGACCGCCTGCTGGACTATCAAAACCCTGCGGCCGCCCGCCTGTTCGGCCCCGAAGCGACCGGCGGGTCCTGCAAAAGCTTCCTATGCAACAAGGAAGTCTGCCCGGTCCTAAGCGGCGGATGCGACCTTGTCAGCGACCGGGAATGCGCCGTCAAGACCCTGGCCGGCGACCGGGTCATGTACAAGACCGCCCGCCGGCTCCCGGACGGGGACGCCATCATCGAGGCCATGGTGGACGTCACCGAACTGATGCGCACCCGGGGACGTCTGGTAAGGGCCACCGCCGCCGCCGAGGCGGCCAACCGGGCCAAATCGGAGTTCCTGGCCACCATGAGCCATGAAATCCGCACGCCCATGAACGGCGTCATGGGCATGCTCGATCTGGCCCTGGCCACCGACCTGGACCCGGATCAGCGCGAATATCTCGATCTGGCCCGACAGTCGGCCGTGGCGCTGCTGGAGATCATCAACGACATCCTGGATTTCTCCCGGATCGAGGCCGGCCGGCTGGAACTGGCCCGCACGCCCTTTTCCCTGCGCCAGACCCTGGCCGCCGGCCTGCGCCTGTTTGACGCCATGGCCGCCCGCCAGGCCGACGCCCTGACCCTCGACGTGGCCCCGGAAACGCCGGACGCCCTCCTGGGCGACCCGGCGCGGCTGGGCCAGATCATCGGCAATCTCATCTCCAACGGGCTCAAATTCACCCGAAACGGCACCGTGCGGGTGACCGTCCAGTCGGCCCCGGCCGCGGCCTGCCTCCTCGACCGGCCGTCCGGCCGGGCCGCCGCCCTCCTTTTTACCGTGGCCGACGACGGCATCGGCATTCCCGCCGACAAGCACGAGCGCATCTTCGAGTATTTCACCCAGCTCGACGCCAGCCTCAACCGGGGCGCCGGCGGCACGGGCCTTGGCCTGTCCATCAGCAAAAACCTCGTCGGGCTCATGGGCGGGCGCATCTGGGTGGAGTCCGAACCCGGAGCGGGCAGCGCCTTTTCCTTCACGGCCTTTTTCGAACTGCCGCCGGACACGCCGGACGCCCCAGGCCCGGCCAGGACCTGCCGCGCGTCCCGCAGCGCCAACCCCATGTCCCTTTTGCTGGTGGAAGACAACATGATCAACCAGCTCGTGGCCAAACGGCTCCTCGAACGGCGCGGCCACGAGGTCACGGCCGTGGATTCGGGGCTGGCGGCCCTGGAGCTCCTCCAATGCCGGCCATTCCACTGCGTGCTGATGGACATGGAGATGCCGGGCCTAAACGGCCTGGAAACCCTGGCCCGGCTGCGCGACAAGGAAACCTTTGGCGAGGCGGCCGCCACCCCGGTGGTGGCCCTGACGGCCCACGCCGTCAAAGGCTACCGCGAACGGATGCTGGCCGCCGGCTTTGACGACTACGTTTCCAAACCCATCGATATCGGCGAACTCGAAAAAGCCCTGTCGCGAGCGACGGGAAATGCACGGACACGAAGCGACGCCTCCTGACGCGGCGTCCCAGGACGCCGCGCCGGCGCGCCCGCTTACGGGAGACCGCCATGCGCGTGCTTATCGTTGAAGACGACCAGGAAGCAGCGTCCTACATGGTCAAGGGTCTCAAGGAATCCGGCTATGTGGTGGACCATGTGGCCGACGGACGCGAGGCCCTGTACCGGGTGGCCGCCGAAACCTACGACGCCGCCGTGGTCGACCGGATGCTGCCCGGGGTCGACGGCCTGACCATCGTCAAGACCATGCGCTCGGCCGGCAACCACATCCCGGTGCTGATCCTCTCGGCGCTCGGCGACGTGGACGACCGGGTCAAGGGCCTCAAGGCCGGCGGCGACGACTATCTGGTCAAGCCCTACGCCTTTGCCGAACTGCTGGCCCGGCTGGAGGCCCTGCTGCGCCGGGGCCGGGCCGACAGCCCGGACACCACCCTCAAGCTGGCGGACCTGGAAATGGACCTTGTGGGGCGCACCGTGCGCCGGGCCGGCAGGCCCATCGAACTCAAGCCCAAGGAATTCGCCCTGCTCGAATACCTCATGCGCCACGCCGGCCACGTGGTCACCCGGACCATGCTGCTGGAAAACGTCTGGGACTATTCCTTCGACCCCCAGACCAACGTCATCGACGTGCACATCAGCCGCCTGCGGCAAAAGATCGACAAGGGCCACGACAAGCCCCTGCTCTCCACCATCCGCGGCGCCGGGTACAGCCTGCGTGATTCCAACTAAGCTCCTGCGCTCCTCCACCCTGCGCCTGTCCATCATCCACATGGCCGCCTTCGGGCTGTCGGTGCTGGTGCTTTTGTGGTTCATCTACTCCTCCACCGCCGGCTTCATGGAGCGCCAGACCGACGAGACCATCAACGCCGAGATCCAGGGGCTGGCCGAGCAGTACAGCCAGCTCGGGCTCACGGGCCTGATCCGGGTCATCAAGTCGCGGGTGGCCAAGGACAAGGCCGGATCGAGCAGCTATCTGCTGACGGACTGGAAATTCAATCCCCTGGCCGGCAACATCGGCGAATGGCCGAAGTTCAAGGACACGGGCTCGGGCTGGTTCGACGCCACCCTGGAGGACACCGAGAACTTCGAGCCCAGGCGCGTGCGCATGCGCTATTTCCTGCTGCCCGGCAACTTCCACCTTGTGGTCGGCCGCGACGTGTCGGAGCGGGTCAAGGTGGAGCGGCTCATCATGGACGCCCTCGTCTGGGGGCTTGGCATCACCGTCGTCCTTGGCGGGGCCGGCGGCCTTCTCACCAGCCGCTGGATGCTCAAGCGCATCGACGTGATCAACAAGGCCAGCCGCGAAATCATGCACGGCGAACTGACCCGGCGCATCCCCACCCGGGGGGCCGGCGACGAGTTCGACCGGCTGGCCGAGAACCTCAACGCCATGCTCGACCAGATTTCCCGGCTCATGGACGGCGTGCGCCAAGTGTCCAACAACATCGCCCACGACCTGCGCGGGCCGCTCAACCGCATCCGTTCGGGCCTGGAGATGTCGCTTGCCCGCACCCGCTCCCCCGAGGAATACCAGGCGGTCCTGGAGCAGACCATTGCCGAGATCGACAACCTGCTCCAGACCTTCAACGCCCTTTTGACCATCGCCCAGGCCGAATCCGGGGCGCGCCGCCAGGATTTCACCGACGTGGACCTGACCGGCCTGGCCGCCGACGTGGCCGAACTCTACGAGCCCCTGGCCGAGGAAAAGGATATTGCCTTCCGCACCGTGCTGGCCCCGGGGGTGACCGCGCCCGGCAACCGCCACCTGCTCTCCCAGGCCCTGGCCAATCTGCTCGACAACGCCGTCAAATACACCCCGGCAGGCGGCGTCATCACCCTGGCCCTGGCCGCCACGCCCGCCGGGGCGCAACTGACCGTGGCCGACAACGGCCCCGGCATTCCCGCCGAGCACCGGGACCTCGTGCTCGAACGCTTCACCCGGCTGGAGTCGAGCCGCAACACCCCCGGCAGCGGCCTTGGGCTGTCCCTGGTCAAGGCCGCCGCCCAGCTGCATCAGGCCGATCTGGCGCTGGCCGACAACGCCCCGGGCCTGCGCGTCACCCTGGTCTTTCCCGCCGCCGGCGCATAAAAAAAATGCCAATAAACCAGCATGATGCCCGATATGCCAGCACCGCCGCAACGGCCCGGCGGGCATCGGGCAACAATATAAACTTTCGTTCATGATCCAGTCATGACCACTTCATAATTGCCCTCTACAAGGTATCCATCGGTTGAGGCAATGCCCGCCGAACCAAAGACGCCCAAGACAAGACCCTCTGCCTTGTTTCACCGGAATGGATGGTCCCTCCCATCCGACAACGGTTCCCAAGGTTGCTCTCCCCCTCCTTGATGAAGCCCCTGCTCCCCGGCGGGGGCTTCCTTTTTTGCCGCGCCGGGACCCCCGGCCCTGGCACGCCGCCGGCGGCCGCAGCCGGGCGCGCCATCCTGTGCCGCCCCGCGCCGGGGGAGACGTGCGCCGGCACAGGCCGAAAACGCGTTGCCGCGCCCGGGAAGGCATCCCGCCCGGCCGTCCTTCCCTAACCAAAGTTCATGAAGCGGCCATGGGCGCTTCATCATGCCGGTCTATCTTCTCTCCAACGGCGGGCGGTTCCCCCTCCCCGCACGCCGGACCACGGCAGCGAAGCGACAAGCTCAGGCCATGCCGCCTGAAAGCCGGAACAGTCTCCTCCTCTCCTCGAATGCGAAGCCCCCGTCCTTGGACGGGGGCTTCCATTTTCAGGCCGCTGATCCCTAATCAAAGTTCATACCCCGGCCATGCCTGTTTCATGATCCGGTCTTACCTCATACTCGACGGCAGCCAACCTCCCTCTGGAAGCTGTCAAGCCATCGTCCTGATGACACCCGTCCGGGCGATCCCAGTTCACTCTCTCCTCCCTCCTTGTCAGGCCCCCGCATCCCCGGCGGGGGCCTGCTCTTTTGCTGCGCCCGGCCGGGCGCACCAAAAAAAAGCCCCCGGAAAATCCGGGGGCCGGCAAGGACATCCACTGCAAAGCCTATTTCACGAGAGCCAGCAATTTCTCGGCCACCGGACTGAAGAATGCCACAGCCAGGGCGGTCAGGCCGATCAGCACCTTCACGAGGACTTCAAGCCGCTTGATTTCGCCGCGAACCGTTGCCAACTCCTCGCGCAGTTCCCCGCGCAATGTGGCGATGTCCGCCTTGGTGGCCAATTCGCCCAGGAGTTCCCTCTTGATCGTCTCTTTTTGGGAGTCGATCTTAGCGTCCTGGCGCTCGGCGATCCGGACGATCACCTCGGCGGCTTCTGGGCCGACGGTCCTTTCCAGCTTTTTTGTATCGTCGAACAAAAGCGTCATAAGCCCCTCATGCCCGCGTCCGGGGGGGAAGTCAACGCGTCCGGTTTTCCAGCAGCAAACGCCTGCGAAGGCCCCCCCAATGCGAAGGCGGGGCTTTGGCAACCCCGCCAAAGCCCCGCCTCGGGAACCGGGACGGCTGCGATCCGCGGCCCGGTACTGCGCGGGCCGCGACCCGGCCCCGGTTACTCCCCTCGTGTCACGTTCGGAACATGCCGGAATACTTTTTTGAATGACAACACCTTGTAATCATTCTTTTTGTTCTCAAAAAACATAACTGTTTTTTTGAAAACGCGACCCTAGGTGGCGATCTGCTCGCCGGTGAGGCCGAAGCGCCGGGTGCGGTTGCGGTAGTCGGACAGAATGGCGTCCAGGTGGGCCGGGGTGAAATCCGGCCACAGCGTCTCCGGAAAGGCGAACTCGCTGTAGGCCGACTGCCACAGGAGATAGCCGGACAGACGCATCTCGCCGCTGGTGCGGATGATGAGATCCGGATCGGGCTGGCCGGCCGTGTAAAGTTCGGCGGCCAGGGCCGCCTCGGTGATGGCCTCCGGCGGCGTGCCCCTGGCGGCCAGCCGGCGGCAGGCCCGCAGGATCTCCTCGCGCCCGGAGTAGTTCAGCGCCAGATTGAGCGTCATTTCCGTGCAGCCGGCGGTTTTGGCAATGACATGTTCGAGCACCTTGCGCGTGGCCAGCGGCAGCTCGGCAATCTCGCCGAGCACCGCAAACCGGATGGACTGGGCCAGCAGGGTGTCGAGTTCCCGTTTGAGAAACCGCACGAGCAGATCGAAAAGAAACTTGATCTCCTCGGCCGGCCGCCCCCAGTTCTCCTTGGAAAACGTATAGAGGGTCAGGTGACGGATCCCCAGTTCCCGGCACCGCGTGACGATGCCCCGGGCCGAGTCGGTGCCGGCCCGGTGTCCCTCGCTGCGGGGAAGTCCCCGCTGCGTGGCCCAGCGCCCGTTGCCGTCCATGATGATGGCAACGTGGGCAGGGAGCGGAAGCTTTGTACTGTCCAGGACTATATCTCCATGATTTCCTTTTCCTTTTTGGAAAAGGCCTCATCGGTTTTCACAACATAGCTGTCGGTGAGCTTTTGTACGTCATCCTGGCCTTTATGCAAATCGTCTTCGCTGAGTGGAGTGTCGCTCTTCTTGTCGTTCTTTTTCTTTTTCAGCAGTTCGTTGGCGTCGCGGCGGATGTTGCGCACGGCGACCTTGGTGTCCTCGGTGTACTTCTTGGCCACCTTGACCAGATCCTTGCGGCGGTCCTCGGTGAGCGGCGGAATGGAGATGCGGATGATCTTGCCGTCGTTGACCGGGGTCAGGCCGAGATCGGACTTGAGAATGCCCTTTTCGATCTCGTTAAACGCCTTGCGGTCCCAGGGCTGGATGGTGATGGTGCGGCTGTCGGGCGTGGCCACCGAGGCCAGCTGGTCAAGAGGCGTGGGCGTGCCGTAATAATCCACGCGCACGCCTTCGATCAGGCTGGTGGAGGCCCGGCCGGTGCGCAGCCGGGAGAAGTCCTTTTCCAGGGAAGCCAGGGCCTTTTTCATCCGTTCTTCGGCGTCCTTGAGCACTTCGCGCATGTTATTCCCCTCCTTTGACGACGGTGCCGACGGGTTCGCCGGTGAGCACGCGTTTGAGGTTGCCCTTGGTAAACATATTAAAGACGACAATGGGCAGGTTGTTGTCCATGGCCAGGCTGATGGCGGTGGTGTCCATGACGCGCAGCCGCTTTTCCAGCACGTCCATGTAGGTCAGCGTATCGAATTTCACGGCGTCGGGGTGCTTGACCGGGTCCTTGTCGTACACGCCGTCGACCTTGGTTCCCTTGAGGATGGCCTCGGTTTTGAGTTCCATGGCCCGCAGCGCGGCGGCGGTGTCCGTGGTGAAGTACGGATTGCCCGTGCCGGCGGCGCAGATGACCACGCGGCCCTTTTCCAAATGCCGCAGGGCCCGGCGGCGGATATACGGCTCGCAGACCTCCTGCATGGTGATGGCCGACATGACGCGGGTGGACAGGCCCTGCTTCTCCAGGCCCTCCTGCACGGCCAGGGCGTTTAACACCGTGGCCAGCATGCCCATGTAGTCGGCCGAGGCCCGGTCCATGCCGGCGGCCTGCTCCGAGACGCCGCGAAAGATGTTGCCGCCGCCGATGACCAGGGAAATCCTGGCCCCGACGGAGGCGGCGTCGACGATGTCCCGGCAAAAATTGGTGATGGTCTGGTTGTCGATCCCGAAGGGCCGCCCCCCGGCCAACGCCTCGCCGCTTATCTTAAGCAAAACCTGGGAAAACCGCAAATTCGACATAGGGCACCTCGTATCGGCGGGGAAGGGCCCGGAGCGCAGGCCGTCGCGCCAAGGCGGGCTGTGCGCCCCGGGCTCTCCTGCCCGGAACAACGTTGTTGCGTCCAATTCAAACGGAATCGCGCCGGCCGGTCCGACCGGGCCGCCCGGGACAGGACGAGGCGGGCAGCACCGCCCCGGCGGACTTCGGGACACAGGACATCCCAGGGCCTGTTGCAAAAAAAACGGGCCTTTCGGCCCGTTTTCATTTCGGTGCGTGGCGTCCTAGGCTTCCTCGCCCAGGGCCATGCGGGTAAAGCGCCCGATCTGTACGTTCTCGCCGAGCACGCCGACGAGTTCGTTGACCAGATCCTTGATGGAAACCTTGTCGTCCTTGATGAACGGCTGTTCGATCAGGCAGATTTCCTTGTAGAACTTTTTGATGCGGCCTTCGACGATCTTCTCGGCGATGGCTTCGGGCTTGCCCTCTTCCATGGCCTGATGCTTGAAGATCTCTTTTTCCTTGGCCAGCAGGTCGGCAGGCACGTCCTCGGGGCCCAGGCACACGGGATTGGTGGCGGCAATCTGCATGGCCACGTTTTTCGCGAACTCCTGGAAGCGCTCGGACCGGGCGACGAAGTCGGTTTCGCACTTGATTTCCACAAGCACGCCGATCTTGCCGTTGGAGTGGATATAGGAACCGATGACGCCCTCGGAGGTGGCGCGGCCGGCACGCTTCTGGGCCTTGGCCAGGCCTTTCTCGCGCAGCCAGGCAACAGCCTTTTCCTCGTTGCCGTCGCACTCGCCAAGAGCCTTCTTGCAATCCATCATGCCCGCGCCGGTTTTGTCGCGCAGGGCTTTTACGGTAGCGGCAGAAATGGCCGACATGGGGAAATCCTCCTACTCGTCGGTGGTTTCGGATTCGGTAGCGGCAGCGGCCGGCCCGGCGGCGGGCTCGTCGGCCGGCTCGGGCTTCTCGTCCTTGTCCGGGGTCTGCTCCGCATCCTTGGTCAGGGCCTCGCCTTCCATGCAGGCTTCGGCGATGCTGGTGGCAAACAGCTTGATGGCCCGGATGGCGTCGTCGTTGCCGGGGATGACGTAGTCGATGACGTCGGGGTCGCAGTTGGTGTCGACCACGGCCACGATGGGGATGCCGAGCTTGCGGCATTCCTGGACCGCGATCTCCTCGCGCTTGGGGTCGATGATGACCGCCGCCTGGGGCAGGCGATCCATGTCCTTGATGCCGCCGAGCGTGGCGTTGAGCTTTTCCACTTCGCGGCCCATCATGACGATTTCCTTTTTGGGGAAGCGTTTGATGGTGCCGTCGCCGAACATGCGCTCCAGGGTCTTCAGGCGATCGATGCTCTTTTTAATGGTCTGGAAGTTGGTGAGCATGCCGCCCATCCAACGGTTGGTGACGAAAAACTGGCCGGCGCGCTCGGCTTCCTTCTTGACGGATTCCTGGGCCTGGCGCTTGGTGCCGACGAAGATGACGCGACCGCCGCCGGCCACGACATTGGCCACGAAATCGTGGGCCTTCTGGTAGAGTTTGACGGTCTGCTGGAGGTCGATGATATGGATGCCGTTTCTGGCCCCGAAGATGAAGGGGCGCATTTTGGGGTTCCAACGGCGGGTCTGGTGTCCGAAGTGGACGCCGGTCTCCAGAAGCTGTTTCATGGTAACGTAGGGCATGGGATCTCCTTGGGTTTTCCCTCCGCCTCGCCACCAAGCGACCGGACCGTCCGGCACCCAGGATCATCGGCGAGGCGTGCGTGGTTGGTGAACAGCGGCTTGTAAAGCGCTTTTTGAAAAAAGGCAAGGGCCCGCGACGACAATCCGGCGACGGGGCTACTGCAGCGGCGCGGCCTCGACCTCGGCCCGCACGCCGTTTATCAGCACGCCCACCTCGTCGATCTCCACCCGCACCTCGTCGCCGGCGGCAAGGGGCGCCTTGCCGGCCGGCGAGCCGGTCAGGATGACGTCTCCGGGAAGCAGCGTCATCACCGAGGACACGAAGCTGACCAGGGCATGGGGCGAGACCACCATGTCGGCGGTGGAGGCGTCCTGGACGAGCCGGCCGTTGACCCGGGTCCGCAGGCGCAGGGCCGAGGCGTCGGCCACGGAGGTTTCGATCCAGGGGCCGACAGGAGAAAAGGTGTCAAAGCCCTTGGCCCGGCCAAGCGTGGCGTCGTGGTCGCGCAGGTCGGCGGCGGTCACGTCGTTGGCGCAGGCATAGCCGAACAGGCAGCGGCCCACGTCCTCCACCGGCACGTTGCGGCAGACCCGGCCCATCACGATGGCCAGCTCTCCTTCCGCCTCCACCCGGGCCGAGCCCCGGGGCAGCACGATGGCCTGTCCGCTGCCGACCACGGCCGAGGGCGGCTTCAAAAACAGCATGGGCGCTTCCGAGGCGTCCCGGCCCATCTCCCGCAGCCGGCAGCGGAAATTGCCGGCCGCGCACACCACCTTCGACGGCGTCACCGGCGGCAGGATGGCCAGCTCCGACAGCGGGATCGGGTCGGTCAGGCCCAGGGTCTTGTCCAGGCAATGCACCGCATTTTCCTCGAACAGCAGTTGCCCGTAAAAGGTCATGTCGCCCCGACGCACGCGCAGCACTTTCATAACGCTCGGCTCCCCTCATGCGGGGCCTGACGGCCAACCCCGTTTTGTGTTTTTCCAGGCTGCGGCGGCCGCCCTACAGGGTGATGACCAGCGGCACCACCACCGGGTCGCGCTCCAGAACCTTGCGGAAAAACCGCCGCAGGGCCGAGCGGATGCGCTCCTTGAGCAGATCGGACTGTCCCGGAGGCACGTTTTCGAAAATGTCGAGCACAATGCATTTGGCGTCCTCGAGCACGTGGCTGTAGTGCTGCTCGAAGACAAAGCCCTTGGACAGGATGTTGGGGCCGAAGGTCAGTTCCCCGGATTTCTCGTCCACCACCAGCACCACGATGACCAGCCCCTCGCCGGCCAGGAGCTGGCGTTCCTTGAGCACGGTCACCCCCACGTCGCCCACGCCCTTGCCGTCGACGTAGATGTGCTCCACCGGGATGGGGTCCTCCAGCCGGATGAGCCCGCCGTCGAAGGTCACGGGCTGGCCGTCCTCGATGACCAGCACCCGCTCCGGGGCCACCCCGCAGGAGGCGGCGATGCGGCCGTGCTTGACCAGATGCCGGTATTCGCCGTGGACGGGAATGAAAAACTTCGGCGAAACGGTCCGAAGCATCAGGCGCAGTTCGTCGGCGTGGGCGTGGCCCGAGGCGTGGATGGCCTGGACCCGCTCGTAGAGGACCTCGGCCCCGAGCTTGTAGAGGCGGTTTATCAGCCGCGTGATGGCCCGGATGTTGCCGGGAATGAACCGCGAGGACAAAATGACGGTGTCGCCCTTTTGCACCTTGACCTGGCGATGCTCGCCATAGGCCAGACGGCTCAGGGCCGACAGCGGCTCGCCCTGGGAGCCGGTGACCAGCAGCACCACCTGGTGGTCGGGCAGGCCCGGCAGATCGTCGAGGCAGGCCTCGGTTCCGGCCGGCACGCGCAGATGGCCGAGTTCCCGGGCGATCTCGATGTTGGTGAAAAGGCTCTTGCCCGAGACGGCCACCCGGCGGCCGGTGGCGTGGGCCAGATCGTAAACCTCCTGCATCCGCTGGATGTGGCTGGAAAACAGCGTCACCACGATGCGGCCCGGGGCATCCCGGAAGATGTCGAACAGGGCGGCCTTGATCTCGCGCTCGGTCAGGGCGAAGCCCTCGCGCTCGGCATTGGTCGAATCCGACAGCAAAAGCGTCACGCCCGGTTCGGAGAAGGCCTTGATGGCCGGCAGATCCGTGGCATGGCCGTCCAGCGGGTTGCGGTCGATCTTGAAGTCGCCGGTGTGCACGATGCGCCCGGCCGGCGTTTCGATGCCCAGGGCAAAGCCGTGGACAATGGAATGGCAGACCGGGAAAAAGGTGATGCGGAAATCCCCGAGGACGACGACATCGCCGGCCGCAACAGGCTCAAAGCGCATGAATTCCCTGAGGCTGTGTTCCTCGAGCTTCTTGGCGGCCAGGGCCAGGGTGAATTTCGAGCCGTAAAGCGGGGCGTCGCAGGACCGCATCAGCCACGGCAGGGCCCCGATATGGTCCTCGTGGCCGTGGGTGAGGATGATGCCCCGCAGCTTGTCCTTGTTTTGCAAAATGAAGTCGAAACGCGGAATGACCACGTCGATGCCGAACAGGGAATCGTCGGGAAACATCAGGCCGCAGTCCACGACGATCATGGAATCGCCGCTGACCAGGGCCATGCAGTTCAGGCCGATTTCGCCGAGGCCGCCCAGGGGGTAGAGGGTCACGGCGGGCTTGGAATTCATGGGCGCATCTCCTGATAGGCCCTGTCCATCAGGGCCCAAAGATCATTTTTAAAGGCCTCGCGGTCTTTGAGCGTGTAGGAGGCGGCCGGATCAAACGGCGGCAGGACGCGCACGGAGACGCGGCCGGGCGACAACCGCCGGCCGTGTTTGGCCAGCAGCCGGCCCGACCCCGTGATGATGACCGGCGCGACCCTGGCCCGGCACTTGAGGGCCACGATCATGCCGCCGGTCTTGAATTCCTGGAGCCTGGAAAAATCCATGGACCGGGTGCCTTCCGGGAAAATCAGCAGGCCGGTCCCCCGGGACACGAGGTCCACGGCCTCCTGGATGGATTCCATGGCCTTGCGGCGGTTTTGCCGGTCAATGGCCACATGGCCCATCCGGCGCATGGCCGGCCCGAAGACTGGGATGGCGAACAGGCTTTCCTTGGCCAGAAAACGGAAATCGTAGCCGGACAGGGCGGCAAACAGGATCGGGATGTCCATATGGCTCTGATGGTTGGCCATGAACAGATAGGTCCCGCCCGGCTCCAGGGCCGACAGGTCGGCCTCGATATGCACCCCGGCGCACCAGACCAGGCATCCGGCCCACAGGCACTCCAGGCGATGGGCCAGCCGGGGCCGGCCCAGGCGGGCGGACAGCCAGCACAGGCCGCTGAAAAACAGGGTCACCGGGACCACCGAAAGCGTGAAAAAAAATGCGCGCATCATGCATCCATCATTGTCAGGTTTGGCCCGCCTCCCCAAGGGCGCGGAGCCCGGGCGGCCTGCATACTAGGGGCGGCGGCCGAAAAAATCCAGCCTCGCGGTCGGCCCCGGGCCGTCTTTCCCGGCCGAAAGCGGCCTTGCGCCGGGCAGCCTTTTTTTTGGCGGCAGGCCGGATGCCCGATCAAACGAGCAAAACCTCCCGAAACCGCCCGGCGTCGCCCCGGGCAGCGATGGACGCCCCGGGCAGCTCTACCGGCCGGACTGTCACGGTTTGACGCATGGACCGCAGAAAACGGCAGGGCCTGTCTGCGCCGGAGGATTGTTGTAACAAGCCGATTTGTCCCGCCAATTCTCCAAAAAAGATTTTACAACGTCACAAAGAGCGGATACGTCTGGGCTATGACTCCATGATGCGCCGCGCGTCGGGCAGCCCTTCAAACGCGCCGTGCCGTCTCCCCGGGAGGGATGTATGTCGCTTAAAAAAAAGCCGCTTAAAAGCAAGCCCATCTGCAAGGTCACGTTTACGTTGTCCAAGGAGCAGGCCAAGGGGGCCGGCAACGTGCATCTGGTCGGTGAATTCAACGACTGGGAGATTGCCGCCACGCCCCTTCGCAAGCAAAAGGACGGATCGTTCACCGCCACCCTTGACCTGTCGACCGGTCGTGAATACCAATTCCGCTACCTGATCGACGGGGAGATCTGGATCAGCGATCCCGAGGCGGACAAATTCGCCTTCAGCCCGTTTGGCGACTGCGAAAATTCCGTCGTCACGGTCTGACCGGGCAGCCGGCGAAAGTCGCCGGAGGGACGCCCCGGGGGCGTCGACGGCGGTTTTCGCCGGCTCCCGCGCCTGGGCGCGGGGAGGATGAACCATCCCCAGCAAAGCCCATGGCCGCCCGGATACGCACCGTCTGCTGCATTCACTCCAATCTGGCCCCGGCCTTTACACGGCTTGGCGTGAAGGTGCTGTGTCTCGACCCGCCGCCCGGAACGGCCAGCCTGCCCGAACTGCTGGCCGGCCTGCCGCAGCCGCCTGACTGCGTCATCCATCAGGAACACCTGGGGCGCCGGGTCGTGCTGACCGATATCGAGGCCGCGCCCTGCCCCACCATTTTCTGGGCCCGCGACCCGCATCTCAATTTCTTCTGGCAGCGCCACTATGCCCGGCTGTTTTCCGCCGTGGCCAGCACCCAGCCGCCGGCCCCCTTTCTGGAGGCCGGCGCGGCCCGGGCGGACTGGGTCACCTGGCACGGCATCGTGCGCCCCTTCGTCCCCTTCGCCAACCGCCCAAACGCCCTGGTCTTCGTCGGCCGGCTCACCCCCTCGCGGCAGCGCCGGCAATGCTTCGCCGAACACCTCGCCCGCCGCGGCCTGATCCTGCGACAGGACGCCTTCGGCCCGGACCTCGACGCCGCCTACGCCGACGCCCGGCTGGCCCCCAACGAATGCATCGCCGGCGAAGTCAACATGCGCCTTTTCGAGGCCGCCTCCCGGGGCTGCCTGCCCGTCTCCGAACGCACCCCGGCCGAGGTGGCCGAACTGTTCGTCCCAAAGCGCGAGGCGCTTTATTATGACGACGTGCTGGAATTGGACGACCATCTCCGCTTTGCCGCCGCCCGCCCGGCCCTGGCCGAAAAGATGGCCCTGGCCGCCCACGCCGCCGTGGCCGCCCGCCATCTGCCCGAACACCGGGCCGCCGGGCTGCTGGCCCTGGCCGAAAACGCCGGGACCGGCGCACGCGGCCCGGAAGCGGCCGCCGCCCTGGCGCTGACCCTGTTTTCCCTGCGCCGCAGCGGCCAGCTCGCCCTGCCCCGGTCCCAGGTCTGGGAGCGGCTGGCCGCCGCCCCGCCGACCCCGGAAATCCTGGCCGCCAGCATCCAGGTGGCCCTTTCCGCCGGCGACCGTGAAGCCGTGCTCGCCATGGCCGCCCAGTGCCTGGCCCGGCCGGAGCTGGCGGCAGACGTCCGCTGCGCCGCGGCCTGCTGTCTGGCCGCCTGCCGTCTGGACGACACCCGGGCGGCCAAGATGGCCTGGCTGGGCTTCATGGCCGGGTCGGCCAAAAAACGAACCGTCAATCCGGCCGGCGCCCACGACTACCTGCTCTTTTTCGCCGCCGCCCTGGAGGCGGCCGGCCACCTCGCCGCGCCGGGCATGCCCTTCGATCCCCAGGTCCACCTGCCGGGCAATGCCGCCGAATGCCTCGTGGCCGCCAAGATCCTGCGCCCGGACTGCCTGGAGACCGACCGCCGGCTGAACGCCATCCTGCGCCGCCTGCCCGGCACCCAGATCGAACGCATCGGCCTGCTGTCCCACCGCAGCCTGCACCGTCCCGACGACTGGACGACCGGCCTGGAGCTGGGGCTGGCCAACCTGCGCGCCTTCCGCCGCGAGGCCGGCCTCGGGGAAATCCTGCTGGCCGCCGCCACGGCCGAACGCCTGGGACAGGCCGACCGCTTCGCCAGACGGCTGGCCAATGCCGACCCGGAAGGCCGCCTGCGGGCGGCGTTGGCCGAAACCGGGGCGTCGCCCCGGACCCCCTCACCGGGGGGATAATCCCCCCCGGCCCCCCCTGACGGGAAGGCATGGGGCGCTTCGCGCGGTTTTTCTTTAACAATTGCCGGCCAGTGATTATACATTCCCCGTGCTCCTCGTTGGGGAGGTCCGGGGCATCAGGCCTCCCGGCAGGTCCGGGGCGAGGCCCTGGCGGGGCTCGGGGCAGCGCCCCGAAATACAAAAAGGCGGCTTATGTCCCCTCCTCTGCGCGTCGTGCACTTCTCGACGACCCCGCTGGCCGGAATGCCGCTGCGGCTGACGGCGGCCTTGCGGCGGCATGGGGGCGTGAACGCCCGGCTGGTGGACGCCGGGCGGTTCGGGCTGTTCGGCCAGGACGTGGTTTTTGCCGAGACGCCGGATGCGGCCGTGGCCCTGGCCGAAACCGCCGACGTCATCCACCTGCACAACTATCTGGGCCTTGCCTCCACAGATTTCGCGCCCATCGACTTTGCCGCCCTGGCCCGGCGGGGCGTGGCCGTGGTGCGGCAATTCCACAGCACGCCCGCCCTCGTGGCCGGCGTCATGGGCATCGCCCCGGCCGACCTGCTGGCCGATCCGCTGCCGTCGCTGGTCATTGCCCAGTATCCCGAGCGGCTTTATCCCCGGGCCATGGTGGTGCCCAATTTCGTGCCCGAGGACGAAGAGGCCTGCCGGCCGGCCGACGCCCCGGCCTCGGTGGACGTCTTTTTCAGCCACACCAAGACGGTCGGGGCCTTTGAGGACCGCTGGAACACCAAGGGCGCGCCCGAAACCATTGCCCTGCTGGCGGAGCTCGGCCGCAGGCGGGGCGTCACGGCCGACGTGGTCACGGGCGTGCCCCTGGCCGACGCCCTGGCCCGCAAGCGCCGGGCCAGAGTCGTAGTGGACGATCTGGCCACCGGCAGCTACCACCTGACCGGCCTGGAAGGTCTGGCCCAGGGCAAGCCGGTGCTGTCGTATCTGGACAACCGCTGCCTGGAGCTGCTGGCCGCCTTTGCCGGCACGTCCGCCTGCCCGTTCGTCAACGTCCGGCTGGAAGACGCCGGGCCGGTCATCGAAGGGCTGCTGGCCGATCCGGCCGCGGCCGCCGACATCGGGGCCCGGGGCCGGGACTGGCTGTGCCGGCATTTTTCCGCCGCCAGCCGCGTGGCCTATTATCTGGAGGTCTACGACCGGCTGCGCCGCGACCCGGCCACGGTGCGCCGCCAGCCGGAACTGGCCCTGGACGGGCCCGGCCGGCGCTTTTTCGCCGCCGCCCTGCCCGAGGCCGTCCACGAGGCCCGGCGCGCGGCCACCCTCCGGGCAAACGCCCTGCCGCCCCCGCCCTGGCCGTCCGGCCGCGAGGCCTTTCCCTGGCGGTATTCCAGAAAGAGCCATTTCGCCGCCTTTGCCGTGCCGCCGGAGTTGTCCTTCCGCGACGCCGGACTGGCCGATCTCAAGTATTACCAGCATCTGCTGGCCTGGCACGTCCTGACCGGCAGTCTGGCGGACGGGGCGAAAATCCTCGAAATCGGCGGCGGCGACTCCCGTCTCGGCCGGGCGTTGGCCGGGCGTTTCGACTACGTCAACCTCGATCCGCTGGCCGGGAGCGGCAGCGGCCCCACCGCCGTTCCCGTTGATCCCCCGGGCCGGCTGGTGCGGGCGGCCCTGGGCGATTTTTCCCCGGAACTGGCCGACGCCTCCTTTGACGCCGTGTTCTCCGTCTCGGCCCTGGAACATGTGCCCGAGGAGCCGGCCGTCTGGCAGCGGCTGGCCGCCGACCTGCGCCGCCTGGGCCGGCCCGGCGCGCTGCATCTGCATCTGTTCGACGTCGTCGACCGGCCGAAGGCCCCCTGGAGCAACGGCTTTCTGCCCTACCTGCTGGCCCGGCTCGACCGGCAGGCGGAATTTGCGCCCTTTGCCGCCGTCACGGCCGACCCGGACTGGCACCACCTGTCCCGGGCCGCCTACGAACGCAACTGGCAGCCCGTCGCCGGCCAGCCCTACGAAGCCTTTGGCCGGGCCTTTTCCTGGAATCTGTATTTCACCGCCGACGAACTGCCGCCGGACGACGCCGGCCACGAGACGGCCGTGCGCCTCGGCGCGGACGCCCTGGCCGCCTGCCCCCTGCCGGAAATCCTGGCGCGCCGGACGCTCCCGGCCATCCGCATCGTCACGCCGTCCATGAATCAGGCCCCCTTCCTGGCCGCGGCCATGGACAGCGTGCTGTCCCAGAACTATCCGGCGCTGGAATACGTCGTCCTCGACGGCGGCAGCCACGACGGCTCGGCAGCCCTCATCCGCAAGGCCTCCCGGCATCTCGCCTCCTGGCGAAGCCGCCCGGACAACGGGCACTACGCCGCCGTGGCCGAAGGACTGGCCGGGACCGACGCCGCCATCCTCGGCTGGCTCAACGCCGACGACCTGCTCCACCCGCAAGCCCTGCACAAAGTGGCCGACGCCTTCCTGGCCAACCCCGACGCCCGCTGGATCACCGGCCGGCCCACGGCCTTCGACGCCTCGGGCCGGGTCGGCTGGGTGCGGCCGGATCTCCCCCGCTGGAGCCCGGACATATTCTACGCCGGCGATTTCCGGGCCTTCATCCAGCAGGAAAGCACCTTTTTTCGCCGCGACCTCTGGCAGGACGCCGGGGCCGGGTTCGACCCGGATTTCCCCCTGGCCGGCGACTTCGACCTGTGGCTGCGCTTTTTCAAACACGCAGGCCTGCTCACCGTGGACCGCCTCATCGGCGGCTACCGGGTCCACGGCCAAAACCGCGCCATCCTGGCCCGCGACGCCTACCTGGCCGAAGCCCGCCAAAGCCTCGCGCGGCGCCAACCGTTTTTCACCGCCCGAAAAAAGGAACGCACATGAACATCGGCGCCCTGGTGCCGGCCCGCATGGGGTCCAAGCGGCTGCCCGGCAAGAACATCATCGATCTGGCCGGCAGGCCGCTCGTCTGCTGGACCCTGGACGCGCTGCTGGAAAGCCGCGTTTTTGCCGACATCACCGTCTCCACGGAAAGCGGCGAAGTGGCCGACGTGGTGCGGCGGCATTACCCGGCCGACGCCGTCCGCGTGCTCATACGCCCCCAGGAACTGGCCGGCGACGACGCCCCCCTGCAACACGTGGCCGACCATTACATGGAACAGCGGCCCCACCTGCAATGGTGCGGCCTGTTCATGCCCACCTGTCCCTTCCGCCGGCCCGAACGCCTGCGCGAAGCCGCCGCCGCCATCCACACCGGCTACCCGTTGCGGGTCCAGGCCGTACGCCCGGAACAACACTGGGACCGCGACTACTTCTACCCCCACGCCGGGGGCTTCGCCCCGGTATTCGCCGGCTTCCCCAACCACCTGAACTTCTCCTCCACAAGCTACATGCTCTGGCGGCGGGAAACCCCGCTGACCCACTCCATCCGCCTGGGCTATCGCCTCAGCGAACGCGAATACCGCCTGCGCGTGACGCTTGCCGAAACCATCGACATCGACACCCAGGCCGACCTGGAACTGGCCCGCCGGATTGCCGCCGGGGCCCGGCTGGTCCCCACCGACACGGAAACCCGCACCAGCGGCCCCTGGTACGTCCAGATCGCCCTGGGCGCGGACCTGGACGCCTTCCTCGACTGGATCGGCCGGAACGCCCTGGCCGACGCCGGCCAGCCCCTGCTCGTCCTGCAAAAGCCCCACCCGCCCCTGTTCACGGCCCGGCTCGTCCAGGACCTGCCGGAACTCCACTTCCTCAACCCAACCGCGAAAGACCATACCTGGACTCCGCAATACGTCGCCACCGCCAACACCGCCCACTGCCTGCCCGTCTACCAGCAAAGCCCCCTCTGGCGGCTGACTCCCCGCGACTGCCCCCTCCACGACACGCCGGCCAAAATCAGCCGCGACCACCTCGGCACGCCCGTTGCCCCCGAAACCTGCCTGATCCCGGCCAACCGCGTCCGCTTCGTGGACGATATGAAAAATCAGGCGTTTTATCGGGAAAATTACCAGGTGGTGGAAGGATGAGCGGGGGGGGGAGGGAGGAGTGCCTCCGGCGGCCGGGAGGGGGTCACCCCCTCCCGGACCCACCCGGACGGCTTTGGCGGGCAAATGCGCCATGGTCGGGTGGAGAACCTGCCGGAACGAATGGAAAGGCCCTTTGGCAAAATTGCCAAAGGGCCTTTCCATTCGGGGGTTCGGGGGGATGATCCCCCCGATGGGGTGCAGGGGCGACGCCCCTGCCGGGGTCCGGGGCAGCGCCCCGGCCGCCGGAGGCGCCTCCTCCTCCTCCTCCTCCTCGCGCGTTACCGGGCGATATTGGCGAGGCCGACGGCAATAAAGGAATAAAACGACAGGGCGGTCATGGCGATGGCCAGGGGGGCGGTGATCGGCAGGGTCGGGTTCACGGCCGGGGCGAAGCGGGCGAGCGTCATGCCGGCCATGGCCCCGATGGGGAAGAGGTAGCGCCCCTGGGCCTGAAAATCGGCTGTCCAGGAATGCCAGGTGGACTGGAAGACGGTCAGGCCGGCAAAAAGCAGGAAGACGCCCACGGCCGCACTGCCGCCGGGCCCGCCGCGCATGACCAGGGCCACGGCCAGGGCTCCCATGAGCGTCCAGAGCAGGTAGCCGATATAGCGGTAGTAGACGTAGGGCGCATAGATCTTCATGTAGTCGTAGACGCCAAACGAGGTGCGAAAACTCCAGATATGCCAGGTCCAGATGGTGAAGAGCTGGGGATAGGTCAGGCCCTGGTCGCGCATGCGCAGGCCCCAGAACTGGGTGCCGGCGTCCTGGGCCGAGGGTTTGTAATCCTCTCTGGCGTATTTTTCGGCGTTTTGCGTCGGCACTTCGGGGCGCACCGTGCGATTGACGTAGACGTTGTAGCCAAAGCGCGCCGCGAAAAGGACGACGGCCAGGGAAAAGACCACGACGGCGTTTTTGGCGGCGGCCTTGACGTTGCCGGCGGCCAGACCGCACACGCCGAAAAAGGCCAGGGTGAAGCCGGCGAAAACGTAGTAGTTCTGTTTGGAGATGCACACCATGCCGAGCAGCGCGCCAAGGAGCAGCAGCCGGCGGGTATCCGGGGAGCGCCCGGGCGGTCCGAGGGCGGTGGCCGGCGGGTTGAGACGGGCGACGAGATAGACCATGCCAAACGTCAGGAACAGGGGAAAGGCGTCGCCGTTGAAATAGCTGAAGACGTACCAGACCTGCGGCGTGATAAAAAGCGGCAGGAAGCTGACCTTTCGGTCGTCCGGCAGGCGGAAAAACAGCGCCATCAGGACGGCGAACAGGAAAACGTTAAAAAATCGCAGGGCGATATAGTCCTGTCCGGTCAACGGCTGGATGAGACGGGCGAATTTTCCGGCGAAGAAATAGACCACGTCGAGCTGTTGCAGGTAGGTGACGCCGTAGTTGCTGAAGGTATGGGCCAGCCTCGGGTCGTCCATGGCCGGAAAGTCCCAGTACGTCAGGAAGTAGCGGCCGGCGTTGACGTGGTCGAGTTCGTCGGGATGGGCGTTCAGGCGACTGGTCAGGGCCATGGCGCTCATGGCCGCCAGGATGGCGGCGGCCACGAGTCCCAGGGCCAGATTTTTGCAAACGGTCCTGCCCATGCTTCAGGACACGTTTTGCTGACAGACCGCGTCGAGAACGGCTTTTGCCCCCAGGGACAAGACCGACTCGGCCAGCGTCCGGCCCAGGGCCACGGCGTCGCTTCGCGGGCCGGCGATGGCGTCGCGGAAGGTCGCGCCGGTGTCCGGGTCGGCCACGAGTCCGGACAGGGACAGGGCGTCGCCGTCGATGGCGGCGTAGGCGGCGATGGGCACCTGGCAGCCGCCTTCCAGGCGGGCCAGGAAGCCGCGTTCGGCGGCCACGGCGTCGTGGCTTTCCGGGTGGTCGAAAAAGGCCAGCATGGCGGCGGTTTCCGGGTCGTCCAGGCGGTATTCCAGGCCAAGGGCCCCCTGGGCGGCGGCCGGCAGGAACCGGGGCGGCCCCAGGCGTTCGGACTTGGGGGCGGACAGTTCCAGGCGGTTGAGGCCTGCGGCGGCCACGATGATGGCGTCGAACCGGCCATCCAGGAGCTTGCCCACCCGGGTGTCGAGGTTGCCGCGCAGATCGACGATGGAAAGATCCGGGCGCAGGGCGTGGAGCTGGGCCTTGCGGCGCAGGCTGCTGGTGCCGACCGTGGCCCCGGCGGGCAGCGCGGCCAGTCCGTCGTGGGCCACGGACAGCAGCCGGTCGCACGGGTCTTCGCGGCGGGGGATGATGCCGACGATCAGGCCGTCCGGCTGCTCGGCCGGCACGTCCTTCATGGAATGCACGGCCAGATCGGCCCGGCCGTCGAGGAGCGCTTCCTCGATTTCCTTGACGAACAGGCCCTTGCCGCCAACCTTGGCCAGGGGCACGTCGAGGATCTTGTCGCCCTTGGTCTTGATGGGCAGCAGCTCGACGACAAGGCCGGGGTAGGCGTCGCGCAGCCGGGCGGCCACGTGGTTGGCCTGCCACAGGGCCAGCTTGCTGCCCCGGGTGGCGATGACGAGTTTTTCACGCATGCAGGTGGTGTCCGGACGCCCGGAGGCGTTTCTTGCGGCCGGTCCGGCCCGGAGTGTTTCCGGGCGCGGGCCGGGGCCGGTTGTGCGAAGGCCGCCTTTTTCTAGTGGCAGGTGGCGCAGTTGCCGCCGGCACAGCCGGAACAGCCGCCGCCGGACGAGGCGGAGGCGGTGCGGGCGCCGGTTTGTCCGGGGCCGGTCTTGGCGCGGCAGGCGGACATCAGTTTTTTCGTGTCGGACGAGGCGCATTTCGGGCAGGGCGGACAGGTGGTCGCCGAGCTGGGCATGATTTCCTCGAACTGCTCCCCGCACTTCTGGCAGGTGTACTCGTAAATAGGCATGAAGGCTCCTCCTTGCGGCCTGGGCGTGGTCCGGCCGGATCAGCGGTCTTCGAGATAGGGGCCAAGCTCCATGACTGCCTCGAAGAGGTAGTGGTCGACGAGCTTGCACAGGAGGTGGCCGACGGCAATATGCACTTCCTGGATAAGCGCCGTGCGCTCATGGGGCACGAGCAGGGCGTAGTCGCACAGGGACACGATCGCCCCGTTGCGGCCGGCCATGCCCACGGTCGCCGCGCCTTTTTCCCGGGCCGCCCGCAGCGCCGCCAGGACGTTGGGGCTGTTGCCCGAGGTGGAGATGCCGACCACCACGTCGCCCGGCGCGGCCAGGGCCTGGACCTGTTTGGCAAAGACCCGCTCATAGCCATAGTCGTTGCCGATAGCGGTAAGTATGGACGTGTCGGTGGTCAAGGCCAGGGCCGGCAGCGGCGGACGTTCGAGTTCGAACCGGTTGACGAATTCGGCGGCCAGATGCTGGGCGTCGGCGGCCGAACCGCCGTTGCCGCAAAAAAGGAGCTTGCCGCCCCGGGCCAGGGCCACGGCCATGGTGCGGGCCACGGTGTCCACAAGGTCGGCGTGTTCGGCGAAAAAGCGCGATCGCAGGGCGTTGCCCTCTTCGGTGTACTCGATAATCAGCTTGATGGCGGCTTCCGACATGGTTTCTCCCGGTCCCGCGCGACGCCTTGGCCGCGGCGGGCCTTCTTCTTAGCCAAAGCCCGCCCCGCTGACAACGTCGGCGGTTGCGTGTTTGAATTCCCGCGAAAAAAGGCTAGGGTGGCCTCTGCCGCCATGGCGGCAAAACGCGGGGACCATGCAGCCACCATTGATCAGCCGGATTTCCGACGAGGGATGCGTCAGCCTCATCGGCATGGCCGGGGCCGGGAAATCGACCCTGTCGGCGCTGCTGGCCCGTCGCCTGGGCTGGGCCTGCCTCGACACCGACCGCCTCATCGAGGCCACCTGTGGCCAGCGCCTGCCCGACATCCTGGCGCGTCTGGGGCTGTCGGCGTTTTTGCGCCTGGAAGAGGACGTGGTGGCCGGACTGAGCGTCAAACGCTGCGTGGTGGCCACGGGCGGCTCGGTCATTTACGGCCCGCGGGCCATCCGGCATCTGAAGGCCTGCGGCCCGGTGGTCTATCTGTCCATCGACCTGCCGACGTTTCTTGCCCGGGTGGGCGACCCCGGGGAACGCGCCTTCATCGTGCCCGACGGCCTGGGGCTGGCCGACGTGTATGCCGAGCGCCAGCCGCTGTACGCCGCCGCCGCCGATCTCACCGTGACCAGCTGCGGGGTGACGCCCGAAGCCTGCGTCGAACAGATACTGCAAGGAATCGAATCGTGACCCTATCCTTTCCGGCTTCCCGCCGCCGCGTCGTGCTCAAAAAACTGGCCGCGCTCTATGCCGACATGGACGCGGCCTATACGGCGGCCGCCGCGTCGGCCGGGCTTTCCTGCGCCGGCTGCGCCGACAACTGCTGCCTGAGCTTTTTCCAGCACCATACCCTGGTCGAGTGGCTCTACCTGCACCAGGGCCTGTCCGAACTGCCGGCCGAGCGCCGGGAGCGCTACGAGCAGCGGGCCCGGGACTACGTGGCCGCCGCCAGGGACGCCCTGGACCGGCGGGAAACGCCGCGCATCATGTGCCCGGTCAACGACGACGGGCTGTGCGGGCTCTACGCCCACCGGCTCATGATCTGCCGGCTGCACGGCGTGCCCAACGTCCTGATCGGCGGCATGGGCGTGCGGGAGTTTCCGGGCTGCGGCCCGTGCCAGACCCTGGCGGCCGCCAATCCGGGCCTCAAATTCATGGATCGCACGCCGCTTTTAAAGCGTCTGGCCGGTCTGGAGATGGAGCTGTGGGGGCCCAAGCCCGGACGGCCGCCCAAGGTGGACATGACCCTGGCCGAAATGATTGTGGCCGGCCCGCCGGGCGGCCAGTGACGCCCGAGGGGAGGGAAACATGCGTTTGATCCGCAATGCGGCGGCCCGTCCGGCCGCTGCCGTCCTGGCCGCGTGTCTGGCGGTGCTTGCCGGCTGCGCCAGCCTGTCCGTGTCGCACCTCGAATCCCGGCCCCTGGCCATGGCCGCGCCGACGACGCTTGGCATGAAATTCTGGCGGTTCGAGTTCACCGGGGCGCGGCTCAAAAACGGCGACTACGGCCTTCGCGGCCGGGCCATGCCCGTGACCGACGATCTGCCGCCCTGGGTCGACCGCCTGGAGGAGCTGACGCTGACCGCCTATCTGCGCGATCCGGCCGGAAACGTCCTGGCCAGCGCCGAAAAGCGCTACAAAGGCCTGGTTCTGGGCGACGGCGCGGCCGTCCCCTTCGAGTTCGCCCTGTCGCCGGCCGGCGACGCTGCCGGCGGCTATGCCGTATCGTTCGGCTACAAGGCCGTCTACGGCTCCCAGAAGGCCCGGGCCGCCCTGTCGGCCAACGGCCCGCCGCCGGCCGGAGCCGTCTTTTTCGCCGGCGAGGGCGCCGTGCTCAAGCAGTAGCGTTCCAACGCGTTCCGACCGGGCGCGCGGCCGTTTGCGCGGACTGCGCCCGGACGCGCCGGCGGCCGGCCCGCCCCGACTCCCCGGAACATGCTTCCGCCCGGGAAGTTCCCGCCGACCAGCCCTCCACCAATGCATCGCGCAAACCTGCCGGGGAAACCCGGCGTTATGGCTTCCCTATGAAACGCTTGCGAAAAATTGCCGGATACGTGCTTTTGGCAGCCCTCCAGATCGCCCTGGTCTGCCTGGTCGTGGATGTGGTGTTTCGCAAATACGAAAGCGAATACGTCTATGCCCACGCCTCGCGGGATGCCGCGGTCTATTCCCTGGAAACACTGCTGCTCAACGACCACGGCGACATCGTGCCCAAAAAAAAGCCGCCGGGCGAATACCGCATCCTGGTGTTCGGCGATTCCTTCACCTATGCCGTGACCCAGCCGCAATACGGCTTTTGCGCCGAGTTGGAGCGACGCCTCAACGCCGCCGACCCGGGCCGGCGCATCCGGGTGGTCAACCTGGGCTTTCCCTCCATCTCCTTTCCCCAGTACCTGGAGCGGCTGTATTTCTGGACCCAGGCGATCGAATACGACGCCATCCTGTTCAACGTCTACCTGGGCAACGATCTCAACGACGTGCGGGACACGCCCTACGACGCCAAGGCCCTGGCCGCCTCCCTTGGCGAGGTCTGCCGGCTGGGCATGGCCTATGGCCCCTACACCCTGGTGCCGCACCAGCACTGGTTCCGGTTCATGGACTTCATCAAGGCCAAGGTGCTGTTCAAACTGCAAAGCGACAACGAGCTGCGCCGGATGCTCGGCCTGCCGGACCTGGAGCGGATGGGCGTTTTGCCCGACACGGCCGATCCGCGCTACCGGTCGCTTTTGCCGCTGACCCCGGCCCAGCTCGCTTCGGAAATGCGCTCCCATTTGCGGCCGTACGTTCCCCGGACCCTTTTCGCCTATGACAACGCCCTGCCCTGGTTCCAGCAGTTGCTGGCCGTGGCGGCCGGCCTCGAGGCGGCGGGCCGGCCGGTCATGGTCATGCTCAGCCCGCCGCTTTGCGCCGTGTCGCCGGCGGTGCGGGGACAAGCCGCCCGGGACCTGGGCGTGCCCGAGGCCGAGGTGGATGCCGCCCTGCCCGGCCGCGTCGCCGCCGAACTGGCCGGCCGGGCCGGGCTTTCCCGGGACAATCTGATCGACCTGACCCCGGCGTTCGGCGACAGGACGCCGGCCGGCGAGGCCGCCTATACGGGCGTCGACACCCACTGGAGCGTGGCCGGCAATGCCTGGGCCGGGGAACTGGCGGCCGACTGTCTGGCCGCCCGCTGGTTTGGCCGGGGCGATGCGGCCACGGCCTGTCCCCGGCCGGCCCAGGCGGCCGCCAGCGTCATTCCGGAGTCCCGGCAAACGCCGGCAGCCCCGCAAAAGGCCCTGGCCGACGCGATTCTGGCCGGCTGTCCGGCCCGCTGACCTTGATTGTGCGTCTTCTCCTTATACCGTGATAGAGATGGCGGCGGCTTCCGCTGCGTCGCGGCCAACGCCGGCGTCAGAGGCGGAAGAAACGGCTTCCGCCGCCTGTGCGACTTCGTCATGGCCAACGCCGGCATCCGGAGTTTGGACGGCGTCGGTCGGGACGCTTTCCGCAGCAGTGGACGTCGTGCCGTCTTCAATGGGATCGCCGTTTTCATCCTTGGGCGCCATCGCTTCAGCGGCCTTCTGCTCGATATTGCCTTTGAGTTCGGCAAAAACTTCCTGGTGAGCTTCGGTCGCATCTTTCATCATCTTGGCATTGCGCATCCGTGGGTCGCCATACCAGAAGGCTGCATCTCCGATAACGGACTCCAGATTCGACTCCAAAGAGTCGTTCATGGAATTTTCCACAGACTGTTGTACGGAAAAAGCACTCATCTGTGCATCAACATATGTCGAGTCGGTAGTCTTTCCTCCGACAAAATTGCTCGCCAGCATGTTTTGGCTTTTGGCATACCCCAGACTGGAGATAGTCACAGAATCGGTCGAAACCGTGGATAGCAGCGTCGAGGCCTCATCGGTATTCGAGGCCACGTCATTGACGGCAAGCGCTTCTTGCTGTTTTTCCTGAAGCTGCGTCAAATACTCCGACAACTGGGTGGTTAGCCCGGAAACTCCACTGATGCTCATTTGGAATCCTCCTTACGGTTGATACCTTATATCGCCGTATCGCCTTTTATACGGAAAACTTTAGGCGCTATTCGCAATAGCAGATGTTCGTCGCATAACATGCCAAGTTTACTGGCAATTACAATCGAAAAACAGCCTGGCCCCCGAGAGCGCCAGCAGTTTGTGAATAGAGCTAAACTTTATTCCGCTTTTGTTTTTCAAGCAGAATTCATACCAACCTATACGGTCCAACCTGCAAAGCGACAACGGGCCGCGCCGGATGCCCGGCCTGCCGGACCAGGAGCAGCCGGGCGTTTTGCCCGACGCGGCCGATCCGCGCTACCGGTCGCTTTTGCCGCCGCCCCCGGCCCAGCCCGCTTCGGAAATGCGCTCCCACTTGCGGCCGGATGTTCCCCGGACCCTTTTCGCCCGTGACAATGCCCTGCCCTGGCGCCGGCAGTCGCCGGCCGTGGCGCCCCGGCCATTTCTCTTTACCCGGGCCGGCGGATGCGGTAGCGCCAGAGGGCCGGCAGCCTCGACGCGCCGGCCAGCCAACCATGATTATCCGCATCGCCCTGCGCAACCTCCTGCACGACCGGGTGCGACTGGCCGTGACGCTGACCGGCGTGGTCTTCGCCGTGGTCCTCATTGCCGTGCAGGGCGGGCTTTTCGTGGGGTTCACCCGGGCCACATCGAGCATCATCGAAAACACGGAAGCCGAAATCTGGGCCGCCTCCCGGGGCGTGCGCAACTTCGACGTCACCCACCCCCTGCCCGGACACAAGTTCCACCAGATCCTCGGCGTGCCGGGAGTGCTCCGGGCCGAACGCGTCATCGTGCGCTTCGCCAACTGGAAAAAGCCGGCCGGCGGCCAGGAGTCCGTGGAGGTGGTCGGTTTCGACCCCGGCTCCGGCCTGGCCCGGCCGTGGATTCTTTCGGCCGGGAGCCTCGCCGCCCTGGCCCTGCCCGACGCCGTGGCCGTGGACGAACTGTACCTGGGCAAGCTCGGCATCGCCGGCCTTGGCGACCGCGTGGAAATCGGCGACCGCCGGGCCAGGGTCGTGGCCCTGACCAGGGGCATCCGTTCGTTCACCACCTCCCCCTACATCTTCACCTCGTTTGCAAACGCCCTCCGCTACACCGGCATCGAGGGCGACCGTTGCACCTATGTCCTGGTGCGCCCGGTCCCGGGCGTGTCGCCCACGGCCCTTCGCGAGGCCATCAAGGCCGCCGTGCCCGATGTGGACGTCTTCACCCGCGAGGAGTTCACCGGCAAGACCCAGTATTACTGGATGTTCACCACCGGGGCCGGCATGGCCCTGTTGATCGCCGCGTCGCTTGGGCTGGTGGTCGGCGGCGTGGTGGTGGCCCAGACGCTCTACGCCACCACCATGGACCACCTGCCGGAATTCGGCACCCTGCGGGCCATGGGCGCGCCAGGGAGCTACATCCACCGCATCATCGTGGCCCAGGCCGTGGTCGCCGCCCTGGTCGGCTACGGGTTCGGCATCGCCATCAGCTATTTCCTGGTCGGACTGGCCGAGCGCGGCGGCGCGTCCATCGTGCTGCCGCCGCCCATGGCCGTGGGCCTGTTTTTCCTCACCATCGTCATGTGCGTGACGGCCGGCATGGTGTCCATCCGCCGGGTCACCCGCATCGATCCGGCCATGGTCTTCCGGGGAGCCTGAACCATGGCCAGCGACACGGTGCTTCGGGCCAGCGGGGTGGCCAAGACGTTCACCCTCGGCAAGGTGGAGGTGCCGGCCCTAAGCGGGGTGGACATGGCCGTTTCGGCCGGCGAGGTGGTGCTGCTCATGGGCCCTTCCGGCAGCGGCAAGACCACCCTGCTCTCCATCCTCGGCTGCATCCTGTCCCCCAGCGCCGGCCGCGTGGCCGTCATGGGCCGGGAAACGGCGGATCTGCCCGAACAGGAGCTGGCCAGGGTGCGGCTGGCCCACTTCGGCTTCGTGTTCCAGGCCTACAACCTTTTTCCCACCCTGCGCGCCGCCGAAAACGTCCGGGTGGCCCTGGACCTTCGCGGCGTCGCCGGACACGACGCCAGGAAACGTTCCATTGAGGCCCTGGCCGCCGTGGGCATGGCCGAAAAGGCCGACGTGCTGCCCAGGGACTTAAGCGGCGGCCAGAAGCAGCGCGTGGCCATCGCCCGGGCGCTGGTGGCCGAGCCGGACATCGTGCTGGCCGACGAGCCCACCGCCGCGCTCGATTCCGAAACCGGCCACGCCGTCATCGGCCTGCTGCGCGATCTGGCTGTCGAGCGCGGCCGGGCCGTGGTCATCGTCACCCACGACGCCCGCATCGCCGACTTCGCCGACCGGGTCATCCGCATCGAGGACGGCCGCATCGTCGGCAACGGGGAGAACGTTTCATGAAGCTGCGCATCACGGCACTGGCCCTGGCCGCCCTGATGGTCTCCGGCGGCATCCTGCTCATGGGCAGGGTCGGCGGCAACCGGACCAGACCGGTTCCCGCGCCGGCCACGCAAAAGGCCGCGCCGGCTGCGGCCGATCCCGCCGCCAGCCCCTCCGTCGCCGGCCGGGACTGGGTGGCCGCGCCCGGCCGCGTCGAACCGGTGTCCGAGGAAATGCGCCTGGGCTTCGACATCGCCGGCAAAATCCGCGAGGTCACCGTCGAAGAGGGGGACGTCGTGCGCCAGGGACAGGTGCTGGCGAGGCTCGCCGCCGACGAACTGGCCGCCCGGGTGGACGCGGCCGAACAGACCATGGCCGCCCGCGAGGCCGCCCTGGCCAAAATCCTGGCCGGGTCCCGCGACATGGAACGCAGGGAGGCCCGGGCCGCCGTGGCCGAGGCCCGGGCCGTGCTCGACGTGGCCAGGGTGGAGCATGTGCGCCGCCGCCAACTGCTCGACAAGGAAGTGCTCTCCCACGAGGAAGCCGACCGGGCCGAACGCGAATACAAGGTGGCCACCGAACGTCTCGACGCCGCCCGGCAACACTTCCGCCTCATCGACGACCCGGCCCGGGAGGAAGACGTCAAAAAGGCCATGGCCGAGGCCGCCGAAGCCCGCGCCCGGCTGGCCGAAGCCCAGGCCCTGGCCGACAAGGCCGCCATCCGCTCGCCCATCGACGGGGTGGTGCTGCGCAAACACCGCCGGGCCGGCGAAATGGTTTCCGTCTCCTTCGACACCCCGGTCATCACCGTGGGCGACATCGGCCGGCTGCGCGTGCGCGCCGACGTGGACGAACGCGACATCGGCCGCATCGCCGTCGGCCAGAAAGCCGTCATGATGGCCGAAGCCTACGGCGACCGCCGCTTCACCGGCGCCGTGGCCCGCGTGGCCGGCATCCTCGGCAAGAAAAATATCCGCACCGACGATCCCGCCGAAAAAAACGATACCCGTATCCTCGAAACCCTCATCGACCTCGACGCCCCGGCCGCAGCGCTGCCCGTGGGCCTGCGCATGGACGTCTTCATCATCACCGGCCGGGACGGCGAAGGGACGTTGCCGGCCTACCGGCCGTAGGAGACGCCTCCGGCGGCCGGGGCGCTGCCCCGGACCCCGGCAGGGGCGTCGCCCCTGCACCCCATCGGGGGGATCATCCCCCCGAACCCCCGAACGGAAAGGCCCTTTGGCGCATACACCAAAGGGCCTTTTGTTATTCTCCCGCGCTTCCACCCGACCAGGGCGCGTGCACCCGCCAGAGCCGTCCGGGTGGGTCCGGGAGGGGGTGACCCCCTCCCGGCCGCCGGAGCATTCCCTCTCCCGGCCGCTCTCCTGCCCGTCTACTCGCCCGGGTGGACGCCGGCCGACGAGAACGTCGCCATATCGTTATAGATATTGGCTCCGGCGCGCATCAGGAACAGGGCCAGGGCGGCTCCGGTGCCTTCGCCCAGGCGCAGTCCCAGGTCGAGCAGCGGTTTCTGGCCCATGGCGTCCATGATGGCGCTGTAGCCGGGTTCGGCCGAGGCGTGGCTCAGGAAGGCATAGTCGGCGACGGCCGGGCTGATGGCCCGGGCGGCGGTGTAGGCGGCGGTGGAGATGAAGCCGTCCACGGCGATGGGCAGGCGGTTGGCGGCCGCGCCGAGGACCAGACCGGCCAGACAGGCGATTTCCAGGCCGCCGAGGGCGGCCAGGATGGCCACGGGGTCGCCGGAGGAAACGACTTCGCAGTGGAGTTTCAGGGCCTTGGCCACAATCTCCGCCTTGCGCCGCACGCCAGCGGCGTCAAGGCCGGTGCCGGGACCGGTGATCTGCTGCGGGGAAAGGCCCAGGTAGGCGCAAAAAAGGGCTGTGGAAGGCGTGGTGTTGGCGATGCCCATGTCGCCGGTGCCCAGGGCTTTGACGCCTTCGGCGGCGGCCTGGGTGGCCAGGGACACGCCGAGCAGCAGCGCGTCGAGGCACTGGGTGCGGCTCATGGCGGCTTCCCGGGCCAGATCGGCCGTGCCCGAGGCCACGCGGGAGCCGATGAACAGCGGATGGTCCGGGAAAGGGCCGCCCAGGCAGCCGGCGTCGACCACGCGGAGTTCCACGCCGGCGGTGGCGGCCAGGACGTTGATGCCGGCCCCGCCGGCCAGGAAGTTGGCCACCATCTGGCGGGTGACTTCCTGGGGGAACAGGCTCACGCCTTCGGCGGCCACGCCGTGATCGCCGGCGCAGACGTAGATGCGGGCCGGATCGACGACGGGCCTGGCCCCGCCGCTGACGGCAAAAAGCCTCCCGGCCATTTCCTCAAGCCGGCCGAGGCTGCCGCGCGGCTTGGTCAGATCGTCCAGGTGGGCCTTGGCAATGGGGAAAAGCGCCCGGTCCACCGGCCGGATGGCGGCCAGGACGTCGGGCAGGGTCTCGAACATGGGGACTCCTTTGCAGTGCTGCTATGGGTAGACGGCAAAGCGCGGCTGGCCTGTGGAATCCAGCACGGCCTGCCAATAGTCGAACGCGATGTCGATGTGTTTGCGCTCCCGGGTCACGAGCGCCAGAGGCACATGGACGTAGCGGTCGTTGACGGAACCGATCATCAGGCCGGTTTTGCCGGCCAGCCCGGCATGCACGGCCAGCCGGCCGAGAAAGCCGCAATACACGGCGTCGGCGGTATTGGCCGGCACGGCCCGCACGATGTAGCTCGGGTCGATGGTCTTGAGCGTGATGGGCAGGCCGCGTTCCTTGAAATGGCGTTTGACCTCGCTGGAAAGCAGCCCGCAGAAATCGCCCAGGACCGGGTTGCCCGAAGGATCGGTGCGTCCGGTGTCGGGCACCAGATGCTGGCCGGCCCCCTCGGCCACGACGACCACGGCATGGCCGCGCGTGCGCAGGCGTTTTTCCAGGGTTTCGAGCACGCCGCCCTCGCCGGCCAGGGCGAAGCGTTCCTCGGGCACAAGCACCATGTTGACGTGCTTGAGCCCCATGCTGGCCTCGGCGGCGATAAACCCGGACTGGCGGCCCATGAGTTTGACGAGGCCAATGCCGTACGGCGCGCCGAGGGCCTCGACGTGGGCGCAGGCAATGGCCTCGGTGGCTTTCTGGGCAGCGGTCAGGAAGCCGAAGGTGCGCGAGACGAAGTGGATGTCGTTGTCCACGGTTTTGGGGATGCACACGATGCCGATGGCCAGATCGCGGCTGGCGATCTCGGCCTGTATGGCCGAGGCGGCCCGCAGGGTGCCGACCCCGCCGATCAGGATGCAGCAGCCGATGCCGAGGCGGTCCAGGGCGTCCACGATCTCTTCCACGGGCTGGGGCCCGCGCGAGGACCCGAGGATGGTGCCTCCGAATTCGTGGATTTCAGCCACATTGGCCGGGGAAAATTCCAGCACGTCGTGGCGGCACGACGGGATGAAGCCGCGAAGGCCGTAGCGCATGCCGAGCGTGGCGGCCACGCCGTAGTGGTGGTGGGCCTCCATGACGATGGCCCGGATGACGTCGTTGATGCCGGGGCACACGCCGCCGCAGGTGACGATGGCGATCTTGGTCTTGGACGGCGTGAAAAAGAGTTTCGCCCTGGGGCCGGCCTCTTCGAAAAAGACCGGGGCCGGGCAGTCCGGGTCCAGGCTGTGCCTGGAGATGCCGACCATCACCCCGGCGTCGTCGGGAACGAACGTGCCGGAACGCTTGGGGTTGTCGCAGGCCGCCTCGCCAAGGGTCGGCACGGCCGTATCGGCAGGCGCCAGGGAGGAAACCAGGGCATCGTTGTTGTTGCGCATGACGGCTCCTTGCGGCATCACGGTTGCGTTTCGGCCACGATCCGTTTCGTGGTAGCCTTTTGGCGGCCCGGCAGCAACCGGGGCGTGGACGATCGGGAGGGTTCCATGGGGCGCATCTTTGTTTTCCTGCCGCCGCTGCGGTCGGTTTCCGGCGGGCTGGCGGTCCTGGCCGACACGGCGGCGCTGGCGGCCGCAGCCGGCCATGACGTCCGGCTCGTCCTGCGCGAGCCCGGGGCCACGCCGCTTTCCGCCCTGCCGGCCGGGCTGCCGGCCACGACCCTGGCCGAAGCCGGCATGGGCCCGGGCGACGTCTATCTTGTGCCCGAGGGCTGGCCCAACGCCCTGGCTCCGGGACTCTCGGCCGGGGCGAAATGCGTGGTCTACTGCCAGAACTGGGCCTATCTCTGGAACGGCCTGCCGGACGGGGTGGGCTATGACCGGCTGCCGGCGTCGTTTCTGGCCGTGTCCGATCCGGTGGCGCAGTTTATCGGCCATGCCCTGGGAACCGTGCCGCCGGTGCTGCGCCCGGGCATCGATCCGGCCCGGTTTTACCCGCCTGCGGCCAAGCCCGCGCCGCGTCCGGTGCGGGTGGGGTTCATGCCGCGAAAAAACAAGGCCCTGGCCGCCATGATCCGGCGCATGGCCGAGGCGCGGGCCGGGCGCACGGGGATTGCCCTGGAATGGACGGCCATCGACGGGCTGCCGCCGGACGGCGTGGCCGAGGCGCTGCGCGGCTGCCATGTGTTTCTGGCCACGGGCTTTCCCGAAGGCTGTCCTTTGCCGCCGCTCGAGGCCATGGCCTGCGGCTGCGTGGTGGCCGGTTTTGCCGGGTTTGGCGGCTTTGACTATATGCGCCAGGCCAGCCCGGGCGGCTACGCCCCAAGCCTGCACCTTCGCGATGTGCCCTGGGGCGGCAACGGTTTTTACGCCGGGGACAATGACGTTTTCGGGGCGGCAATGTGCCTGGAGCAGGCGGCGCGGCTGTGGACCGAGGGCGGCCCGGCCCTGGCGGCGGCGCTGCAAAACGCCCGGTTGACGGCCCGGGCCTACGGGCCGGCGGCCCGACAGGAGGCGGTGCGGGCGCTCTGGGCGGGGCTGGCCTGACGCAAAAAACACTTTCACACAACAACCTTCCGGTCTAGGATGCCTCGACCGGCCGCGTCTGGCGGCCTGTCGCCAGCCAGAATCCGCGCGGCCTCCACTTGCAGGAGGTTGTATCGTGCCCGCTTTCGCCAAACGCATGTCCCAGGTGCGCCGATCCTTCATTCGGGAAATCCTCAAGGTCACCGCCGATCCGTCGATCATTTCCTTCGCCGGCGGCCTGCCCAAGCCCGACCTCTTTCCCACCGGCCCCATGGCCGCCGCAGCCGCCGCCGTATTGGCCGAATCGGGACCCGCCGCCCTGCAATACTCCGTAACCGAGGGCGAACCCGCCCTGCGCCAGTGGATCGCCGATCGCTACAAGGCCAAAAAAGGCCTCGACGTCGATCCGGCCAACGTGCTCATCACCAACGGCTCCCAGCAAAGCCTCGACCTGCTCGGCAAGGTCTTTCTCGACCCGGGCGACGTGGTGGCTGTGGAGCTGCCCGGCTACATCGGGGCCATCCAGGCCTTTTCCGTGTTCGAACCGGAATTCGTCGGCGTGCCGCTGGACCCGGCCGGCCCGGACATCGACGTGCTGACCGACATCCTGACCCGGCGCAAGGCCAAGATGTTCTACGCCGTGCCCAACTTCCAGAACCCGTCCGGCCTGACCTATTCCCTGGCCGCCCGGCGGGCCGTGGCCGAGGCCCTGCGCGTGTCCGACACGGTCTTTGTGGAGGACGATCCGTACGGCGAACTGCGCTTCATGGGCGAACCCCTGCCGCCGGTCGGAGCGTTCCTGACCCAGGACCGCTTCCTGCTCGGCACCTTCTCCAAGATCGCCGCGCCGGGGCTGCGCCTGGGCTGGGTGGTGGCCGATCCCGAAACCCTGCCCAGACTCGTCACGGCCAAGCAGGCCTCGGACCTGCACTGTTCCACGCTGGTCCAGCGCATCCTCATCCGCTTCCTGCAAGACAACGACCTGGACGCCCACATCGCCGCCATCCGGGCCGCCTACGGGGCCCAGCGCAATCTGATGGTCGAGCGGATCAAGGCGGAGTTCCCGCCCGAGGTGGTCTGCACCGAACCCGAGGGCGGCATGTTCCTGTGGGCGACGCTGCCCGAGGGCTGCTCCGCGTTCGACCTCTTCGACCTGTGCATCAAGGAAAAGGTGGCCTTCGTGCCGGGCGAGCCGTTTTTCGTCAACGGCGAGGGCGCCCGCGACATGCGGCTCAATTTCTCCAATGCCGAGCCTGACCGCATTGTCGAAGGCATCGCCCGCATGGGCAAGGCGATCAAAACCCTGCTGGCCAAAACCGCCTGCGCCGTACCGGCCTAGGGCCGCGCCATGACCGCCGCCCGGGACGCCGCCGACACCATTGCCGCCGTCGCCACGGCCCCCGGGCGCGGCGGCGTGGGCATCATCCGCTTAAGCGGCCCGCAAAGCCCGGATATCGCCGGACGGCTGTTCGTCCCGTCCCGGCCGGGCTTTGCGGGCTTTCGCCCCTACCGCCTGCACCACGGCAGCCTGCGCGCGCCGTCGGGCCGCCTGCTCGACGAGGCCATGGCCGTGTTCATGCCCGGCCCGGGCAGCTACACCGGCGAGGATACCGTGGAGCTGCACTGCCACGGCTCCCCGGCCGTGCTGCGCGCCGTCCTGGCCGCCGCCCTGGCCTGCGGGGCCCGGCCGGCCGATCCCGGGGAATACACCCGCCGCGCCTTCTTAAACGGCCGCCTGGACCTGTCCCAGGCCGAAGCCGTGGCCGAACTCATCGCCGCCCGAAGCGAGGCCCAGGCCGATCTGGCCCTGACGCGGCTGTCCGGCGCTGTCGGGCAGGCCGCCCGGGAACTGGGCGAGGCCCTGGCCGAACTGCGGGCCGGCGTCTGCCTGGCTGTGGATTTTCCCGAGGAAGAGGTGGAATGCCTGCCCAAGGCCGCCTTTGCCACGGGCGTTGCCGCCGTCATCGACCGCATCGACGCCCTGCTGGCGGCCGGCCGCCGGGCCGCCCCCTTCCGGGACGGCGCGGTCGTCGCCCTGTTCGGCCGGGTCAACGCCGGCAAATCGAGCCTTTTCAACGCCCTGCTCGGCACGGACCGGGCCCTGGTGGCCGACGCCCCGGGCACCACCCGCGACTATCTGGAGGAAGGCCTTGACCTCGACGGCCTGCCGGTGCGCCTCGTCGACACGGCCGGGCTTCGCGACACCCCCGACGCCGTGGAGCAGGCCGGCAAGGAACGCGGCGCGCGGCTGGCCCGCACGGCCGATCTGGGACTCTACGTGGTGGACGGCGCGTGCCCGCGCCAACCGGACCCCGAAAGCGAGGCCCTGCTCGCCGGCCTGACCCCGGCCCGGGTGCTTGGCGTGGCGACCAAGGCCGACCTGCCGCCGGGCCGGCCCGCCCCGGCCGATGCCCTGGCCGCCCTGGGCCTCGAAACCGTGGCCGTGTCCTCGCGCACCGGCTCCGGCCTGCCCGGCCTGCTCCTTGCCATGCACGCCCGCCTGACCCGCGACGCCGGACTGCCCGAACCCGACGCCCCGGCCCCCAGCGCCCGCGAGGCCGCCAGCCTGACCGCCGCCCGGGCCGAACTGCTGGCCCTGGCCGGCGACATCCGGGCCGGCCTCCCCTACGACCTGCTCGGCGTGCGCCTGGAGACGGCAGGCTGCCTGCTGGCCGACATTACCGGCGAAACCACCCCCGACGACGTCTTGAATGCCGTGTTCGGAAAGTTTTGCATTGGGAAGTAAAGAGAAGATCATCGGAAGGGCGACAGGAACCGGGGCGCTGCCCCGGACCCCGCCGGGGGGAATGATTCCCCCCGGACCCCCTCGACGGGAAGACAGGGGCGGACAGGGGGAGGTGTGGCTGCCTGGGGCGCTTGCCCTATGCGCAGGCGGCCCCGGAGGACCGACCCGACTCCGCCTGTCCAGCGGATGGACGCAACGGTGGTGCGGGCAAAAAAAAAAGCCGGCTGACGGCGTCTGGGGAAACAGGGGAAGCGGGGGAAATCAGCGGTCGAGCTTGTCGCGGATGGCCTTGGCCTCGGCCATGGAGGGATCGAGATCCAGGGCGCGCACGGCGTAATCGTAGGCGTCGTCCTTTTTGTGCCACTTGAGATAGAACTTGGCCAGATTGAGATAGGTCTTGGGGTGGGCGCCAAAGGCCCGCACGGCATTGAGGTAGAGCTGCTCGGCCTTTTTAAACTCGCCCAGGGCGTCGTAGGTGGCAATGGCCATGCGCCAGGCGTACTGGTCGGTGGGAAACTTCTCCAGGGCGTAGGCGAACATCTGGGCCGCTTCCATGAGCAATCCGGAATCATAAAGAATCTTGCCCACGTTGCGCGCCACCTCCGGCTCGGAGCCGAACCCGTCCACCACCCGGCGCAGCAACACCTTGCCCTTGGGATAGTTCTTCTGGCGCAGGTACTCCCGGGCCAGTTTGAGCCATTCGTCCTTCTGGGCGCTGCGCTTCTTATCCTTCTGCACCTTCTCGCGCTTTTCGACCTCGTTCATCTTGATGCGGAAGGCGGTGAGCTTCTTGATAAGCAGCGTCTCGGTGCCGGACTTGTAGCGCAGAAACGGCCCGCCCGAGATGCCAAGGCTTTCCAGGAACGACACCACCCGGGGATGCTTGCTGAACTCGTCGCAAAGCTCGCGAAAAAGCAGTTCGACCTCGGACCGGCCAAGGCCCAGGGCCGATCCGGAACTCTTGATCATCAGGGCGTCGTTGGCCGCCTCGATGCAACGCATCAAGTCGTCGCGCCGCAGGTACCCCCGGGCGCGATTCACATTCTCACGGATGGTGCGGACATCCGCCAGCATCCGTTGATGGTCGACCTTGCGCTGCAGCATTCCTGGCCGTCTCTCCGTTGAGGCGGATCGCAAGGATACCGGCCTACAGTGTGGCCAACGTCCTCAGGCTCGCCTCGTTGTCGCCGACCCAGGCGAACAGGTCTTGTAAAATCGTTGCCGCCCCACGCCTCGGCTTCCAGCCGTAATCCTTTGTCACCCGCCGGTTGTCGCCGACATAGATGGCGAGATCGGCCGGCCGGTTGACGGGATCGCAGCGTATCTCGATGCGGTTCCCCGTGATTTCCTGGCACAACCGCGTGGTTTCCAGAAGCGACAGGCTGGAAAAGGCGCCGCCGCCGACATTGTACACGTTGCCACGCGCCTTCTCAAGGTCGGAAAGCTGGAGGTCGAGCAGCTCGAAAAGGTCGTCGATGTGCAGCAGATCGCGCACCTGCTTGCCCCGTCCGCCAAAGCCGATGTAGGCCAGGGAACGCTTGAAATAGTGCGCCTGCATCCACAGGGAGAACACGCCCTGGTCCACCTTGCCGAACTGCCACGGCCCGGCGATGACCCCGCAACGGTTGACCACGCTGCGTACGCCGTACATGGCCTCGTATTCGCGAAGGATGAATTCGGAACAGAGCTTGGTGGCCCCGTACATGGATTTCGGGCCATTAAGGTCAAAATCCACGTCCAGCCCGTCCACCGACCAGCCGCGCGGCCCCGGCCCGGCTTCCCAGACAAACCGCGAATCCTCCTCGCGCACGGGGATGGCGTTGATGGGATCGTAGGGATAGACCCGGCTGGTGGAGAGAAACACCACATCGGCGGCGTTTTTGCGGGCCACTTCCAGGCAGTTGATGGTGCCGACCAGATTGGTGTTGACGAGATAGCGCGGGCTGCCGCCGAAACCGGCCAGCACCGACGGCTCGGCCGAACACTCGAGCAGGACGTCGATCTTGTCCGAAAATTCCATGTCCTCGGGGTTGCGGATGTCGCCGTGGACCACCCGGATGCCCGCTGCGGCCAGCCGGGGCAGATTGTATTCCGATCCCCGCCGCTTCAGGTTGTCCAGGACAATGACCCGAAGGTCGGGAGACTGGCGCTTGAAGGCCACGGCCAGATTGCTGCCGACAAATCCGGCCCCGCCGGTGACGAGCATGGTCTTGTACGAATGCATGGTCCTTTCCTTGAGGAGGCCGCAGGGCAACCGGCGGCGCGACTCGTTGAAAGCATGAGAAATTCCCGACAGCGCCCGGCGAACCGCCCGAACCGGGGGCCGCTTGCCGGCGAGCCTGCCGCACCGTGACCGGCAAAGGCTGCGTCGTCAAGCCGCGAGGCGTCCGGCAGTCCGGGCCGGCCCGGAAGAAGGAGGGGACACGGGCAGCAACGCGGGCGCAAGCGCAACCCCCTCTTGCTGCTATCGGAAAAAACAGGCTCCCATCTTTAGAGCAGCCACAAAAAACATAGCGAAATCGCGACGAAAATCCGGCCGGGCAGCGCGCCCGGCCGGCGGACGGCAGGCGTTCACAAGAGTGCCTCCGGCGGTCGGGAGGGGGTCACAAGAGTGCCTCCGGCGGCCGGGAGGGGGTCACCCCCTCCCGGACCCTCCCGGACGGAAAGGCAGGGCAAGGGCCGGGGGCGTTCATGGCTCTGGCGCCCATCCTGCCCGTCTTCACCGAACTTCCGCGCCCATCCGGCGTCCCTTCCCACCGTTAAGACCCCGTTCATCCAGGGGGTCCGGGGGGAATGATTCCCCCCGGCCGCCGGAGGCAGCCTTTCGTCCCCCGGGGAACAGGCCCTAGGCGGTTTCGACGACGTCCTTTTGCACTTCGTGGATTTCCTTGAGGATGATGGGCACGTTGTACTCCATCTTCCACTCGGGATAATGCTGTTCAAACTTCTTGAGGCCGCTGATCCACCAGATATGGTCGCCGATGCGGTTGTCGTCCTGGTATTCATAGTTGAGCTTGCGGCCCGAGATGTCCTCGCACATGCGGATGGCTTCGAGCATCGAGCAGTTGGAGTAGCGGCCGCCGCCCATGTTGTAGACCTCGCCGACGCGGGGCTTCTCAAAGAAGTGCCACAGGCTGTTGACCAGATCGTGGGAATGGATGTTGTCCCGGACCTGCTTGCCCTTGTAGCCGTAGATGTAATACTTGCGGCCGGTGATGCAGCAGCGCATGAGATAGGAAAGGAAACCGTGCAGGCGCGTGCCGGAATGGGCCGGGCCGGTCAGGCAGCCGCCGCGGAACACGCCCGTGTGCAGCCCGAAATACCGGCCGTACTCCTGGGTGAGCACGTCGGCCGCCACCTTGGACGCGCCAAACAGGCTGTGCTTGGTGTGGTCGATGGACATGGTCTCGTCGATGCCGCCGGCGTAGGGGTGGTTCGGGTCGATCTCCCAGCGGGTCTCCTGCTCGATCAGCGGCAGGAAGTTGGGCGTGTCGCCGTAGACCTTGTTGGTGGAGGTGAAGATGAACACGGCCTCGGGGCAGTGCTGGCGGAAGTTTTCGAGCATCACCAGGGTGCCGTTGGCATTGACGGTGAAGTCCATGTAGGGGTCGGAGGCGGCCCAGTCGTGGGAGGGCTGGGCGGCGCAGTGGATGACGGCTTTGACGTCCTTGCCGTAGCGGCCGTAGATCTTGCTGATGCCCTCATGGTCGCGGATGTCGGCGTCGTAGTGGGTGTAGTTCTTGTGCGCGGCCTCCAGGCGCTGGCGGTTCCACTCGGTGGAGGCGTCCTCGCCGAAGAAGGTCTTGCGGAAATTGTTGTCGATGCCGACGACGTCGAAGCCTTTCTCACTGAAAAATTTGACGGTTTCAGAACCGATCAGACCGGCCGAGCCGGTAACGATGGCGACTGCCACGGGGATTGTCTCCTGTTGGCGGGTTGGGTGCGAACTTCGGGGCGGCTTACGGTTTCGCGGCCTGGCGTGGTCTTCTGGCCAGAAACATGGCGCCCACGAGGAAACGCAGGAAGTACATGCCAAAGGCCTTGCCCGGATGGGCAAGCAGCCTTCGGTAGCGACCGTTTTCGAGGAACACGCCAAAAAACCGGTAGGCCGCGCCGTACTGGCGGCGGATGTCCGGGTCCTGCCGGGTCCATTTGGCGATGTAGGCCTCGGCGCTGCCTGTGTAGTAGGTTTTCTTTTTCAGGTAGCGGCCGAGATGGAAGGCGGCTTCGTTGTGGAAAAGCAGCGGCGTGTCCTGGCCGCTTGCTGCCTCGAAGCCGATCAGGGCGTCCAGGAAGCCGTCCGGCGGCAGGCCGGCGACATAGGCGTCCACCGCGTCGAAATCGTAGCGCGACAGGAGGCCGATGCTGCCAAGGCCCTTGAGCTTCTTGTCCAGGTCCCAGTCCTCGGGACCGGTCAGGGAAGCGTCGAAGCCGCCCACGGCGGCCAGGGCGTCCTTGCGGATAAAGCGGGCCCCGTCGATGACGGTGCCGTCGTAAAAACTGCGCTCGAAACGGCGCACGGACGGGAAATAGTCCGCGCCGAGCACGATTTCCGGGATGTGCAGGGCCACATGCCGGCCGGCGGCCAGCCTGTCGGCGCAGCGACGCACCACGGTTTTCGACAGGATCATGTCCGCGTCGAGAAACAGGACAAGCCCGCCCGTTGCGGCCTCAAGCAGGCCGAAATTGCGCTGGACCGAGCGTTCCGGCCCCTTGTCGAACACAAGGTCGGTAAAACGCCGGGCAATGGCCTTGGTCTCGTCGGCGGAACCGTTGTCCACGACGATGATTTCCAGGAACTCCGCAGGGTAGTCCTGGGCCGCCACCGAGGCCAGGCAGTTGCCGATATTATGCGCTTCGTTTTTCGTGGTGACGACCACGGAGACTCGGTCCAAGAATATGGCTCCCTTGCGCGGCATCCGCATCCCGGACGCCGCCTTCCCGGAGAAAGGGCCGGCGCGGGCCGTCACGACACGGGGTTCGTCAGCAGACGGACGCCCGGGGCGACGTCACTTGCAGCCGCAGCCCTGCTTCCGGCTCTTGTTGAGCAGGTGGCCCAGCAGCTTGCCTGCCGCCCGAAACAGGAATCTGACGTCGTCCACGTCCCGGATGCCCATGATCTTGCGAAGGATAAACGCCGGCGTCAGAGCGGCTTTATACAACTCATCCTTGAATTGCAACACGTCCTCATTGGAGATCGGGCTTTTCCAGACCGAGGCGCGCATGTCGTATTCGTCCCAGTTTTCCGTGGTCAGCCAGCCGTTTTCGCGGGCCTCTTCAAACAGCGGCGTTCCGGGATACGGCACGACAATGGTGGCCTGGAGCGTGTTGAGCAGGCCGCGGGAGAACAGCGACTTGGCGAAATCGATGGTGCGCCGGGCGTCCTCGCGCGTTTCCCAGGGATAGCCGACCATGGTGGTGATGTGGGGTTCGAGGCCGGCCTTTTTGGCCATGCGCACGGTCTCCTCGATCTGGGAGACCTTGATGCCCTTTTTGAGACGATTGAGCGTCTCCTGGGACATGGACTCAAGGCCGATGAGGATGAAGCGGAAGTTGGCTTTTTTGAGCAGATGCCACTGGTCCTGGGTCAGTTCCCCCACCCGCATGTTGCAGCCGAGGACGACCTTTTTGTGCAGGCCCTTGTCGATGATGCGCCGGCAGAATTCCTCCAGCCAGGCTCCGCGCGGGAAGCAGCCCGAGTCGTCGAAAATCTCGCGCACGCCGCGTTCGTTGACCAGCCGCTCGATCTCGGCCACATGGCGTTCGGGGGAGACGGTGCGGTAGGTCGCGCCGGGAAACAGCGTGGTCCAGCTGCAAAAGGTGCACCGGCCCCACCAGCAGTCCCGGCCGGCCATGACGTAGGTGCCGGGGGTGTACTTGAAGTTGCCGTTTTTATAGGCATAGCGCTGCCACTTGGTCAGGTCCCGGTCGATGTAGGGCAGCTCGTCGAGATTGTGGTCAAGGCTGCCCAGGCCGCCGTCCACGATCCCGCCGTTCTCGCGCCGCCACACGCCGGCCGGCATGGCAACGTCCTTGCCGTCCAGGTGGTCGGCCAGATCGGCCAGGATGAAGTCGAAGTCGCCGCCGGCGATGACGTAGTCCACCGGGCAGCGCTCCATGGATTCGCGCGGCAGGGCCGTCACGTGGTCGCCCATCAGGACCACCGCCGTGCCCGGCAGGGCCTTTTTGAGTTCGGCCACGATGGCCCAGTGGCGGCTGACCACCGGCGTCTTGGTCTCCATGGCGATCAGGTCCGGGGCCCGGGCGATCAGGTCGCGCATGAAGGCGTCGTAGGCCATCTCGTCGGCGATGCCGTCGTCAAAGGCGACGCTGTGGCCCCGGGCCGCCAGCAGGCTGGCCGCATAGGACGGCGCCATGGGATAGATGTAGGTCGGACTGGTGAACCACTGGAACTGGCGGTTCTGGGATAAAAGCGGCGTGCCCTTTTCCGAGGAAAGGGGCGGGTAGGCCACGGAAATTTTCATATTACCTGCCAAGGCTGCTGGTCAGACGTTTTTTGGACAGCCCCACGAGAAAACGCAGGCCGTACCAGACATGGGTCAGGGCGACGAAGGGAATGGCGGCCAGGGCCACGGCCGGCGGCTCGAACCGCAGCAGGTCGGCCAGGACCAGGAGCAAAAACGCGCCGTAGGCCGCGTAGCCCGCCGCCACCGCGGCCGCGGCCACGGGACACGGCGACACGCCGTCGGCCACGTAAAAAAAGCAATAGACCAGGGAAAAGGCCAGGAAAAGCACCCAGGCCGAGGGCGCGAAATACTTGAGCCGCCGCGAGGTCTCGGGATGGACCCGCACGAAATGGCCGCGATGCAGGCCGTAGTTGCCGACCTGACGCAGATGCTTGGCCAGCCCCGGCCGGCGGTGATGCCACACGAACAGTTCCGGCAGGTAGAGAATCCGGCCGCCCTTTTTGTGGACCAGATCCAGGCAGAACTTGGTGTCCTCGCCGGGCCAGCAGGCGGTGTCGAAACCGCCCACGTCGAAAAAGGCCTCGCGGGAGACGATGAGGTTGACCGTCGGCCAGTCGTCCACGAAGCGCCGGGGGGGCGTCGGCCGGTAGCGTTCGGGAAAGCCGGTCAGCCGGCTGAGAAACACCGCGCCCGAGGCCCGGGCCCAGAACGGGTCGTCCGGCGGCGTGGCCGCCGGCCCGCCCACGGCGGCAAGCGCCGGGTCCATCTCGAAAGCGGCCCGGGCCACGGACAGCCAGCCCCGGTCGGGATAGGCGTCGTCGTCGATAAAGGCCAGATAGGCCCCCAGGGCGGCGGCGGCTCCCCGGTCGCGCTTGACGGCCGGCGACACCGCCCCGGTGGGGATGGCCCGCACCCGGGGATCGGCCGTATAGGCCGCCACGTCCATGGGCAGGTCGGGCAGCAGGATGACCTCGAAATCCGCCTCGGCCAGGGCCAGCAGATGCGGCAGGCTCTCTTCGAGGTAGGGTCCGGGGGCCTTGAACGGAATGATGATCGAAAAAAGCGGCGCGTCGAGCATTACTGCGGATCGTCCCAGGTTCCGGCGCGAAGGCGCACGATGTAGAGGGGCCGGTTGACCACCTCGGTATGGATATGGCCGATATACAGCGACATCATGCCAAGCGCGCACAGCACGATGCCGATAAGAAGCGTGTTGAACACCGTGAAAAAGGCCAGGGCCGTGATGTTGGCCCCGAGAAACCAGTTGCTAAGCACCATCACCGCCAGACCGGGCACGGTCACGGCCATGATGCACAGCCCCAGGTAGCCGGCCAGCCGCAGCGGCACCAGCGAAAAGGAGGTGAAGCTGTTAATGGCCAGATCGAAAAGCTTCTTGACGGAATAGGCCGGTTCGCCCTGGCTGCGGGCCGGGGCGCAAAACGTGATGTAGGTCTTTTTGTAGCCCATCCAGTCGATGATGCCCCGGAACATGCGGGAGCCTTCGGTAAACCGCGACAGGGTCTCCACGACCTTCCTGTCGAGCAGCCGGAAGTCCGTGGAGTTGGGCGGCAGGTCCAGGTCGGTAAACCGGCGCATGAACCAGTAGAAGGTCTTGGACCCCAGCCGCTTGACCAGGGAGTAGTCCGCCACCTTTTCGCGGATGGTGGCCACGATGTCGTAGCCCTCCTCCCACTTGGCGATGAGTTCGGGGATGATTTCGGGCGGATGCTGGAGGTCGGCGTCGAGACAGACGACGGCGTCGGCCCCGAGCGCGGCCTCGACGCCGGCGGTCAGCGCCATCTCCTTGCCGAAGTTGCGGGAGAACATCATGCCCTTGAAGCGGCCGTCGGCAGCGGCAAGCGCGCTGATGACCTCCCAGGAGTTGTCCCGGCTGCCGTCGTCGACCAGGATGCAGTCCCAGTCGTAGGGCAGCGGGTCCATGGCGGCAACGAGGCTGTCGCGCAGGGCGCAAAGCCCCCGGCCCTCGTTGTAGACAGGCACCACAAGCGTGATCCTGCCGCCCCGCCGGGCGGCGGGGCGGTTGTCGTCGGCATGCGTCATGGAATCAGGCGCTCCCGGCCTACGACTCGCGGCGCAGGAATTCGTCAAAGTAGTCAATGGTCTTTTTCAGGCCCTCGGTCAGCGGCACCTTGGGTTCCCAGCCGAGCCGGGCCTTGGCCAGGGTGATGTCCGGGCGACGCTGCTTGGGATCGTCCTGGGGCAGGGGCCGGTAATCGATGGAGGACTTCGAGCCCGTGTACTCGATGACCATCTGGGCCAGCTCAAGGATGGTGAACTCGCCGGGGTTGCCGGTGTTGACCGGGCCGGTGAAGTCGTCGGGCGTGTGCATCAGGCGCACGAAGGCCTCGATGAGGTCGTCGACGTAGCAGAACGAGCGGGTCTGCTGGCCCTGGCCGTACACGGTCAGCGGCTCGCCGCGCAGGGCCTGGATGATGAAGTTGGAGACCACCCGGCCGTCGTTGGGGTGCATGCGCGGCCCATAGGTGTTGAAGATGCGGGCCACCTTGATGCGCAGCTTGTGCTGGCGGTGGTAATCGAAAAACAGCGTCTCGGCGCAGCGCTTGCCTTCGTCGTAGCAGGAGCGGAAGCCGATGGGGTTGACGTTGCCCCAGTAGGATTCGGGCTGGGGATGCACGCTCGGATCGCCGTACACTTCCGAGGTCGAGGCCTGCATGATCTTGGCCCGCAGCCGCTTGGCCAGCCCGAGCATGTTGATGGCCCCATGCACGCTGGTCTTGGTGGTCTGGACCGGGTCATGCTGATAGTGGATGGGCGAGGCCGGGCAGGCCAGATTGTAGATCTCGTCCACTTCCACATAGAGCGGAAAGGTGACGTCGTGACGCAACAGCTCGAAATGCGGATTGTCGAGCAGATGCATGACGTTTTGCTTCGCGCCGGTAAAATAGTTGTCCAGGCAGATGACGTCGCAGCCATCCGCAATCAGACGTTCGCACAGGTGCGAACCGAGAAAACCGGCGCCGCCGGTGACGAGAACTCGTTTTTTCAGGTGCATGGCTTAGGCCTTGAACACAGTTTGTGGTGAGGGTTTCAAACGTGGAAAGCGCCCCAATACCCCCCTTTGCAGGGAAAGTAAACTCACTGCCAGGAAAGCGAGGCCCATTCCCCGGATTCGCGCTTTTCCGGCCGGGGCAGGCCGGCCGCCTGATAGGCGGCGGCCACATCGTCGGCCTGGGTGGTCAGGATGCCCGACAGCACGAGCAGGCCGCCCGGGGCCACGTGGCGCGCCAGCCGCCCGGCCATGGCCGTAAGCGGCGCGGCCAGGATGTTGGCGACCACGACGTCGAAGACGGCGTCCCCGGCCAGACTGCCCACGCCGCCGACCGCCAGCCGCATGGCGTCCGCGACGGCGTTCAGGCGCAGATTCTCGGCCGCGCACCAGACCGCCTGGGGATCGATGTCCAGGCCCAGGCCGGACAGCCCCAGCTTGCACAGGCCGATGCCGAGGATGCCCGAGCCCGTGCCAAGGTCGAGAAAGCGCTTGTCCGGCCCCAGGCGGCCGGCAAGATGGGCCGCGGCAAAGGCCTCCAGGCACAGGGCCGTGGTCGGGTGGTGGCCGGTGCCGAAGGCCATCTTGGGCTCGATGAGGATGGGGGCCAGATCGCCCGAATCCTTGTCCGCCATCCAGGGCGGCAGGATCTCGTAGACGCCGCCGACCTCGATGGGCGTGAAAAAGGCCATCCAGGCCGCGCCCCAGTCCTCTTCCTCGATGGTCGAGACGTCGATTGAAAGCTTCGGCCAGTCCCGGACCGCCTCCCCGGCAAAATCCCGGGCCGGCGGCCCGTCTTCCAGGTGCACCCGGAAACGCACGGCCGCGCCGTCGGGCGTGCCCTCCTCCTCCCAGCCCTGGGCCGCCCGGCCGGACAGCCAGGCTTCCACCCGCTCGACCAGATCGTCCGTGTCCGGCACGACCATGTCCACTCGAAGCAGCTTACGCACGCAGACTCCTTAAAAAAAGAAGAAGCAGGGGCTTCGCCCCTGCACGGCAAGTGGGAACAAACCGGGGCGCTGCCCCGGACCCCGCCGGGGGGAATCATTCCCCCCGGTCCCCCCAACGGGCGCATGGCGGGAGGTTGCCGTTCCCGGGCATCCCGCCGTGCGACAGGCCGCAGCCGCCTCAGGCGCTCACGTCGGCCAGGGAACCGATGCCCGTGGCATAGGCCCCGAGCACGTCCTTGGAAAAATTGTAGGTCTGGCTCATATCGTTGGCCGGCGACGATCCCGATCCGGAGTTCATGGAGTCCAGGGTCTTGGACACCACGGCCGCACCGGCCGTCTGCTTGTCGAAGGCCGCATGCTCCGACGAACCGGACGGCCCGGCGGAGTTGAGCGCGTCCAGTGTCCTGGTGACGAGTTCGTTGGAAGCCACGGCGCCAAAAGCGGTGGAAAAGGAAAGACTCATCATCGTCCTCCTGGTTGGGCCGCCCCGGGGACGGCCATCCGGCACCCTTATTCCACAAGTACCCAGGCCCGGGCCGGTGGTCAAGCGGCCGCCGGCCCCCGCAGTCCGGCGGCCGCGAATTGCCTGCCGCTACCGGGCGGCCATGGACACGACGCCGGGCAGGCGCAGGGTCTGGCCCACCTGGAGCCGGTTGGGGGACAGGCCGGCGTTCTCGGCCAGGATGCCGGCCACGCTCACCCCGTAGCGCCGGGACAGCTTCCAGATGGAGTCGCCGGCGGAAACCGTATGCTGCCGCGCCGGCTCGGCGACAGAAGGTTGGGCGACGCCCTGGACCGGGGCCGCCTGCCCCGGGGCGACGCCGATCACCGGCGTCTGGGCCGGTTCCGGGACGCCGGCCGGAGCCGCCGGCCGGGCCGGAGCCTGGGCCGGCGTGGCCGCAGCGGCGGGAAGCGTGGCCGGGGTGGCCACGGCCGCCAGCGAGGACGGCACCTGCAGCGTCTGGCCCTCCCGCAGGCGCAACGGGTCCACGCCGGGGTTGGCGGCGAGCAGGGCCTCGACGCTGACGTCGAAGCGCCGGGCAATGCCCCACAGGGTGTCGCCGGCGGAAACCGGGAAGACCAGGGATTCGGCCGAGGCCACCGGCCGGCCGGACGGAGCCGCCGCGGCCTGATTGCCGGGCACGGTCACGAGCTGGCCGACCTGGAGGCGCGAGGGGTCGAGTTCGCCGTTAAGCGAAACAAGGTCTTCCAGCGTGACGCCGAAACGGCGGGACAGGGCCCACAAGGTGTCGCCCTTGGCCACGGGATACAGCCCCGCGTCGCCGACAATGCGGGAATCGCGCCGCCCGGCCGGGGCGACGCCCTCGGCCTGGGCGCCGCCGGGCAGGGCCAGGATCTGGCCGGGTTGGAGCTTCAGGGGATTGACGGCGGCGTTGGCGCGTTTGAGTTCCGCCACGTCCACGCCCAGACGCTTGGCAATGCTCCAGAGGTTGTCGCCGTCCGCCACGACATAGCCCTGGCCCGGAGCGGCAGGGGCCTGGGACCGGTCCTCGGCCAGGGCCGGATGGCCGGCCGGGATGGCCAGCGGCTGGCCGATGCGCAGCCGGGTGGGCTCGACGCCCGGATTGGCCTGGGTCAGGGCGGCCACGGAGACACTATAGCGCCGGGCCACGGACCAGAAATTGTCGCCCTCGGCCACGGCGTGCTGCCGCAGGCCGGGGGCGGGGCGGGACGCGGCCGGAGCCTTGGCCGCGGCGGTCATGCCGGCCTCGGCCGGCACGGCCAGCAACTGGCCGATGGACAGGCGGCGCGGATCGACGCCGGGGTTGGCGGCGGCCAGGGCATCCGCCGACACGCCCAGACGCTTGGCCACGGACCACAGGGTGTCGCCGTCGGCCACGGGATAGGATTTGCCGCCCGGGACGGGACGAAGGCCCTCGGTCTTCTGGCCGTGGACGGCCGGAATATCCGTATGGCGCAGGGAGGCCAGCTGGACCGAAACCGGCGCGGCGGCCGGAGCGGCGGCCAACGGCGTCAGATCCCGGTTTTCCAGGGAGGCCAGCAGTTCGTCCCTGGGCAGCCCCGAAGCCTCGGCCACGGCCTCGATCAGCCGGGCGGCCAGGAGTTTGGCCCCGGCCGGGGTGATATGCACGCCGTCGTCGGCCCGCAGCCTGACGATATCGCCGCCGGAAGTCCTGGCCACCGGGGCGTACGCGCCCGTTGCATCGGCCAGAACGCCCTTGACGTCGACAAAGGAGCAGGACTGCAGACGGCCTGCCGTCTTGTGCAGCACCCCGTCAATATGGGCCATCTGCTGGTTGAAGCCGGCATCGCCCATGACCGGGACGCCGACGAAATAGACGAAGGCCGGCGGATTGCCCGCGCGGGCGATGGAATGCAGGCGGCTTACGCGCCCGGCATAGGCGGCGTCCCAGTCCCGGCTGCCAAAGGCGGCGGACCGGCCTTCGGGGAGGGGCAGCGGCTTGTCGTCGTTGGCCCCGAGCATGACCAGCACCACGTCGGGATGATGGGCGGCAACCTGATTGGCCAGATTGACGTTCCAATCGAAAAAGGCCGGATTGGCCAGACCGCTCGACACCTTGCCCAGATGGGCAAAACTCAGGTCGGGACGGCTGGCGAAAGCGGCGTCGAGCTGCTTGCCAAGACCGATGGACAGGGAGTCGCCCACAAGGAGCACGCTTTTGGCCGATCGGCCGGCGGCATTGGAAGCGGCCGCCGCCTCCAGGGGAAGTCCCGGGGGCAAAATCAAGGTCGCCACGAGCACGGCCAGGAGGAGGACCTGACTCGGGTTTCGCATACACCACACCTCATCGCCGCCCCGGACCGCCGCCTGCGACCCCCATCGCACGCGCCGCGCCCACGCCGGCTGCTGGATTGTCTTATAAACGCAACCCGGGATGGTATGAGAAACTCAAACGGCAGGCGTCCCTACGCCGCGCCAGGCCAGTGCCCCTGCCTCCTCCGGTATCGTTTTTCACAAACGATTTCAGGCACTTCCGATAGCGCAGCCGCCACGGCCGCTTTCCCATCCAGGGATTCACCCTAGCAAAACCAGGGTGTGCCTACAAGAAAAATACCAACTTTGCGGAGTAGTCGGAAAAAACAAGGAAAAAGCCAGGGACTGTTCCGGGGTGTGGGTGACGCGAAGGGGAACGGGAGGAAAGGCAGCCTCCGGCGGCCGGGGGGAATCATTCCCCCCGGACCCCCTGGATAGGTGGGGGTAGAGAGCGGGCGGCGCGGCGACGGATGGACGCGGAAATTCGGTGAAGACGGGCAGGATGGACACCAGAGGCGTGAACGCCCCCGGCCCTTACCCTGCCTTTCCGTCCGGGAGGGTCCGGGAGGGGATGATCCCCTCCCGGCCGCCGGAGGCGCTCTTGTGAACAGCTCTTAGAACTGGAAATAAATGAACGGCAGCACCCCGTCCGGGCCGAGCTTGAGGATGCAGGCCGCCGCCCCGCCAAGGGCCACGCCCTTGAGCGGCAGGGGCAGCCAGTCAAACCCCTTGCGAAACACGTCCCGCCCCGTCAGATGCAGCAACTGCACGGCCAGCACCAGGGCCACCAGGACCAGACAGGCCGGGCGGAACCCTGCCCCGTCCATGTCCCAGGCCGCCACCCGCCGCAGGATGTCCACGGCCTTGCCCGCGTCCTCGGCCCCGAAAAAGACCCAGGCCACGTTGACAAAGACAAACGTGGACAGCCAGCACAGCGCGTTCCAGACCCCGTCGCCGAAGCGGGAACCGGCCGGGGCCCTCCCGGCGGCGGCCCGGGCCGCTGCCCGGGAGGCCCGGTACTCCCCGATCATGTGCGTGCCCACCAGCCCGAAGCCGTGGATGAAGCCCCAGATCAGGAAGTTGTAGGCCGCGCCGTGCCACAGCCCGCCCAGGGCCATGGTGGTCACCAGATTGCAGTATTTGCGAAACTGGCCCTTCCGGTTGCCGCCAAGGGAGATGTAGAGGTAGTCCCGCAGCCACACGGAAAAGGTGATGTGCCAGCGCCGCCAGAAATCGCGCAGGCTGCGGGCCGTGTACGGGGCATTGAAGTTGTCCGGGACGTCAAAGCCCATCAGCAGCCCGACCCCCTGGGCCAGATCGGAATAGCCGGAGAAATCGCAATAGATCTGGGCGGTGTAGGACAGGATGCCGACCAGCACGGCCAGCGACGAAAAGCCCTCCGGCGCGCCGAAGGTCGTGCGCACGATGTGCTCGGACAGATAGCTCGAAATGATGATCTTTTTCACCAGCCCCCGGGTCAGCAGGTAGAAGGCCCGGGTGAAGTCCACCCCCTCCACCTTCTCCTTTTTGAGCTGGGGCAGGAAATTGCCGGCCCGAAGGATCGGCCCCGACAGGATGGTCGGGAAAAAGGAGATGAAACAGAACACCTCCACCAGACTGCGCTCCACCTTGGCCGGATCGCGGTACACGTCGATGGCGTAGGACATGCCCTGGAAGGTGAAAAAGGAAATGCCTATGGGCATGATGACGTCGAGCAACGGCACCGGACTCTTGACGGCCAGGGTGCGGAACAGCCAGTCGGCGGAAATATAGAGCATCTCGTAATATTTGAAAAAGACGAGCATGCCCAGGGAGAAGCCGACGTACAGGATCAGGCAGAACCGCCGGAACCTCGCGTCGGAGGTTTCGGCGAAAACCACCGAGAAAAACCAGGTCAGAAAGCTGAAGACCAAAAGGATCAGCAGGAACTTGGCGTTAAAGGACGCGTAAAAGACGTAGGACACCAAAAGCAGAAACAACCGGTAAAGCCCGGCCCGGGACCGCAACATCCAGTTGAGCGGCAACACCACGGCGAAAAACAGGGCGAATTCAAAGCTGGTGATATTCATCGCGATGCTCTAGCGACCTCCGGGAAGTGAGGCGCAAGCTAGCTTTGCCGTCGCCAAAAGGCAACCGGCTTGCCGCCCCGGCCAGGATGCGTCAGAGGCCTGACACCCTGCCCCTCGCAAGTTCTCCTTCGATTGCGGGCTGTTGGGCCACGCACATTCCGGCCCGCCCCTTGCAATTTACCGGCCAGGCCCTGGCCGGACGATCCGGCCGGCGGCAAACCCCAACGACCGCCATGCCAAAAGCCGCCCCCAAAACCATCGCCAGACGCCGCCATCCCTGGCTGGCCGTTGTCGCGGCCGCCAGCCTGATCGCCGCCGCGCCCGGCGTCACCCACCCCGGCCCCGCCCCCGGGCCGGCCCTGGCCGGACACGACGAACTGCGCGACCTGCTGGCCGACATCGCCCGGGGGGACGCCCAACCAGCACCCAGCCTTGAAGAACTCCCAGACGGCCACGCCCTGCGCGCGGCCGTCACGCCCCATAACGTCCGCCTGACCGTGGACCCCGACGCCACCCATCCTCTAAGCGGCCCCGTGGCCGTGCGCCGGGAAGCGCCCCTCGGCAACCCGGCCCGGCGCCTGCGCCTCGTCAGTCTGGGTCCGCCCGATCCTGCGCCGCAACCCGCGCCGCAGGCCGTCGCAACGTCCGCGCCGGCGGCCAAACCGCCCCGGCCAGCCCCGGCCGCCCCCATGGTCGCCGTCAAGAACCCGTCGCCCACAGGCGAAGCCGCCCCGGCCAGTCCGCCCCCGGCAAAGTCCGCCGTCCTGTCCGGACGCTCCATCCTCGTGGCCGGCGACTCGCTTTCCATCTATCTGGCCGAAGCCCTGCGCCCCCTGACGGCCAGCCGGCCGGATACGGCCTTTGCTTCGCGCAGCAAGATTTCCAGCGGGCTGGCCCGGCCGTCCTTTTTCGATTGGGAACGCGAAATGGCCGCCCTGGCCGAAAAGCATCGCCCGGACACCGTCATCGTCATCATCGCCACCAACGACAACCAGACCATGACCCGGCCCGACGGCAAAAAAGTGGCCTTCGGCCGCCCCGGCTGGGACGCGGAATACGCCCGCCGGGTGCGACGTCTTGTCGAACTGGCCCGCCTGGGCAACCCCCAGGCCCGCATCCACTGGATCGGCGCGCCGGTCATGGCCGATCCCCGGCTCAATGCCGACGTGGCCGCCATCAACGGCGTCATCGCCCGGCAGATCGACGCCCTGTCCGGCTGCCGCTTCGTGGACGTCTCCCGCACCCTGGCCGACGCCGCCGGGCGCTACGCCGCCAGCCTGACCGTGGCCGGCGGCCCCAGGACCGTTCGCGCCAAGGACGGCGTCCACCTGACGCCCTTTGGCGCAAAGCTCCTGGCCCACGCCGCCATGGCCTCGCTGCACCCGGCCGTGGCCGAGCTGGGCCGCCCCCGGGCCGCCCTTTACCCTCCCCCGGGCGCATGGTAAATTTCGGCCATGGAAACCATCCTGCTTAAAATACTCGAAGTCCAAAACGAAATATTGGCCGAGCTGCGTCTGCTGCGTCAGGCCGTCGGCCGCGGGCAGCCGCCCGAAGCCGCCACCCCGCCCCCGGCCGCGAAGACGCCCCTTCCCCGCCCCATCGCCACGGCCCAGACGACGCCGCCCGCCGCCCAGCCGGCAACGCCGCGACAGGCCGCCCCGGCACAGCGCCAGCCGGCCGCCGCGCCGGTCCAACGCGCCACGGCCGCTGCCCGGTCCGTCGCGCCCCCCGCTCCCCGGCCCAACGCCGCAGCCGCGCCGCAACCAGCCGCCGCCCCCCAACCCGGACCGGCCGCCGCCCCGGAAGCCCCCCCTGCCGATACGTCCGTCCAGCAAACCCTCGACGCGCCGTTTCCCGACTCCGCGCCGCCGCGCCCCAGCCGCCCCGGCGGCACCCTGACCCTCGATGAACTGACCGACCTCGGCGACCAATTCCTGGACCCCGGACAACGCTCCCGGCCCCGGGTCAAACCCGTGGACGCCTCCGACCTGAGCGGCTCCATCCTCGACGAGATCAAAGCCAAGAACAAAGCCAAACGCTCCGCCTTCGCCGAGTTCGAGAAATTTTCCCGCGACAAGTAGCCCGCCGCTCCCGGACCTCTCCGTCGGGAGGGGTTTCGCCCCCCTCCCGAACGGAAAGACAGAAAAGGCCCTTTGGCGCGCGCCAAAGAGCCTTTTAAAAATTCCCACCCGACCATGGCCTTCCCGGCCGCCAAAGCCGATGCAGGGGTCCGGGGGGATCATCCCCCCGGCCGCCGGAGGCTATCCCCCCTCTCCGCTCCCACTCCCATTCCCCTCTCCGCTCCCACTCCCATTCCCCTCTCCACTCCATTCCCATTCCCCCCAAACTCGCGCGGTTACTTGCGCGAGAAGGCCCAGGCCAGACGTCGCAGCACGCCCGGATCGGGGCTGTGGGGATTGTCGCCGGGTTGGGGAATGGGCAGGGCGTGGGTTTCGGCAAAGGGGGTGGCGGCGAGCAGGTCGTTTATGGCGTGGGCCAGGAGCACCGGCAGGGCCAGGACGTCGGCGGCGTTATAGGCCAGAAGGGTTTCCATCAGCGCCGGGTCGCCGCTGCGGACGTATTCGCGCCAGAGGACGACGGCCAGATAGCCGTCGGCTCCGGTCAGGTCGCCGCGATCGACGCCGTAGCGCTCCTCGCATTTTTTCAGTCCGCCTTTGATGCCGATGCCGCAGAGGACGCTTCGCAGGTCGATGTGGGCCTTGGGGAGCGTCGCGCCGAGGTTGGCGCGCAGCACGGGCGCGTCGAAGCAGCGGCCGTTGAAGGTGACGAGCACCTTGCTTTCCAGGATATCGGCCGTGAAATCGTGGAGGTTGTTGCCGTTGGCGTAGGTGCGCACGGTCTGGCGGCCGTCGTAGAAGGCCACGGCCGTGATCTCGTTTTGGGGGGTGCCGTCGGTTTCGATGTCCACGCAGGCGAGGTGGTCGCGAAACTCGAAATAGAGCCTCCAGGCTTCGGCCGGGGGCAGGCGCTCGCCGAACCAGTCGGCGTCGCCGGCGGCCAGCCGCGCTTTGGAACGCTCCAGCTCCTCGCGCCACAGGGGGACCTTGGCCGAGGCCAGCGGCGGCTCCTTGGCCGAGAGGAAATCGTCCCAGGTGAGGATTCCGGCCGCCCACAGGCGGCGTTCGGTGGAAGGGCCAAGACCGGGCAGATGCAGAAAGGTATGTTGCAGCACGCCCCGGGCTTACGCCATTTGGGGCCGGCCCTCAACCGCCGGAAGCGATGCGGCGGAAATCGGCGGCACGCTCCATGCAAAACATGCCCGTACCCGGCTGTTTTTGCCGCCGGGATCTGTCTGCCATTCCAGGGAAGGAGCGCCCATGCCACGACATACCGATGCCGCATCCATGTCGTCGAAGAGGGGGGCGGCTGCCAGGATAGGCCGCGATACCGTCATCCCCCGCGAGATTTACCGCCCAGGGCCGTTGCGGGACGATTTCGAACGTCTGGCCGCCGCCGCCGTGCCCATGGCCGACGGCGACATCCTGAGTCTGCTGCTCAAGTATTTCCACGCCTCGGTCTACCCCGGCGCGGAAGACCACGCCGTGCCGCTGGCCGAAGTCAGCACCCTGCTCGGCCGGTTTTATGATTTATGGTCGCAACCGGCCAAGGACGGCGAGCCCCCGGCAAATGCTGCCGGGTCGGCGCCGCTGCAAATGCTGACCGACCTGCCGCGCGCGGCCCATGTCTTCCGGTCCGTGGCCAACCGTCCCCTGCCGCCGTCCCTGGTGGAGGACCCGTTTGTGGGCCTCGACCTCGGCACAGGCTCCGGACTGCTGCTGGCCGCCGCCTGGTTCCAGGCCAAACGCAACGGCGTGAACGAAACCCGCCTCTTCGGCGTGGAACGCGACAGCACCCTTGGCGAACGCGTCGACGGGCTGCTCACCTCGCTTGGCATCGGACAGGTCGTTGCCGCCGACGCCCGCGATCCCGCCCTGTACGCCGGGTTCCCCGAAACCCCCGTGGCCTTCGTCGCCAACGAAAACCTGCCCGCCACCGCCTGCCGCATGGCCGCCGAACCGTTTTGCAGCATCCACGCCGCCCTGTTCGCCGCCATGGACAAGAGGCTCAGGCACGCGGTCTTTTTCCCGGAAGCCCTGATCCTGCGCGACCACGACGCCGAAGTCGACGTCGTGCTCTCCAAGAACAACCGCTTCCAAATGCCGCGGCACTTCCGGCACCTGCACACCAAGCCGCGCTCCTGCATCATCGAAGGACGCCTGACCCGGCTGCGGCAGATCGGCAAGGATTTCCGCAAATACGTGCCCAGGGACTGGCTCCGCGCCATGCCCGACCGCTGGTAGGCAGCATGGCCGGGGCGCAGCCCCGGACCCCGGCAGGGCAGAGCCCTGCCCCCGCCAGGGCTCTGCCCTGGACCCGCCGGGGGGGATCATCCCCGGTCCCCCCGGACGGCTTTGGCGGCCGGCAGGGCCATGGCCGGGTGGGCGTATTGCCGGCAGAGTTTTCAAAAGGCCCTTTGGCGTGCGCCAGAGGGCCTTTTTGCCTTTCCAGGCGCAGCGCCGCGTCCGTCGAGTCCGGGGATTCCCGGACAGACAACGGTCCTGGCAGCCCGTAGTTGCAGCAGCGGAGTTCCTGAAGCGCCGACGCCCGCCGTGGGCCAAAACCAGTTCAAACCCAGCGGGAAAGCCATGAAACGTCTCTTCGCCCTGTGCCTCGTTGCCGTTCTGATTCCGTGCCTGGCCCTGGCCCGGACGGATACGCCCCTGCGGCCGGACGAGAAAAAGAAGCTCGACACCTTTTTCAGCAACTTCGCCGAAGCGAACATGAAAAGCTTCGATCGCGGCAGCCTGACGGACGAAGCCCTGCTGTATTTCGCCATCTGGCACTGCATCTTCAACGCGGCTGATTCGCTTAAAAGAACCAATGACGGGAACCACATTGTCATTCCCGCCGACGTCATCGACAAGGTCACCGAAAAATATCTCGGGCAAAAGATCAAAACGCACAAAAAGCCAGATTATGTCGATTCGCTGGCCACCGGCGAGGCCTACGTCTTCGCCCAGGTGGACGACCTGCAAAAACGCGACGACGAAACATGGCTGGCCAAAGGAACCGTGTATTACACGGGTTCCGGGGCAGCCATCGATCCCCACGGCAGCCCGAAGGACTGGGAAAAAGCGGGCGAGGACGTCAGGGTCTCGGCAAAATTCACAGGGACCATCCAGAAAGCGGGGGGTGAAAAAGGACGGTATATCCTCCTGGAATACGCCGTGACGGAAGTCGAGTAACGAAGGCCCGGCCACGGCTGACGCGCGGCAAAAAGTTTCCGGCCAGGGGCGGCTCCGGCGACCGGCCCGCGCGGCCCGGGCTGGCGGCGCGATCCTCCCGGCAGGCCCCAAGGTCTGCCAAGCCCGCTTCCGGCGTGCAGGGGCAAAGCCTGCCGGGGTCCGGAGCAGCGCCCCGGCAGCTCCCGGCAGCCGCCTACGCCTCGCGGCGCAGGCGGCGGTCGAAGTCGAATTCCCGCGAGGTGACGTGGTCCTCCAGACGACGGATACGGCGGTCGAGGCGGTCAAAGCGACGCTTGATCCGTTCGATGGCGTTGGCCCGGGAGGAGACGTAGTCGTTGTAGAAGGCGCGTTCCTCGTCGGAATCCGGGGGCAGCACGGGCTCGGGTTTGATGAGGAAGCCGGCGACCAGATAGGCCCCGATCATGGGCAGGACGCCGGTAAACGGGGTCAGGACGACGATGAAGACGCGCATCCAGAAGACGGGCACGTCGAGGAACCGGGCGAGCCCTTTGCAGACGCCAAGGAGCAGGCCCGAGCGCGAACGGTAGAGCTGGTCGGGCCGCAGTTCGCTTATGTGTCGCATCAGTCGTCTCCCTTGGCCTTTTTGGGATCGATGACCAGGGTTTCGAGACTTTCGACCCGGTCTTCGAGGCGGGCGAGGCTGCGGTGGATTTCCTGGAGCAATCGCGCCTCTTCGGCGTCATTGCCGCGCGGTTTGGCGTTGCCCGGGCGCAGCAGGCGCAGGCCGAGCAGGAATATGGCGCCGAGGATGACGAGGCCGACAATGGTGGCGCCGGCCATGACCAGGGACGTAAGCAAACCCATCATAGTCTTGTTCCTTTGGGCCGGGATCAGGCGGGCAGGGCCCTGCCCGCGCCCTCGCGCTGCATGTCGAGCACAAGGCCCTGCAGGTTTTTGGCCTGTCCGGCCAGGGCGTCCACGGCCCGGGCTGATTCATGCATGGTTTGGGCCGTTTCGCCGGAGATCCTGTTGATGCGGTCCACGGTGCGGCCGATTTCCTCGCTGGCGGCGGATTGTTGCTCGGCGGCGATGGCGATGGAGCGCACCTGATCGGCGGCGGCATCGACCAGCCCGACAATGGCGGCCAGGGCCTCGCCGGATTTTCTGGCCAACCCTGTGGCGGCCTCGACGTTCTGGACGGCCCGGTCGAAGCCGGCCACGTTTTGGTGGGTGCCGTCCTGGATGCCTCTGATGGCTTCGCCGACTTCCCGGGTGGCGGTCATGGTTTTCTCGGCCAGCTTGCGGACCTCGTCGGCGACCACGGCGAAGCCGCGTCCGGCCTCGCCGGCCCGGGCCGCCTCGATGGCGGCATTGAGCGCCAGCAGGTTGGTCTGGTCGGCGATGTCGGAGATGACGTCCATGATGGCCCCGATGCCTTCGGCCCGTTGGCCGAGGGCCCGCATGTCGTCTTTGAGCGAGCGGGCCTGATCGGCGACAACGCCGATGCCGCGCACCACCTCGTCCACCACGGATGCGCCTTCCTCGGCCTTGGCCTTGGCCTTTTCGGCGGTATCGGCAGCCTGGGAGGCGTTTTTGGCCACCTCGAGGACGGTGGAATTGAGCTGTTCCATGGAGTCGGCGGCAACGGCCGCCTGACGCGACTGGTCCTGCGCGCCGCGGTTGGACTGCTCGATCTGGGCGGCCAGTTGCTGGGAGGCGGAGGTCACCACCTCGACCACGCCCTCAATCCGGTCGGCGGCGTGCATCATGCCCTCGACCTTGGCGTTTTCGGCCATGCGGCAGGCCTCGTCGGCTTTCTCGCGGTCGGCCCGGGCTTTGGCGGCCTCGCCTTCGGCGTGTTCCCTGGCCCTGGCCGTCTCGGCCATGCGGTTTTGGATGTCGGCGGCCATGGACAGAAGCGCCGTGGCCAAAACGCCGGTTTCATCCTGCCGGGCCACGTCCAGGGCGAGATCGGTTTCGCCCTTGGACACGGCGCGGGCGAAATCGACGCAGCGCACCAGCGGCCGGGTCAGCTTGCGCGAGAGCCACCAGGCCAGGGCGGCGAAAACGGCCAGTGCGCCAAGTCCGGCCAGCCCGATCCGGGTGATGATGGCGTCCCGGGCGCGCAGGGTGTCGGAGATGTCCAGGCCGACAAACGCCATGCCCACGATGGCGTTGTCGTTTCGAAGCGGCTGGTAGGCGGTGCGGAAGGTGCGGCCGAAGATGACGTTGTCGCCGAAAAAGGTTTTTCCCTGGCGCAGCACGGCTTCGAGGATGGCCGGATTGTCCAGTCTGGTGCCCACGGCCCGCTTGCCGTCGGCTTCGATGGAGGTGGACACCCGGGTATCGCCGTAAAAGATGGTGGCCTCGGCCCCGAGGTCCTTCTTGATGCCGTCGACGAGCCCGGAATCGCGGGTCAGGTCCTGGCCGACGACGACCACGCCGACGACGGCCCCGTCCTTCCGGATGGGGGAGTAGGCCCGGATGGAAAAGCCCACGTCGTTTCCCGACTCGAACAGGACGCAGGGCTGCCCGGCCAGGGCCCGCCGCACGCCTTCCTGGCTGCCGGGATTGTCGCCGGCCGTGTCCGCATGCCCCCGGGCCACCACGTTGGAGCCGGCGTCGAGGAAGGCCACGAGGTCCGCCTTGCCGCCGGCCAGAAGCGCCTGTCCGAGTTCCCGCAGCCGGGCCGTATTGCCGGCCAGGACGGCGTCGACGACATTGGGGCGGATGGCCTGGGTGCGGGCCATCTCCAAATAGGTCTCCCTGTAGTTGTCGATCTGGCGATCGAAGACGTTGAGATAGCTTTGCACGGCCTGGGCCGTGACCTCCTCGTAGCCGTCCCGGATGGCGAACGAGGAAACAGCCTGAATGAGCGCCACGGTGGCGACCACGGACGCGATGACCAGGGCCATGACCTTGGCCGATATGGAACTCCGCATAGTTACCCCCTCGGTGTTGCCCAGCAACCCGGCTGTCTCGCGCATCACTTCGAGACCCGTGGCTTTCCGGACCTGCCTCGCGACAGGGGTGGCTTTTATGGCTATCTGAGCAGTAACAACACCGCGACCAGGAGGCAAGATTCCTTTTTACTGTGTACTTTTGTCTACAAAACCGGCCCTAACAGGCCAGAATGCGCCACTTCGCGTCGGACAACGCCCTCTTACAGAAGCCCAACCCAACACTGCAACGCCACTGGCGCAACGCCTCTTGCGCAAATCCCTCCCAGGCTATCCTGGCTATATTGCAACGACATGCCGTGCAAAACCGTTCCCCCGCCGCTGCTCTTCGGAAGTCCGGCACGGAACGCGGCGGGCAGCGGCAATCACTGTATAGCATTTCCGTAGCAAACGCCGTCCCCACGCCCGTCACAGGAGCCCGCGCGGGCCACACGCGAAGGGTACACGTTCGTTTTTTCACAAAACCTGCATTCCTGCCGTCGCCCCTACCGCCCGCGCCGGCCCGTGCCCCCGAGGCGGCGGTCGAAGTCGAATTCCCGCGAGGTGACGTGGGATTCCGCGCGGGCGATGCGGGCGTCGAGGTCGGCGGCCCGCCGGGCCATGCGCCGGGCCGCCCGGGTCAGCGGCCGGTCGTCGTCCCGGCCGGACGCCCCGCGCTGCGGGCCCAGAGGCAACAGCAGACCGCAGGCGATATAGACGACCAGCACCGGCCAGCCCAGCGTGACCAGCAAGGCCATGGCAAAGGCCCGCGCCACCCAGACCGGCAGTCCGAGCCTGTCGGCCAAGCCCCGGCAGACGCCGAGCAGCCAGCCGTCGCGGCTGCGATACAGGCCGAAACGCTGCGAACGAAAATACCGCCTCATGCTCCACCGTCCTTGCGGCCGTCCGCCGGCAGCAGGGTTTCAATATTGGCCATCCGTTCTTCCAGGCGGTCCAGGGTGACCCGCACATCCTCCAGCAGGGCCACGGCCACGGCATCCTCGGCCGGGCCGGCCCCGCCGGCGCGATCATCGCGGCGGCGCAGTTCCCGCACCACAAAAATCACGGCGACAATCAGCAAAACCTTCAACATCACCGACATCCCGCCGGGCATCATGACCTGGTGTGCGAACACGTGCGCTTCCTTTTTCGTCTCTCCGGACTTCGGGCAAAATCCCGTCCACCCCATGCGTATCGCCCCGCCGCCCCCCAACCCGTCAAGGGGGGCCGGGGGAGATTGTCCCCCCCCGGCAGATCCGGGGCAGCGCCCTGGCGGGGTCCGGGGCTGTACCCCGCTCTCTCCCGCCCCATCCCGCTACCCCTGGCGGTTGGCCTTGAGGCGGGCCAGTTCGCGTTCCACGTCCTCATCGGCCACGAGGCGTTCGAAACGGGCGTCCAGGCTTTGATCCGCAGACGGCCGCCGGACGGCGCCGGCCAGTTCGGCCTCGGCCTCCAGGCGGTCGATGCGGCCTTCGAATTCCTCGAACCGGAGCAGGGCTTCGGACGAATCCACCCGGGAGATATCCTCGCGCACGCGCTTTTTGCCCGTGGCCCGCAGGTGGCGGTGGAGCAGGGTGCGCTGGCGTTCCTTGGCCGAGGCGAGCTTTTCCTCGAGCCGGCCGATGTCCTCGCGGTAGGCCTCGACCATGCCCCCGATGGCGGCCTGTTCGGCGGCCAGACCGGCGGCCCGGTCTTCCACGGCGCGCTTTTCCAGCAGCGCCTCGCGGGCCATGTCTTCGCGGCCCTTGTCCACGGCGAGCTGGGCCTTCTGTTCCCAACGGGCGGCCCGGTCGGCCACGGCGTCGAGTTCCCGTCCGGTCTTGGCGGCCTGGGCCATGGTCCGGGCGCAGTCGGCCTTGAGTTCGACGAGGGTCTCCTCCATCTCCTGGATCATGAGACGGATGAGCTTTTCGGGGTCCTCGGCCTTGTCGAGCATGGCGTTGATGTTGGAATGGATGATGTCTCTGAAGCGACTGAAAATACCCATGGCGTTCCTCCGGCCGCGCGGTGTTGCGCGGTGTCGCCGGAGGTAAAGCAGGAGGCGTGCCACACATAACTCTGTTTATTTTCAATTCCTTACAAACGAGTTCGAAAACCAGGCTTGCCCAATACGCCAAAAAGTGGCATTTCTCGCCATAAATGAGGTCAATCTCGCCATGACGCCGCCGCCGGGACTCGTCGAAGCCCTCGGACAATCCGACGCCTTCCTCGCCTTCATGGAGCAGGTGGCCGCCGCCGCCCGCGTCAACCGGCCCGCCCTGCTCGTCGGCGAACGCGGCACCGGCAAGGAACTGGCCGCCGCCAGACTCCACTTCCACTCGCCGCGCTGGGAAGGCCCCTTTGTCGCCGTCAATCTGGCCGCCCTGCCCCGGAGCCTCGTCGAGTCCGAACTGTTCGGCCACGAAGCCGGGGCCTTCACCGGAGCCGTGCGCCGCCGGGCCGGCCGGTTCGAGGCGGCCGGCGGGGGCACCCTGTTCCTCGACGAGTTGCAGGCCGCGCCGAGAGCCGTGCAGGAAAAGCTGCTGCGGGCCGTGGAATACGGCGTCATCGAACGCGTGGGAGCCAGCGACCCCACCCACGTCGACGTCCGCATCGTGGCCGCCGCCAACGTCGATCCGCGCGAACTGGTCCGACGCGGCCGCCTGCTGCCCGATCTTCTCGACCGCCTGTCGTTTGCCGTGCTGTTCGCGCCGCCGCTGCGCCGCCGCCATGGCGACGTCGCCTATCTGGCCGAACGGTTTGCCGCCCGCTTCGCCGCCGAGCTGGGCCGGCCGCAGTCGCCGGCCTTTGCCCCGGCCGCCCTGGCCGCGCTTTGCGCCCACGCCTGGCCGGGCAACATCCGGGAACTCAAAAACACCGTGGAACGGGCCGTGGTTGAAAATCCCGGCCACCGCATCGCCAGCGTGCGCCTCGATCCCTTCGACCATCCCGATGCCCCTGCCGTCGCTTCCCCGTGTCCCAACGCCCCCGGGAACACGCCCGGCCCGCCAGCCTTTTCCGGGGGTCCGGGGGCATTCACGACTCTGGCAGGGCAACCCATCGCCCAGCACCCCAACCTTCCAGGTGCCCAGCACCCCAACCTTCCAGGTGCCCAGCACCCCAACCTTCCAGGTGCCCAGCACCCCAACTTTCCAGGGGGTCCGGGGGGGATCATCCCCCCCGGTGGGGTCCGGGGCAACGCCCCGGCCGCCGGAGGTTGGCCGCCAGAGGCGATCTTCGCCTCTTCCGCCTTTCCCACTTCCTTTCACGACGCGGTTGCCGTATGCGAAAGGGGGCTTCTGGCCCGCGCCCTGGCCCGCGCCGGCGGCAACCAGCGCCGGGCCGCCGCCCTGCTTGGCCTGAGCTATCACCAGTTCCGGGGCCTGTACCGGAAATATGCGGGCAGCCTGTCCGGGGAAACGGGAGCGCCATGACCGACACGCCGACGCCGCGCACGCTGGAGGAAATCCGGCATCTCGCCCGGGCTTTCCAGGAGAGCCGGACGCTTCTGGCCGCCGTGGAGCTGGGAGTTTTCGCCGCCCTGGCCGACGGGCCGTTGCCGTCCGGGGCCGTGGCCGGGCGCATAGGGGCCGATCCCCGGGCCACGGACCGGTTGCTCCGCGCCCTGGCCGTCCTTGGCCTTGTGGAGCACGCGGCCGGGCTTTTCGCCAATACCGAGACGGCCGGCGAGGCCCTTGTCCCGGGCCGGCCGGGCTTTCTGGCCGATCTGGCCCATCTCGGCCGGGCCTATGCGAAGTGGGGGGAACTGACCGAGGCCGTGCGTGCCGGAAGCGCCGTCAGCCCGCCTCGCGACGACGCCGCCACCGGGGATTTTATCGCCGCCATGCACCACCGGGCCCTGGCCGCCGCCGCGCCCCTGGCCGCCGGCCTCGATCTGTCCGGCGTGCGCCGCATCCTGGACGTCGGCGGCGGCTCCGGGGCCTATGCCATGGCCTTTGCCCGGGTTCGGGACGATATCGAGGTCACGGTCCTCGACACCCCCGCCGTCGCCCGGCTGACCCGCCGCTATGTGGCCGAGGCCGGACTGGCCGGCCGCATTGCCGTGGTGGACGGGGATTTTCATCGGGACAGCCTGGGCCAGGACTTTGACCTCATCTTTCTCTCGGCCATCGCGACCACCAACGGCGCCCGGGAAAACGCGGCGCTCCTGGCCAGGGCCGTGGCTGCGGCCAGCCCCGGCGGCCGGATCGTGGTGCGGGACTTCATCATGGACGACGAACGCCTGCGCCCGCGTTTCGGAACGCTTGTCGCCCTGACCATGCTGGTGCACTCCAGGCGCGGCGACACCTACACCGAGACGGAAATCGCCGGCTGGCTGCGGGCTGCCGGCTGCGCCGGCGTCACCCGCCTGGACATCGAGCCGGCCATGGCCCTGCTGATCGGGCATTGCCCGTAACGCCGGCCATGCCGCTTGACGCAACCCCCAAACACCCGTAGCCCCACCCTGCATGCATAAAATCATCACCATTGACAGCCGCTGCCAGATCACCCGCCTGCCAAACGGCATCCGCGTGGTCACCGAACGGATGCCCCAGGCCAAAACCGCCAGCCTCGGCGTCTGGATCGAGGCGGGTTCGCGCCACGAAAGCCCCGGCCAGGAAGGCATGGCCCACCTGTGGGAGCACATGGCCTTCAAGGGCACGGGCAGCCGCGACGCGTTGGCCATCGCCAAGGAACTCGACCTGCTCGGCGGGCTTGGCAACGCGTTCACCTCGCGCGAGGCCACCTGCTTCCACGTCCGCGTCATGGACGCCCATTTCGCCCGCGCCTTTGACATCTTAAGCGACATCGTCCTCGACCCGCTCCTGGACCCCGAGGAACTCGGCCGCGAACAAGCCGTCATCCTTCAGGAAATCTCCATGGTCGAGGAGACGCCCGAAGACAAGGTGCACGAGGATTTCTGGACCGCCGCCTGGGCCGACCCGGCCATGGCCCACCCCATCACCGGCACGCCGGCCTCCGTCACCGCCGCCACGCCCGAAAGCCTGCTGGCCTGGAGACGCGACAACTATCGCCCGGGCGCCATCACCATCGTCGCCGCCGGGGCCGTCGCCCACGACGCCCTGGTGGCCCTGACGCAAGCGACCTTCGGCCGCCTGCCGGCCACGTCGGGACCAAGCCGCATCCCGGCCGGGCCGTACACGCCGCCGCGTCTGGCCGTTCACCGGGACTGCGAGCAAAACCACGTCATCCTGGCCTTCCCGTCCGTCGGCAACACCAGCCCCGACCGCTTCGTCCATACCATTCTGGCCACCCTGCTCGGCGGCAACATGTCCTCGCGGCTGTTCCAGGAAGTGCGGGAAAAACGCGGGCTGGCCTATTCCATCTACGCCAGCGTCAACGGCCTGTCCGACGCCGGGCTGTTCGAGATCCAGGCCGCCGTGGACCCCGAACGCACCGACGAACTGCTGGCCGTGGTGCGCGCCGAACTCGACGCCGTGGCCGGCGGCGCGGTCGATCCCGCCGAACTCGACCACACCCGCGAGCATTTGAAAGGCCTGCTCTACCTCGGCGCGGAATCCACCGAAAACCGCATGATGCGGCTGGCCCGCAACATCCTGCTGTTTGGCCGCCATATCCCCATCGAGGAAACCGCCGCCGAACTCGACAAAGTCACCATCGCCGATCTGGCCGAGACCGCCCGCGCCGCCTTTGCCGAAGCCAACACCGGGCTGTGCATCCTCGGCCCCACGGCCGCCATCCCCTGATCCCGGTTCTACAGCAAAAGCAAAACTGGCATGAGATATATAATGCTGATATAATTATATATTTTAAAACACAACTGACGTTGCGCTTTAAATTTGGTATGACGCCAACCCCGCCAACCGGAGGCCCGACCTGTGAGCGAGACCGCCACGTACGCCATCGGCAACGGTGCCCTGCGCCTGATCCAGGGCGACATCACCAAGGACGACGCCGACGCCGTCGTCAACGCCGCCAACTCCGCCCTGGCCGGGGGCGGCGGCGTGGACGGAGCCATCCACCGCGCCGCCGGGCCGCAGCTGCCGGCCGCCTGTCGGGACATCATCGCCAATATCGGCCGCCTGCCCGCCGGCGAAGCCGTCATCACCCCCGGTTTCGACCTGCCGGCCCGCCACATCATCCACACCGTCGGCCCCATCTGGCGCGGCGGCCATGACGGCGAACCCGAAACCCTGCGCGCCGCCTACGCCAACTCCCTGGCCCTGGCCGCCAGGCACGGGCTGGCGACCATCTCCTTCCCGGCCATCTCCACCGGCGTCTACGGCTACCCGGCAGACAAGGCCGCGGCAATCGCCATGACGGCCGTGGCCGACGCCCTCAATTCCGGCCCGATCCGGGAAATCCGCCTGTATCTCTACTCGAAAAAAGCCTTCGACATCTGGCGCGCGGCGGCTGATGGGTTATTTTAGGGGCCTGCGGCGGCCGGGGCGCGGCCCCGGACCCTGCCAGAGCTCTGCCCTGGCCCCCGACAGGGGAGCAGGGTTTGACCGGCGTCACGGTCGCACTGCGCCTTCCCAGAGGCGCACAGTATTTTTTCTCTTCCGGCTGCCCATAGTTTGACGCCCACCCGCAGCCGCCAGGAGTTTTTGGGGAGGGTGGGGGCCCGGGGGGGGGAACCCCTTTTTGCAAAAAGGGGTTCCCTAGATCGGACGACCAACCGCAGGC
>Ga0074193_1000280_pt1 | contig 91384 bp, 77 predicted proteins | sample EPASupsiteHSE605_FD_64523 | JGI IMG/M metagenome (GOLD analysis project Ga0074193, IMG submission 64523) | Bioremediated contaminated groundwater from EPA Superfund site, New Mexico - Sample HSE6-05 | ecosystem: Environmental > Aquatic > Deep subsurface > Groundwater > Contaminated ... | reverse complement strand
GTTGTCCTTGACCACGTGACCGTTGCCCGCAAGCACGATCACCAGGTGGCCGGGGTAGCGTTCCAGGACCTTGATTACCGATTCGGCCATGGTTTCGTCCCAAATGGCCTGGGCCTGAAGGAAGCCGCTGAACCCGGCCCCGTGGGGGGCGTCATGCCGGCTGTGCACCGCTTGCAGCCGTTGTTGGTAGCCGGGGAGGTCCAGATCCCGCGTCCCGGCCATCTGCGCCCGCTGTTCCGGGGTCAGGCTGTCGGTGGAACCGGAGGCGAAGACCTTGCGGGTGATGGCCTTGTCCAGATTGAGGCCGACGAGCGGCAGGCGTTGCGACCTGGCATAGGCAAGGATATCGCGATACAACCGGTAGTCAAAGCCCCAGACCTCGAAGTAGTTACTGGCCTTGATGAACTCGCGTTCGTCGATCGTCCCCCGGATGTAGGCGTCGAGGGCCTGCTGGCTGGAGCGGGGGAACATCTCCAGGCCGATCGCCAGTTTTTTGTTCCGGGCCTGCAAGGCCTGGATGAGTTGCAGTTGGAGCAGGTGGTTGCCGTAGTCGGTGTGGGTTTCGCCGATGTAGAGCACCCGGGTCGGCGCCAGGTCGTCGACGATCCGGTCGAAATCGTGCCTGGCCTGCATGGGGATGCCCTGGGGCTTGTCGATCAGGGGCAGGACGATGCCGCTGGTCGAGGCGGTCACCGTTTGTTCCAGATTTTTCCCGCCCTTGAAGCGAAGGCGGGAAAAGGCGCCGTAATGGTCGAGCTTGGCCACGGCCTTGCCGCTTTCTTCCTTGGAGGCGCTGTCCACCAGCACCATCACCTCCTCCGGATTGAGGGGCGAACGGCGGACATCAAGGGTCAAACCCTCGGGGTTCTTCGGCGGATCGGCGAACAGGGCGCGGCGCAGGGGCGAATCGCCAAGGAAGAGCCAACTGCCCCGGGCCAGGTCTTTGTTGCCCACTTCCGAGGGGACGGCGATGCGGCATCCTGCCTGGCGGAAGGCGTCGATCAGGGGTTGGTAGTCGGGGCGCTGGGCGTCGGGCGGGGCGATCGCCGTCTTCTCGCCGGCGCCGAGAAACTGCGACCAGGTGGGCGGGATCTCGGCGGGATCAAGCCGGCGCATCAGATCGTATTCACCGTCGACGACAAGCGTGGTGGGCAGGCTGTCCAGTTCCAGGGACACGCGTTCCCGGGCGGATGCCGTGGTCAGGGTCTTGGTGACCTCGCCCCCGAGGGTGGTGATCCGGATCGGGATGTCGAGCCGGTAGGGCTCGGGGGTGCGCTGTACCAGGTCAAAGGCGAGCAGGGACCGCCCCTGGCGTTGGTCGACCTTGACCTTTTCGATGGCAAGGTCGGGGAGATCGGTCCGTTCCAGCCATTGCCGGAAAAAGGGGCCGAGTTCTTTGGGGGTGTTGTGGGCAAAGGCGGCCTCCAGATCCTGCCAACCCGCCCGCTGGCCGCGCATTTGCCGGTAGAACGACCGGAGTCCGGCCAGGAAGGCCTCCTCGCCCACATGGCGGCGCAGCATGTGCATAACCATGGCGGCCTTGTCGTAGCCGACGGCTCGGAGCATCCGGGTCACCGGCTGATGGTCGCCGCCGCTTTGAAAGGTGTTGAGCGGCATGGTGTTTTCCGGGTGGACATAGGCTCGGTAGCGAACGAGTTGGCCCTTGCGGAAGACCGGGCCCCGGCCCGCATCCTCGGCAAAGCGCTGGTCGGCGAGATAGGTGGTCAGCCCTTCGCTCCAGTTGCCGCCCGCCTCGCTGACCTGGACGCTGTTGCCGAACCAGGAATGGAGGATTTCGTGGCCGAGCGAGTTTGCCATGACAAAAGGCAACCGGAGCACTGCCTGGCCGAGCAGGGTGAAGCCGGGCAGGCCGTAGCCCGTGGGCAGGCGGTTTTCGACGATGGCAAAGCGCCTGAAGGGATAGGTACCGATCAACTGTTGGAAGCGTTCGATCAGGCTGGCGGCCTTGGTCAGATAGGCGGAGGCCAAAGCCGCATCTTCCCGGAACAGGTAGGTGGCGACCGTGACCTCGTCCAGTTGTTTCGATTGCACTACATAGGGGCCGGCGGCAAAGTGGAGGCTGCGGAGGGGCTGGGTCGGGGAGAAGGTTACCCGTTTCCCTGTCGAAACCATGGTGGTGGTGAGGGTGTCGGCCTCGCTGATCGCCTCGAAATCGCGGGGCAGAGCGGCTTCCAGGGAAAAGAGCAGGTCACGGTCGGCGATGGGGTGCCAGAACCCGGCCAGGATGATGGCGTCGGTCCCGATCCGATTATCGGTGGCGTCATCAACTGGGGGGCGTAGTCGCCAGGAGAGGGTCAGGGCCTGTTCTCCCGGAGCGAGCGGCAGGGCAAGGGCATTGCTGCCCGACATCTTCAGGAGCCGTGGCGTCATCCCTTCCTGTTCCAGCACCAGACCGGTGATCTCCAGGGGGCCGCAATCAAGGTTCAGGGGTGTGCCGGCGGGGAGCGCCACCCGCGAGGTGCCGTTAACCACGCCCTCCTTGAGCTCGAAACTGAGCGATATCCGGTGGTGCGGCAGGGTGGCGGCCGCCGCCGGGAGGGCCAGGGACAGCAGGCAGACGAGACCGGCCAATAGCAGGCAACGTCGCGGAATAAGAGGAGGTCTGTTCATGGCATTCGTTTGCATGGAGTAGGGGAGGGCAGGGGGGCATCCCGCTGTTCTCGCCGCTGTATCGGCACGAGAAAAGCGGGTTCTTGCGACGATATTTCCCTTTTCCTTGACAATAGAAGGTGAGTTGTATAGGTTTTTCCGTTTTTTCGTTAACCCGGCGCGGTGTTGTCGGTCGTTGCGCCGTTGTTTGCGTGTCGTGGTTGTGCCGCTCTCCGCGGATGTGTCTGCCGGAACCGGTTGTCGATTGGGCCGGCTGGCCGGCACAGGCGGGGACGTTGTTCGCTCTTGATTTTTCACCTTTCTCTGTCATTTATCAATGAGGACGATACCATGAAGCAATTCAAAATTAAAACGATCAATGCCATTGCCAAGGAAGGGCTGGCCCTGTTTAGCGAGCGATTCACAGTCAGTTCCGACGAATCCCATCCCGAGGGTATTGTGGTCCGCAGCTCCAAGGTTGATCTCTCCGCCTTCCCCGAACTGCTGGCGGTGGCGCGGGCCGGGGCCGGTGTCAACAATATCCCGGTGGAAGAGGCCTCGGAGAAAGGTATCTGCGTCTTTAATACTCCTGGCGCCAATGCCAACGCCGTGGTCGAGCTGGTGTATACCTCCTTGGGCATCTGGCTGCGCAACGTCGAAAAAAGCATCGAATTTTGTCAAGGGCTCTCAGGGATGAACGACGACGAGATCAACCGCGAGGTTGAGGCCCGCAAGAAAAAATTCAAGGGTGAAGAGATGGCCGGCAAGACCCTGGCGGTCTTCGGCTTGGGCAAGATCGGTGTCGGCGTTGCCAATGCCGGTTTGCATCACGGCATGCGGGTGTTGGGTTTTGATCCCTTCCCGGCCCTGGACAACATCCATAACCTGGCGCCTGAGGTCATCTTGGCCCGTTCCCGCAAGGAGGCCTTGGCCGATGCCGATTTCATCTCCGTGCACATGCCGCTCAACAAGAACACCAGGGGCTATGTCACCGAGAAGGACTTCCTTGAGTTTGTCAAGGATGGCGCTGTTCTGATCAACTACGCCCGCGGCCCGATCATCGATGAAGATGCGGTGCTGGCGGCCCTGGCCAGTGGTAAACTCCGGGGTCATATCTCCGACTTTCCTTCGGTGAAATTTCTTGGTCATGAAAAAATCCTGGTAACCCCGCATCTGGGCGCCTCTACTTCCGAATCCGAGGAAAACTGCGCCACCATGGCGGTGCGCGAGCTGCGGAACTACCTTGAGTTCGGCAATATCGTCCACAGTGTCAATCTTCCCAACATCGAGACCATTCCTACCGTGGACGTGCACACCCGCCTGACCGTGATCAACCGTGATCAGCCCGGCATGATCGGCATGATCAGCAACATCCTCGGGGGCGAGAAGATCAACATCATGAACTACACCAACAAGAGTAATGGCACCCTTGGTTACAACATTATCGACTGCGCCGGGCCGGTACCGCAGGAGGTGCAAAACAAGATCGCGCAGCAGGAAGGGGTTGTCAAGGTACGGGTTATTCCTCTTGAGATTCGGGGACGCATGGGTTGAGTTGGGTAAAAACTATCCAGTTTGGCGTTGAAAATCGTTCTCGGCGTATAAAAAAGTTGATTGTTTGATCTCGTTAAAATAGCGGCGATTTTTTGCTTGCCGAGCGAGGGGATGGAAAAGGCGATTAAAAATATTTAACTTTCTCGTTTGCCTGTATCAGATGCTCGGAATTGATAACAATGGTTATTGTTTTGAAATAATTCGTCTTTTTTTTATTGAGAGGGCGTCGCTGAAAACGGCACGGAGAATGCTAATTAAATGGTAATTCTTCATCTCTTCTCTCCTTTTCCGGCTTGGTTCCTTGTGAACCAAGCCGGTTTTTTTTGAATCATGCGATTGGACAGCACGGCCGTTTCCCTGGCGAGCCAGCCCAGTTATGAACGATGTGCCCTGGAGGCGGTGGTTGATCGCCTGCTCACCTCAATGGTTGACTTCGGAACTGTGCGCACGACGAGGGTGCTGCTCAAGCCCAACCTGATCACTGCCCGGAACGGCATGCTGGCCTGCACCGACGGCCGGTTCATTGCGGCCGTTGCCCATTGGTTTCTGGCCCAAGGAGCCCGGGTGGCGGTCGGCGATTCCCCCTCCTTTGGCTCGGCACGATCGGTGCTGGCGGCGATCAACGCCCTGCCCGTCCTGCAACAGCTCGGCATTCCAGTCGTCGAGTTCCGGCGAGCCAGGGACATTATCCTGCCTTGCGGCCAAAAGGCCGCGATAGCGGCCGCCGCCATGGAATGCGATCTGCTTGTCAACCTGCCCAAACTCAAGGCCCATTCCCAGATGCGGGTGACGCTGGCGGTGAAGAATCTTTTCGGCTGTCTGTCCGGGTTTCACAAACCCTGGTGGCACATGATTCATGGCGGTGTGCAGGGCCGGTTTGCCGACCTGCTGGTGGACTTGCTGGCGGTCCTGCCGGCCGGTTGCACCCTGGTCGACGGCATTGTCGCCATGCATCGGACCGGACCGGTGCACGGCGAGCCCTATCCCTTGGGCGTGCTTGCCGGTGGCGTCAATCCGGTGGCCGTCGATACCGCGCTGCTCGCTCTTGTGGGCATCGATTATCTTCAGTCACCATTGTGGTGTGCGGCGCATCGCGCGGGCCTTGCGGGAACAAAGATGGAGGAGTTGGTCTTTCCCCTGGCCGGGCCGGAAACGCTTGCTGTCCAGGGTTTCTCGGTACCCGAGGCGTTGGGACCGGTCCGTTTCAATCCCTTCCGTTTCGGGAAAAACTCCATGAAACGGGCGCTGCTTCGTGCCTTTGGGCAGTGAAAAGCGTCCATGACTTGAGGAAAGTGTATGATTGATTTGCAAGGAAAAGTTGCCCTGGTCACCGGTGGTTCACGGGGGATTGGCAGGGCTGTGGCCAAGCGGCTGGCAGGACAGGGGGCTGAGGTGGTGATCAATTATGTCCGGCACCGGACCAATGCCAGTGAGGTGGTCGCTGAAATCGAGGGCCAGGGCGGGCGCTGTCTGGCGATTCGCGCCAATCTGGCCGACGAGGACAGTCTGACCGCCCTCTTCGACGAGGTGCGCCGCCGCTACGCTCGTTTGGATATCATCGTGTCCAACGCCGCCTCCGGGGTGCTCAAACCGGTCAAGGAGTTGAAAAGCCGGCATTGGGATTGGGCGGTCAACATCAATGCCCGTGCCTTGATGCTCATCACGCAGCAGGCCCTGCCCATGATGGCGAGCGGCGGCCGGATCGTTGCCATCTCTTCAATCGGAGCGGTTCGCGCCATCCCCAACTACACGGTGGTGGGAGCTTCCAAGGGGGCGCTGGAGTCGCTTGTCCGGCATCTGGCCGTTGAACTGGGGCCGCGAGGCATCACCGTGAATACGGTCAGTGCCGGGGTGGTGGAGACCGATGCCCTGAGCAAGTTTCCCAATCGCGAGGAAATTGTGGCCGCCGCCATGGCCAGGACCCCGCTCGGGCGCTTGACCACGCCCGGGGATGTGGCCGACCTGGTTCTGTTTTTGTGCAGCGACCTGGCGACCATGATCCACGGGCAGACCCTGGTGGTCGACGGCGGTTATGCCATTCATGGGTAAACCTTTTTCGCAAGGTCGGTCTGGTAACCGGTCTTTCGGTAGTTTGCATTGAAGAGTTTGCGCAAGTTGAGTATATATCTTCTTTTTAATTAAGCGGTGACACCGCTTGTCCGCAACCGGAAGTATGCTTCGAAAACAGCAGGCTTGTCCTTTCCTGAACGATCAAATCAGCCCTGAAGAAACGGGCTTCTTTTTTTGATTTATTTTATTTCACTCCACAAGGAGACATCATGTCCACATATCTCTTTACTTCAGAATCGGTCTCCGAAGGGCATCCGGACAAGGTCGCCGATCAGATCTCCGACGCCATCCTCGACGCCATCCTGACCCAGGACAAACACGCCCGGGTCGCCTGCGAGAGTCTGGTCACCACCGGCTTGGCCATGATCGCCGGCGAGATCACCACCTCTGCCTGGGTCGACATGCCCCAGATCGTCCGCGAGACCATTCGGGAAATCGGCTACAATTCCTCTGACATGGGGTTTGACTGGCAGTCTTGCGCGGTCCTTACCTCCATCGACAAACAGTCCGCCGATATCGCCCAGGGGGTCAACGAGGGTAGCGGCCTCGATCTCGACCAGGGGGCCGGCGACCAGGGCTTGATGTTCGGCTATGCCTGCGACGAAACCAGCGTGCTCATGCCCATGCCCATCACCTATGCCCATTACCTGACCAAACGGCAGGCCGATGTTCGCAAATCGGGCGTGCTGCCCTGGCTGCGGCCGGATGCCAAGAGTCAGGTGACCATCGAGTATGTGGACAATATCCCCAAACGGATCGAGGCGGTGGTCCTCTCCACCCAGCACAGTCCGGAAATCGGCTATGAGGCCCTGAAAGAGGCGGTGATGGATGAAATCATCAAGCCGGTCCTGCCGGCGCAGATGATCGATGCCAACACCAAGTTCTTCATCAACCCCACCGGCCGGTTCGTGATCGGCGGTCCGGTTGGTGACTGTGGCGTCACCGGCCGCAAGATCATCGTCGATTCCTACGGCGGCCGCGGCTCGCACGGCGGCGGCGCCTTTTCCGGCAAGGATCCGTCCAAGGTCGACCGATCCTCTTCCTACATGGGCCGCTATGTGGCCAAGAACATCGTCGCCGCCGGACTGGCCACCGAGGTCGAGGTCCAGGTGGCCTACGCCATCGGTATCTCCAAACCGGTGTCGATCAACGTCAAGACCTTCGGTACCGGCAAAATCACGGAAGAGCGGCTGGTCGAAGTGGTCGGCGAGGTCTTTGACCTCCGGCCCAAGGCGATCATCCAGCAGTTGGACCTGCTGCGGCCGATTTACCACAAGACCGCGGCCTACGGCCATTTCGGCCGGGAGCTGCCCGAATTCACCTGGGAGCGCACCGACAAGGTCGAGGCCCTGCGCGCGGCGGCCGGGTTGTGATTATTTGAACCAAGAGTCGCTTCCCTTGGCGGGAGCGTAGGAGCACACATGACTGATTACAAAGTAGCGGATATGGGCCTGGCCGAGTGGGGCCGCAAAGAGATCGCCATCGCCGAGACCGAGATGCCCGGCCTGATGGCCCTGCGGGCGGAATTCGGCAAGAGCAGGCCGCTGGCCGGGGCGCGGATCGCCGGCTGTCTGCACATGACCATCCAGACGGCGGTGCTGATGGAGACCCTGGTCCATCTCGGCGCCGAGCTGCGCTGGTCCTCGTGCAACATCTTCTCCACCCAGGACCATGCCGCCGCCGCCATGGCCGCCGCCGGGATCCCCACCTTTGCCTGGAAGGGCGAGACCGAGGAGGAGTTCTGGTGGTGCATCGACCAGACCATCTTCGGCCCCGACAACTGGCGGCCCAACATGATCCTCGACGACGGCGGCGACCTGACCCAGGTCATGCACGACAAGTATCCGGAATTGATGCGGGAGATCCGCGGCATCTCCGAGGAGACCACCACCGGCGTCCATCGGCTCTACGAGATGACCAAGCAGGGCAAGCTGCTGGCCCCGGCCTTCAACGTCAACGACTCGGTGACCAAGTCGAAATTCGACAATCTCTACGGCTGTAGGGAATCGCTGATCGATGGCATCAAGCGGGCCACCGACGTGATGATCGCCGGCAAGATCGCGGTGGTCGTCGGCTACGGCGATGTCGGCAAGGGCTGTGCCCAGGCCCTGCGCGGCATGGGAGCCACGGTCCTGGTGACCGAGATCGATCCCATCTGCGCCCTGCAGGCGGCCATGGAGGGTTACCGGGTGGTGACCATGGACGAGGCCGCGCCCAAGGGCAACATCTTCGTCACCTGCACCGGCAACCTGCGGGTGATCACCCGGGCGCACATGGAGGCCATGCCGGACCAGGCCATTGTCTGCAATATCGGCCACTTCGACTCGGAGATCGATATCGCCGGCATCCGCAGCCTGCCTTGGGAGAACATCAAACCCCAGGTCGACCATGTCATTTTTCCCGACGGCAAGCGGCTGATCGTGCTCGCCGAGGGGCGGTTGGTCAATCTCGGCTGCGCCACCGGCCATCCCAGTTTTGTCATGAGCAACTCGTTCACCAACCAGGTGCTGGCCCAGATCGAGTTGTGGACCAATTCCACGGCCTACGGGCGCCAGGTCTATTTCCTGCCCAAAAAGCTCGACGAGAAGGTGGCCCGGCTCCATCTGGCCAAGATCGGGGTCCGGTTGACCGCCCTGACTCGGGAGCAGGCCGACTATATCGGGGTCGATGTCAACGGCCCGTTCAAGCCGGAGCATTACCGGTACTGATCTGGTCGTTTATGTGAACGATGTCGGTTCCGGTGGCAGTGCCATGCCGGAGCGCAGACCTTTCATCGTTTGTTGTGGCCGGCCAATTTGGTCCAGCCATGCTGGTTGGTTGCCAAAGGGGTTTTCAGGCAGGGTGAATCATTCGCCCTGCCTTTTTTTATCGGGAAAGGGATGACAATGGTCAAGGTGGGACAAATAACGGTGATCGGCGGCGGGTTGGCCGGCTGCGAGGCGGCCTGGCAGGCGGCGCAGCAGGGGGTGCGGGTCGCGCTTTACGAGATGAAGCCGCTCCGGTTCAGTCCGGCCCATGAACTGCCGCAGTTGGGGGAACTGGTCTGCTCCAACTCGCTCCGTTCCAATGCCGTCGACTCGGCGGCCGGCCTGCTCAAGGAGGAGATGCGGTTGCTGGGTTCGCTGGTGATGGAGGTTGCCGAGCGCACCGCCGTGCCCGCCGGCACGGCCCTGGCCGTGGACCGGCAGCGGTTTGCCGCCCAGCTCACGGAGGCGATCGAGTCCCATCCCCTGATCACGGTCCTTCGGGAAGAGGTCACCCGGATCCCCGAGACGACGGCCGGACCGGTGATCCTGGCCGCGGGTCCGCTGCTTTCCGGCCCACTGGCCGAGCATCTCCAGGCAGTGACCGGCGGCGAGCATCTTGCCTTCTACGACGCCATCGCCCCGATTGTCGATGGCGACAGCCTGGATCAAGAGGTGATCTACCGCAAGTCGCGCTGGGACGAGGAAGGGCCGGGTGACTACCTCAACTGTCCCATGGACCGGGCCCAGTACGAGCAGTTCATCGGGCTGCTCGGCGCGGCCGCAACCGTTCCCCTCCATGCCTTTGAGGACCCGAAATACTTCGAGGGGTGCCTGCCCATCGAGGTGATGTGTGCCCGGGGCGCGGACACGCTCCGTTTCGGGCCGATGAAGCCGGTGGGGCTGGCCCACCCGGTCACCGGCGCCATCCCCCATGCCGTGGTCCAATTGCGGGCGGAAAATCGCGCGGGCACGGCCTACAACCTGGTGGGCTTCCAGACCAAGCTGACCTATGCCGAACAACAACGCATCTTTCGCACCATTCCCGGTCTGGAACGGGCGGTGTTTCTCCGCCTCGGCTCCATTCATCGCAACACCTTTGTCTGCGCCCCCCGGGTCCTGGCGCCCACCCTGCAACTCCGGCAGATACCGGACCTGTTCATCGCCGGGCAACTCTCCGGGGTCGAGGGCTATATCGAGTCAGCGGCCATGGGGTTGCTGGCCGGGGTCAATGCCGGCCGCTTGGCCCTGGGCAAGACATTGGCAACACCGCCCCCGGCCACGGCTCACGGAGCCCTGATCCGGCATCTGACCGCATCCGATCCCGCCCATTTCCAGCCCTCCAACGTCAATTTCGGTCTCTTTCCTCCCCTGACCGGGCGGAAAATCCCCAAAAAGGCCCGCGGCCGTCTCCGGGCCGAGCAGGCCCTGGCGCTGATCAACGAGTGGCGGCCCACCCTTGCGGGTTGATCACCCTTCTTCCCTGAATCCCCAAAAGGGATAATCGAGCTGGTAGGAGGCGATCCGACCCGGACTCTGCTCGCGGCTGGCCACCAGCCAGAGGTCGTTGCACCGGTTCGCCATCGGTTGATCGTCAAAAGGGTCCCATTGGGGCAGAAGGACCATGGCATTGTCGGCGGAATAGCCGATATCGCCGGAGCCTTTGAAGGAGCCGAGCTGGGGTTGCCGGTCGAATTGGCCGTCCGCGCCCCGTTCGAGTTCGGAGATGACCAGGAAACCTGCCCCCAACTCGTCGCGGATTGCCTCCAGTTGGCGCAGCCAGCCGTCAATGCCGCTGCGCTGCTGGCTGATGTCCTTGAACGGCAGCTTATGGAGGCTGTCGATCACCACCACGGTGTAGTCGGTATTGGTTTCGTGGCGGAGGAAATCGATATGTCGCCGCATGGTTTCGGGTGAGAGCTTGCGGTCGTTGACCACCCGCAGCCAGGAGAGCATGGTTCGCAGAGTCTGCTCGGCCTGTGCCAGACGTTGTCGCTCGTCGGCAGGGAGCGTGTTGTCCTTGATCCGGTCGACGGCGAGACGGCTGAGGCGACTGAGGATGCGGAGATAGATTTTTTGCCGGCCGTTTTCAAAATCATAGTAGATGACCGGGACCTTGCGGAGCGCCATCTCCGAGGCGATCTGGATAAAAAAGGCCGATTTGCCCGCCTTGGGTGTCCCGCCCATGATGTTGATGCCATGGATGCCGCCCAGGGCCCGATCCATGTGGGCAAAGCCGCTGGTCAGATTGGCATAGGATGGGCCGGATTCCTGGAGCAACCGCTCGTGAAAGGTCTGGTATTCCCCGGCAGGCGTGGCAAAAGGCGAGAAGGCCCGCGCCTGGTTGAGCAGGGCAAAGACCTGCTTTTGGAAATGGGGTCCGGTTTCTGTCGCCAGTTGGCAGATGGTGCTGTTGCGGGCGGCGTGCTCCGGCCAGCGGATGATCCGGACCTTGTATCCGGTCCGGGTGGCGAAACTTCGGGCCATGGCCTCGGACTCGGCGGTGTGGTTGACCCAGAGAAAGAGGGTTCGGACCCAGTTGAGCCGCAGGGGGTCAAGATGGTCGAGATCTGCGGCCGTGGGCACGGCGATCCCCGGCAGGCCCAACTGTTTCAGCGGCAGCAGGTTCTTCTCGCCCTCCACCAGGAAAAGGGCGCCGTTCTCGCAGTGCTCGATCTCCGGGGCATTGAACAGACGGAAGTGTTCGGTGGCAAACCGCTCGTCACCGTACCAGAAAAAGTCCTCCGGCCGCTCCGGATGCACACAGCGGGCCGAGTAACAGTTGCCGTCGCTCTGGATATAGGGGTAGACCAGGTAGCGGCCGTTGTAGCCGATCCGCAGTTCGGTCAGAACCTCGGGGGCAATGGCGGCGGCCTGGAAAAAGTCGAGCGTTTCTCCGGCAAGCTTATCGGCAAATCCCACCAGTTCCTGGTTGATGTTTTTCGCCGGATACTCGACCTCGCGGCCGAAATAGTCGCGGTCCGGGTCGAAGCCCGGTGCCTCGGTCAGGCTGCTGCCGCTGATTCTGGCAAAATACAGGGGAAATCCGCCGGGGACGCATCGATTGAGGCAGCGGAAGTAGCCGTGGAAAAAGCTCTCCCGGTTGAGATAGACCGTCAGAATGCCGTCTTCCTTCTTGCCTTGCCGAGGGCAGAACGGGCAAGGCGCCTGCAAGACAGCGTTTTTCAATTGAGCCCCGGGTAAGTGCCGTAGGTAAAAGCTGGTGACGGCATCAGTCATGGTTACTCCTTGATCCTCGCAATATGAGTGGGATGGCCATTGCAGAGCGTGGTCGCCGCATGCGGGCGGGAAGAAACAAAAAATGAGGTGCCGATCGCCAGGGGCATCAACCCTCCCTCGACCGGGACAAGCGGATTCCCGGTCATGGCGGCACCAGTCGAGACGGCTGGTCCGGCTGGGGCAAGACGATCACCCCAGGATGGCTTGCAATCCCTGCGGTTCCAGAGGCTGGTCAAATTTAAAATGGACGGAGAAGTCGTTTTCCAGAATATGGAAGGGCTGGACACCGATGACCAGGCCTTGCAGGTGCAGGTACGGGGTCTTGCCGCCGACCGGCAGCACGACCTGCATCCGTCGGCCGAGGAGCAGCCGGGCGTTTTCCTGGCGGGAGATGCGGATGAGAAAGGCCAGTCCGCCCAAAGAGATGTCAGCGGTTTCGGCACGGAATCCACGACCGATCGGATTGTCGAGGTTGTTGATCGGTTGCACCTGAATCTTGCGTGCCAGGGTGAACCGCTGATCCTGGCGCCGCTCCAGGCCTTTTTTCGCCAGCATGGTGCGGATGGTGTTGTGGGCAAGATAGTATTCGTGCAGTTTCGCCCGCAGTCCGGGAAACTGTTCCTGCCAGGTGCCGAGGGCCGCTTGCGGGAGGATGTGGATCCTGGAGGGGGTGAGTGAGGTGAGGGTCACTGTCCAGAAAGAGGGGGTGAAGAAGTTTTCGCCGGCAATCTGGCCCCGACTCAGGGTGGTGATGAACAGTTCCCGGGGGCCGGCCGAATAGGAAACCTTGATGCTGCCTTGGGTGATGAAAAAGAGGGCATCGTTTTTCTCTCCCTGGGCCACGATGGTTTCTTCCGGTTTGTACCGGCGCTCGTCGAATTCGTGATAGATGGTCTGGAACTCCTCCGAGCTCAGCCGATCGGTCAGTCCTGCCCAGATTTCAAGGTCTTCCTCTTTGATCGCGCCCTTTTTTTCCTGCTCGATGATTTCGCCTGAGCGGATGATTTCGCCCAGCGCGAACCCGTCGATCTCATAGATGCGCTCCCGGAGCCGTTCCGCAGTCTTGAAATCCCCGGCTTGGGCGGTGACGGTAATCAGATCCACCAGTTGCTGCTTGGCCTGCTCACGATCCCCTTGGGCGACCAGGCGGAAAATAGCCTCCTCTCGGGCGGCAACAGAATCCGGGGCAACGTCGGTCGCCGCCACCGCCGGGACCGGGAGGTCCTCGGAAGGACTCGACTCGCGCTGTTCCTCTTCCTGGCCTTTGTGCTGGACCGACACGAGCCGTATCTGTTCCAGGGCCGCCTCGGCTGCCTGCCGGACTTCATCGCTGTGGCCAACGAACCCGAGGACATTCTTGCTCTGCGCCAGCCGGCTGAGTGAAGCCGTGGCCCGCCTGGAACCAATGACCCCCAGGGTCTTGCAAATGGCCAAGTGCAGGTCGTTTTTGTTTTTTCCGGGAAAGGGTTTGGTGCTTTCGAGCAGATCGGTCAGGGGGCGGACACAACGTTCGTCATGGTGGGCGCTCATCTGGGCGACCACCCTGATCTTCAAGGAATCGTCAACGGTTTGAAGGGCATGGAGGAGAAAATCGTTGACCTCCTCTCCGCCGATTTTGGTCGAGGTGGTGATGACTTCCTGCTGCACCCGCAGGTCCGGATGGGTGATGAACGGCTTGATAGCCGCAAAGAGAGCGGGATTGCCGATTTCGCCGAGCAGGCGGACGATGTTGCGGACGACAAACCATGGCGGTTCTTTTTGCAGTTGTTCCAGGAGAATGGACAGGGCGGGATTGCCTGTTTGTTTGATTAAGGCCAACAACCGTTTTCGCTCGAATCGGCTTTCATTGTTGATCAGGTGTTGCAACTGAAATTTTGCCGACTCATTCCCCATCTCAACCAGCAGCCTGCCGGCCGCTTCCTGCTGGGTTTCGGAATGGAGATAGATGTCCAGTAACCGTTCCAGCATCGGCTCGGAACAAAGGCCCTTCAAGGCGGTGAGGGCATGCTGCCGAACCAGGGGGGGGGAGGCCTCGGAGGCCACGTCCTGGGCGGAGAGGGCGCGCAGGATATGAGCGGTTTCGCCGGCCGGGGAATACTTTTCCTCCTTGAGATAATGCCTGGTCAGGCTGCCGATGGCCGCCATGGTTTGCTGCACGGCCAGTTCGTCGATATCCGGTCCCTGAATCCCTTGTTGCAGGGCAGGGAGCAATTTTTCGAGCCGCTCCCACTGGCCGATTTGCGTGAACTGCCCGCTGACAGCGGCCAAGGTATGGCAGGCGGCGGTACGGATGGCTGGGGTGGGGTGCTGGAGGGCTGCGGCTAGCTGCATGAGCACATTGTCTGCCATCCCCTCTTTGTTTTCGAGCAGCAGGTTTTTGACCGTTTCCGGAAGGGCCTGGTGCACCTCGCTCTTGGCCAGATCCTTGAGATCGCCTCGCAAGAGATGGTCCAGACTGCTTTTGATCGTTGCCTGGCGTTGCTCCTCTCTCTGTTGCTTCTGGTGCTGGTACATTTCAACGATGGCCCGCATCTTTTCGCCGCGGACGGTCTGTTGCAGGCGTTGGAAGGCTTCTTCGACCTCTTTGTCCTTGAGGTCGTTCAGCGGCGAGACCGCGCGGCCCTCGGTAAGGGCCTGGAAATGACTGACCAACTTTTCCAGCTTTTCCTCGGAGAGCTGGTTGATGACCTGCCGGTACAGTTGTTCGCCGAACAGGCTCTTGTATTTTCGCACCAGGAGCAGACCGAGTTCCTTTTCGTCAAAGGTGGCCAATTGCGACGCGACCTGGGTGGCGATCTGCGATTGTTTCTCCTTGTCGAGCAGGACGTCATACCTGTCCAGCATGCGTTCAAAAGCGGAGAAATCGGTTCCGCTCGATGACTGGACAGCCGCATCCACCGATTGCTGCGCAGCGGCAACCAGAACGGGCGTCGACCATGCCGGCTGCTGCAAGCGCGCGACCAGACGGTCCGGCAGGGCGGGTAATGATTCCGCCGGGGTCTGCAGCAGCCGGGCGTCGATATTCTGGGCAATGGCCTTGGTGATCTCGGGCCCCTTTTTGGTCTGGGCGAGGCGCCTGAGGACACTGTCGTCGGCGGGCTTGAAGTCGGGATCCTTGTCCTTGCCGATCTGGAGGGGGATGTCGCTGGTCAGGGTGGCGATCATCCGGTTGAGCTGCTTGGGGGTGAGATGGTCGACGGTCTCATCGAGGAGTTGGTCAGAGACCTGGTTGATCACCTGCTGGTAGAGCTGCTCGCCGAACAGGCCCTTGAATTTCTGGGCGATGATGTTGCCCAGCGCCAGCCCCTCCATGGAGGCCAACTGGGCGCCGGCCTGACGGGCGACCACGGTCTGCTGTTCGTGGCTGAGCAGTTGCTCGTAGTGGCCGAGCATGCGGTTGAAGGCGTTGAAGTCGACCTGCTCCCCGGCTTGGATCTGGGGATCGGCAACCTGCTGGGCGGCGGTGGCGAGCACCGGTGCCGACCACTCGGGCTGCTGGAGGCGGTGGAGGAGATGATCGGGCAGTTGGGCCAGGGTGGTGTCGGGGTTGAGCAGCAGTTGCCGGGCGTCGATATTCCGGGCAATGGCTTTTTTTATCGTTGGTTCTTGCTCTTTCTCCAGGGCGGTCAGCCGGTTGAGCGGATTACTGCCGGCCGTCACCCCGTGCGCTTCCCCGGAACCTGTGGCCATGGTCTGCTGCGCGATCAGGTTGGAGATCAGGGTATTCAACTGCTGCGGCGACAATTGATGCAGCGTCGAACCCAGCATCGCGTCCGCATCCGGCGTTGCCGGCAGGGTGGCAACCAGCTTGGCGAGCAGGGACGGATCGAGGCCGGACAAGGCCTGCGCCGATTGCTCGATCTCCTCGGTATGTTTTCCGAAATCGGTTTCCTTGCTCAGGTTGTGCAGGAATTCGATGACCCCCTTGGTTACCTCCTCCGGATGTTGGTGAGGGGTCCCCGCCGCTGGTAAACGGTTGATCAACTCTTGGACCAGTTCCGGAGAGACGCCCGCGACCGAGTCTTTTTCTGTCTTGCCGAGAACAAAGTTCGCCAACTCCTCGTCGCTGATGTTGAGCCCGGAACCGATCAGCTCTTCGCGGACAACTTGCTCCCCTTCACGGATGGCGACATAGCGCTTGGCATCGGCCGAGACCGAGGTGATTCCGGCCTTGTTGAGGAGGGTGGCGACGGCTTCCGTGCTCTCCTTTTCTCCGAGGAGGGCGGAGAGGGTGTTGATGAACGCGGCGCACTCCGCAAGCGAGAAGTCGGCATGAAAGGTGAAGGAGTGGATATGCAAACGACCAAACAAGGCGATCAGGCCTTGAATCTGCGGCCGCGCCTGATCTTTGTCCGGTAGAGGTTCGCCGCAGACGAAAATCTTGCTATCGGTGAAAGCGATGGTCACGGAATCATCGGGCTCGCTCGCCAAAAGCACCTTGAAGGCTTTGAGGACGAAATCGTTGCTCCGTTGGACCTGCGGATTGGCGGCGGGATACAACCGCATGGTCCGGAGGGCCGTGTATAGCCTGATGGGAAAATCAAGGAGGAGACCGCTGCGTTCCGGGGTTGGAGAGGAGGGAGGAGAGGTCATGATTGTTCCGTCATTGCCGAGAACCTAGGGGAAAGAATCGTCTTGATTGTCCGGAAAACGATCAGCATCGGGAAAAAAAGAGGATGTTCAAGTTTATGGAAGGATATCACAATCTTTTTCACCAAGTCAAGGACGGCAAGGTGTTCGGGAACATTGCCGGCAACAGCGTCGCTTGTGTGACGCAGAAGGTCCGGGCTGAAGAGGAAGAAGGGGATTATCCGACTTTGAGAAGGTCATGTTTGAGGAGAGATTGCACAAGGGCATAAATGGGCAGGCCGACCACATTGCTGCAGGAGCCGTTAATCGAGTGCACAAGAAAGCTCCCGATTCCTTGGATGCCATAGGCTCCCGCCTTGTCCATGGGTTCCCCTGAATCGACGTAGGATTGGAGAATTGCTGCGGAAAAGGTGCCGAAAGTGACCTGCGTGGTGACGGCGCTCATCTCCTCGATGTGCCTGTCGCGCGAGATCAGGGCCAAGCCGGTGGTCACCGCATGCGTCCGGCCCTGAAGGGCCATGAGCATGGCCAAGGCCTCCTCTTGATCGTGCGGTTTGCCAAAGATACGGTGGTCAAGGGCGACAACCGTGTCAGCACCGATGACGCAGGTTTCGGGGTGCGCCTCCGCAACCTGACCGGCCTTGGTCATCGCCATCCGCCGGGCAAAGTCCGGGGGCGATTCACCCGGATGGGCGGTTTCATCGATGGCCGCTGGAATAATGCGGTATTTGAGGCCAAGTCGGGCGAGGTATTCCTTGCGCCGGGGTGAGGCCGAGGCCAGGATGAGCGGGCAGCGGGCTGTAAACATGGGAGAGACCGGATTAGGGGCGAAAGACAGGGAGATGGTAGTGGATATGTTCGAGAAACAGGCCGCAGGCGGGGGCAGTGAGGCCGGCGGCGGTGCGATCTCTGGCCGCGAGGATGGCGGCCATTTCTTCGGCCGTTCTTTTTCCTAGACCGATTTCTATTAGGGTGCCGGCCAGGATCCGGACCATTTGACGGAGAAAGCCGTCGCCGGTCACGCGGATCGACCAGTGGTCGGGTCGGTCCAAAACGGGAACACAACTGATCCGGGTGAGCGTGCGCACGGCGCCGCGGCCATCGGTTGCATTCCGGTCGCGGGAGCCGGAACGCTCAAAGCTCGAAAAATCGTGGCAGCCGATGAGATGGCCCAGAGCCGGCTGCAACCGCTCCGGAACAAAGGCGCCCGGGCAATGCGCCCGGTAGAGACGGCTGGCGGGCATCTGTACCGGGCCGGTGAAAAAATCATAGCGATAGGTTTTGCCGAGCGCACTGAAACGGCTGTGAAAATCCGACGGAGCCTCTTCGGCGCCCAGAATACGGATATCTTCCGGGAGCAGGGCATTGAGCCCTTTGAAAAAGGCCACCGCCGGAATGGTCGTGGTGGTGTGAAAATGGGCCACCATGCCGAGGGCGTGGACCCCGGCATCGGTGCGCCCGGCGCCGTGCAGGATGATCGACTCTTCGCAGAGCCGGGACAGCCGGGTCTCCAGCTCTTCCTGGATGGTCAGCTCGCCTTGCCGCTGCCGCTGCCAGCCGTGGTAACCGCTGCCGTCATAGGCGATCAGCAGCCGGAGAGAGCGTCGCATCAGGGGAAGAACGGCGCTCCCAGCAAACCCATGGTTTCGGGAAAACCGTTCATGAGGTTCATGTTCTGCACCGCCTGCCCGGAAGCGCCTTTGACAATGTTGTCGATGGCTGACATGACGATCAGCCGTCCGGTCCGCGGATCTTTTTGCAGGGAAAGATCGCAGCAGTTGGAGCCGCGGACATGCTGGGTTGCCGGCGGGACACCGGCAGGCAGCACGCGGACAAAGGGCTCGTTGGCATAGGTCTGTTCGTACAGGGCCTGCAGATCAACGGTTGCGGCCTCGCTGGTGAGCGAGGCGTAGATGGTGCTCAGGATACCACGGGAGATGGGCAGAAGGTGCGGGGTAAAGGAAACCGTCACCGGCTTGCCGGCGGCAAGGGAGAGCTCCTGCTCGATCTCCGGGATGTGCCGATGGGTGCCGCCCACCTTGTACGGCTTGAAGCCGTCGGCGACCTCGCAGAACAGGGTCCCCACATTGGCGGCCCTGCCGGCGCCCGAGGTCCCGGACTTGGAATCGATGATCAGGGTGGAGGGATCGATCAGTCCCGCGCGCAACAACGGCGCCACGGCAAGGATCACCGAGGTCGGGTAACAGCCGGGGTTGGCGGTCAGCCGGGCGGTGGCAATGCGGGCCCGATAGAGTTCGGGCAGGCCGTACACTGCCTCGTCGAGCAGTTCGGGACTGGAGTGTTGCTGGTACCAGGCCTCGTACACCGCGGCATCATGGAGCCGGTAGTCGGCGCTCAGGTCGACAACCTTCTTGCCGGCGGCCAACAGCTTGGGCACGATGTCCATGGCGGTTTGATGCGGCACGGCGGTGAAAAAAAAGTCGGCCCGCTCGACCAGTTCGTCAACCGAGAGGTTCTCGCAGACAATATCGACCCGTTTGCGCAGGTTGGGAAACACCTCGGCCAGCGGTTTGCCCGCATACTGCCGCGAGGTGGCGACGGTAAGACGCACTTCCGGATGACCGGCCAGAAGCCGGGCCAACTCAACCCCGGTGTATCCGGAGGCACCAACAATACCGACATGCATCATGACGATAATTCCTTATTCTGAATCAGTTGCACAGGGGGGCTGTGAAAAAAAAAGGGAATAACGAAGCCTCGTTATTCCCTGGTATGCATACAATGCAGGAAGAAGATCGTCGCGATCAGCTCCGTTGGTCGCGCGATTAACGCTTGGAGAACTGGAAGCGGGCGCGGGCACCACGCTGGCCGTATTTTTTCCGCTCTTTGGCACGCTGATCGCGGGTGAGCAGTCCGGCTCTTTTCAGCGGCAGGCGCATTTCTGGATCCAGCTCCTGCAGGGCTCGGGCGATACCATGCACCAAGGCTTCAACCTGGGCCGATTTACCGCCGCCTTTCACCGTGGCCTGCACGTCATATTGGTCGATGGTCTCGGTTACCGCAAAGGGTTTGGCAACCTTGGGTTCGAAGAAGATGTTACCGAAATACTCGCCCAGCGGCATTTTATTGACTGCAAGCTTGCCGCTGCCGGGGGTAATCCAGACTCTGGCGATTGCTGTTTTCCGTCTGCCGGTAGCGTATGTCTGTTCAGGGGCCATATTCCAATGCTCCGTAATCAAATCTCGAGATTTTCAGGTTTCTGCGCCTGATGGGGATGATCCTTGCCGGCGTACACTTTCAATTTTTTCAATTGCGCCCGGCCGAGCTTATTCTTCGGCAGCATGCCCCGGACCGCCATCCGGATCAGTTCTTCCGGTTTTTTCGCCTGAACTTCACGGGCTGTCTGGGTTTTGATGCCGCCGGGGTATCCGGAATGGTGATGATACACCTTGTCGTCCCACTTGTTGCCGGTGAGGTGGATTTTTTCCGCATTGACCACGATGACAAAGTCACCGTTATCCTGGAAGTTGCAAAAAGTCGGTTTGTGCTTGCCGCGCAGACGACGGGCGATTTCGGTGGCGATGCGTCCGAGAACCTTGCCGTCGGCATCGGCCACATACCATTTGCGATCAATCTCATTTACCGGCGTGTAATAGGTTTTCATTCTCTGCGCCTCAACACTTGAAAAAAAAAGGCCCGAACAGAGGTCCGAACCTGGGAGTCTCTTTTGGAGCGGGAAACGAGATTCGAACTCGCGACTTCAACCTTGGCAAGGTTGCACTCTACCACTGAGTTATTCCCGCTCTTGATTCTTCGTAACAGCTGATGAACTTAACAAGTTTGCCGGGCTTGTGTCAATAAAAAATTTTACCGGCAAATGAAATCGGGCTCGGGGAGGCGTAAAAACCGCAGTCTGGGGGCGGAGAACTGTTGCCAATCCCGAAAAAGAGGAATAGTATGCGATTTAACTTGTTTATTATTCTGGAATTCTTTGCGGGGAACTCCTGCGGAGGTTTCGATATCCGGGCAGACGGCTTGAAGCCATCGGATTCCCGCTCGTGCAGATCTCGAGATTGGCAGAACCCTTAAAGTACGGCCGTGGGGCCGATGAGGTAGCGAACAATGGCAGAAACCATCGCCCGTGCGGCATCCCTTCGGCGGACAACCAAGGAGACCGATATTCAACTGGACCTCGTCCTTGACGGGACGGGGCAAACAACCATTTGTACCGCTGTCGGTTTTCTGGACCACATGCTGACCCTGTTCGCGGTCCATGGTTTTTTCGACCTCGACATTGCAGCCCAGGGAGATGTCGAGGTCGATGACCATCACACCGTTGAAGACCTGGGGATCTGCCTGGGGCAGGCCTTTGCCCGGGCGTTGGGCGATAAAGCGGGGATCTGCCGGTACGGCCATGCCTATGTGCCCATGGACGAAACCCTGGCACGGGTCTGCGTCGATTTTTCCAACCGGCCTTTTCTGCATTATCAGGTGGAAGTGCGGGAGAACAAGATCGGCAGTTTCGACGTTGCGCTGGCCAAGGAATTTCTTCGCGCCCTGGCGCTGCATGCCGGGCTGACCCTGCACGTTGATCTGCTCCATGGCGAAAACGGGCATCATATTCTCGAGGCGGTCTTCAAGGCCCTGGGGCGGGCGCTGGCTGCGGCCGTTGCCCTGAATCCCCAGGTCAGCGGGCCGCTCTCTTCAAAAGGGATGTTATAAATCCTGACGAGCACTCGCCCGGGATGCCGGAGATACCGGTCCGGTCGACTCCCTATTCATAACGATCAATCAAGGAGGAACAGCGTGACAGCGTTAAAACAATTGAAAATGGGATTGGCGGTCTGTTGTCTGATCGTGGCCGCAGGTTGTGCAGAAAAAGGCGACTCCGTTCCCGCCGCCAACGAACCCACTGTCGCCGTCTCCGGTATTGCCGTGCTGCCGGTCCGGACCGCCTTTGAACTCGAGGATGGTCTGTCGCTGGCCGAGGAAAAGATGTTGCGGGACGGCAGTCAAGTGATGGACGGACTGATGAAACAGGTGTTGGCAGGGAAGTCGGGAGTCCGCTTCGTTTCCGCTGCCCAGATCGGCACCAAAGGCGGGGCGGTCAAGAATCTGGAGGCAGCCCGGCGGATCGCCGCCCAGCAGGGATGTACTGCTGTCTTGGAAACCACGCTCAGTCGGTATACCGAGCGGGTGGGCGGTGACTACGGCGTCAAACAGCCTGCGGCGGTGACCTTCGCCTACAAGCTTTACGAGGTGGGGGAGGGACGGGTGCTCTGCCATGGCCGTTTCGACGAGCAGCAACAGTCGGTCATGGAAAATCTGTTGACCCTGCCCAAGGCCAAAAGCCGGGGATTCATTTATCTGACCGCCGAAGAACTGGCTCGGGACGGGCTGCAGGAAAAATTAGGGCAGTGCTCCTATCTTGGCGGCCAGTAAGCGGTTCGCTTCGGCTCAGCCTGAACGGTGCGGTTGTCGCGGGAGGTGAACCGGCGGGTCGGCCGGGCCATGCATGACTATGCCATGCTGGCCGATGGTGACCGGGTCCTGGTGGCGGTTTCGGGGGGGATCGATTCGCTGGTGTTGGCCTGGTTGCTGGCCGGCTGGCGGAAGAAAGCCCCCATTGCCTATGATCTGACCGCCGTCCACGTCGATATGGAGGCCGGAGGCAACGGCCCGGGTGCGGCGGCGAGCCGGGTTGGCAGGATGGTCGAGTCCCTTGGGGTGTCGTGCCGTATCCTGCCCGCCCTCTGGCGTCCCGATCCGCAAACGGCGCGGCCTGGGGCGGTCGGTCACGATCTCTGCTTTCAATGCGCCCGGTCCCGGCGGACGCAACTGTTTGCCCATGCCCGGGAGGGGGGGTGCACGACCCTCGCCCTCGGGCATCATCGCGACGACATCATCGAAACCTTCCTGCTCAATCTCACCTGCGCCGGCAACATCAGCACCATGGTGCCCCGGCAGGATCTCTTTTCCGGCCGCCTGACCCTTATCCGCCCGCTCGCCTATCTGGACAAGACCGAGATCGAGGCGATCGGCCGCACCCTGGGGTTTTCGCCTGTCCGCTCCAGTTGTCCGCTGCGGGAACAAACCCGGCGTCGGGATATCCACCGGATGGCCGAACAGATCTATCAGCAGATCCCAGGGGCCAAGGAGCATATCTTTGCCGCCTTGGGCAATGTCCGTCAGGACTACCTGCTCAGGCAGACCGGCGGCAGGAGGCCCTGAGGGGCACCGGCGCCGGCGGGTCGTAGGCAGAGGGCATCGATGCGGTTGGCGATTCTTGCGGACATTCATGGCAATTTTCGAGCCCTGCAGGCGGTGCTGGCCGATATCGCCTTGGCCGGAGCAGACCGGATTGTGTCTTTGGGCGACAATGTCGGCTACGGCCCGGAACCCGAAGAGGTGGTGCGGACCCTGGACCAATACCGAATCGTTTCGGTGATGGGCAACCACGAGCTGGGGCTGGTCAGCCGCAGCTATTGCAGTCGGTTGCATGCCACCGCCCGCGATTCCCTGAGCCTCACCCGCGCGCTGCTCAGTCCCGCCTCCTTGGCGTGGCTGGCGGCCCTGCCGTCCTTTCGCCTCTGCGGCGATGTCCGTTTCGTTCATGGCTGCCCGCCGCAATCGATGACGGAGTACCTGCATGCGCCCACGGCAACCCGGCTGCAACGCATCTTTGCCGCCTATCCGGAACGGATCTGCTTTGCCGGCCACACCCACGATCTCGGTTGGTACCAGCAGGACGGAGACGTCGCTGCCAGCCGCGACGTGCGGGTGGAGCGCCGCAGGCTCGACCCGGACACGCGCTATTTGCTCCTCCCCGGCAGTGTCGGCCAACCGCGCGATGCCCTCAACTGGTACGCCAAATACATGCTGTGGGATCAGGAAGCGGCGACCGTCGAGGTGCGGGCTTTGGACTACGATGTCCAGGCCACCATCCGCCTGCTCGGCGAACGCGGTTTTCCCGCAAGCAACGCCCAACGGCTTTTCTGGTGAGATCATGAAGCAGATCGGCAGGTATCAGGTCATCCGCCGTCTCGGCAAGGGCGGGATGGGTTCGGTCTACAAGGCCATCGTGCCGGTGATCGACAAGGTGGTGGCGATCAAGCTGCTCAACCCCAGCGAGCTGTTGGCGGACATCCTCGGCGCGGACCGGCTGCGGGAGATCTTCACCTTCGAGGCCCGGACCATGGCGGCCTTCAATCAGCCTTTTCTGGTCACGACTCATGACTTTGACCATGACGATCAGGGCCGGCCTTTTTTTGTCATGGATTATATCTGCAACAATCTCGGTGAGATGATCGGTGAGACCTTCCGCATCGAGGAAGACTCGCGCATCATCCGGGCGGCCAAGGTGCTCCATTACGGCCGGCAGATTCTCGCGGCCCTCGATTTTCTCCACCACAACGACATCATCCACCGCGACATCAAGCCGCAGAACATCCTGGTCACCGACGAGGATACCATCAAGATCTGCGATTTCGGCATGGCCCTGGTGGGCGGGGTCGCCTTTTCCGGCCCGGACAACATGCAGATCGGCTCGCCCTGCTACACCCCGCCGGAACAGCGGAAAAATCCCCGGGGCGTGGATGGCCGCGCCGACCTCTACTCGGCGGCGGTGTTGCTCTACCGCATGCTCACCGGCAAGCTCCCCGGCATGCAGAGCTTCTCCCTCTCCCTGGTCAATCCCCAATACGATTCCTCCTGGGACGAGTTTTTTGCCAAGGCCCTGCGCTGGCAGCCCGAGGAACGTTACCCGTCCGCCGCCGAGATGCTGGCCGCCTTCGAGCAGCTCACCTTGGGAGAACCCGCAGGAAAGGTCTGTCCGCTGCCGCTACCCGGCCAGGAACCGCTGCGCCTGCGCAGCGAGCCGGTCAATGTCTGTCTTTCCCGTGCCCGGGAGCAGTTCGCGGTCAACGCCTCGTACCGGCCGGTGACCCCAGTGTGCAACCGGTTGGACATCAGCGAGCACACCGTGATTGACCGGACCACCGGCCTGGTCTGGCAGCTCCGGGGCAGCCGTTATCCGCTGACCTTTGCCGGGGCGCACACTTTTGTCGAAGGGTTGAACGCCCGCGGGGTTGCAGGCTGCCGCCAATGGCGGGTGCCCACGGTCAATGAACTGCTCAGTCTCCTGCCGGCTGACGGTGGCCAAGGGCTGTTTCCCGAGTCCCCGGATTGGCCGGTGAAATGGCTGTGGAGCTGCGACCGCCATGGACATCACGAAAGCTGGTATGTTAATATGGACATGGGGTTTGCCGGGGTCCAGGATGTCAACTGTCGCAACCATGTCCGGGCCGTTGCCACGGCTCCTTCCTGAAACGGGGCGTTCTCTCGAGCACCGTCCTTTCTTTCTTCAGTCAAAAGAATCCATGGAATATCCTGTCTCGCACTATTTTCTCGTCCATGCCCAATCCGGTGAGCTGGCGGGCCGGCACGTGCAGCGCTATCTGAGCGGCAACCAGTTGATCAGCTATGCCGAATTCTTCGTCCGCACCGAGGAGATCCTGAACGGGACGGAAGCCCTTTTCGGGCAGACGCTCGAACAGGGACTGGCCGCCAACGACCGTTTTGCCCGGCGGATGCTCGATCACCTCAAGGAAGAGGGGGTGACCACCCTCGATCAGTTGCCCGACCTGCAGCAGGGATATGTCACCAAGGTACTTCACACCCTGACACACCTCCTCGATGGCTTTATCGGGATTGATTCGGTCTTCTACAACCTCACCGAGGATTCGCACCGGGTCAGCGCCGGGCTGCGCGAGGCCATCCGGCTCACCCCCGCCGAGTACTGGCTGGTCCCGGTGCGCACCGGCAAGCTCGCGGCTTCGGTCCTGCATCCGGTCAATTGAAGTCGGTGTTTTTCCTTCTCGCCCCCTGCGCCATTCTTTCCGCGCTCTTTCCTGGGGCTGTTGGCGAACCGCGTTGCAAAATTGTGCGGTTCGCTCGGAAATCTGGTACACTCTATGTCATTCAATGAAGCACTCGCGGGCGCGATCCACCCGGTCCGATGATGGGTGATGGTTCGCTGCCTTGCCACCGTTCAGCCGGTTGGTTGGGAGTCCGATGCGCTCATTTCTTTTTGGTTCCATCCGTAAGAGTCTGATTGTCCTGGTGTTGCTGGCGGTGTTGCCGGCGCTGGCCATTTTGCTCTATACCGGATGGGAGCTTCGCAGCCGGGTGGTGCACGACGCCGAACATTATGCCCTGCGCCAGGTGCAGGCCATGGCTGCCCACCATGAGCGGGTGGTCGACAATGCCCGTCTCTTGCTGATGACCCTGGCCAAGTCCGCGGAGGTGCGAAGTCTCGATATCACCGCCTGCCAAGCCTTGCTGATCGACATCCTCGCCCGCAATGCCACCTATGTCTCCCTGTCGCTGGCCGATGGCGAAGGCCGCATCCTCGCGGCCGCCCCGGCCGGGCTGGCCAAGGAGATCGGTTCGGCCGGTTTTTTTCGTCAGGCTATGGCCAGCGGTGCCTTTACCGTGGGCGACTATACCCTGCTCGAGACCGCTGGCAGGGTGGTGGTCCATTTTGCCCAGCCGGTCCTTGGTCCGGGCGACCAGCCGGTGGGTCTGCTGGTGGCCGATTTCGATCTCAATTACTTCGGTCGTCTCTTCTACGATACCCGTCTGCCGGAGCGCTCGGTCTTCACCCTGACCGACGCGGGCGGCATGCGCCTGACCCGGTTCCCGGAAACCGAAAAATATACCTGGGTTCGCGACCTGCCGCAGATGGTGGCGCGCATGTCGGGCCGGGACGAGGAGGGCACCTTCCTCGAAACCGGGGTGGATGGCGTCAGTCGTTTGTACAGCTTCAAACGGCTCCACTTTCAAGGGGCCTCCTTTCCCTATCTGATGATCCGTCTGGGCATTCCCGTGGATCAGGCCCTGGGCGAGGCCCGTTTCGTCATCAACCGCAACGTCGGCCTGCTCGTGTTGGCCACGATCCTGGCCCTGATTACGGCCTGGTTTGTCGGCGAATACACCATGATGCGCCGTTTGGCCCGCTTGATCGAGGCAACCGGCAAGGTCAAGGCGGGCGATCTCGGTGCCCGTATCGGCAGCGACGCCGGCCAGGGGGAGTTGGGCCAGTTGGCCGCCGCCTTTGACAGCATGGCCGAGGGATTGGAACACAAGGAACGGGAACGGTCCCTGGCCGAGGAACAGTTGCTGCGCCTCAACGAGGAATTGGAAGAACGGGTGGCGCGGCGCACCGAACAATTGGCCGGAGCCAACCGCGACCTGCAACACACCCTGGAGGAGGTGCAGCGGATGCAAAAACAGTTGGTCCTCTCCGAAAAACTGGCGGCCCTGGGGGAGCTGGTGGCCGGTGTGGCCCATGAAATCAACACCCCGGTCGGGGTGGCCCTGTCCGCCGGATCGACCTTGGCCGAGAAAAATAGGACCCTAGCCGAGCTTTTTACCCGGGGGGAGATGAAGCGCTCGGATCTAAACCAGTATCTCGATGATTCCCGTGAGGGCACCGAGATGATGCTGGTCAATCTGAATCGGGCCTCGGAGTTGATCCGCAGCTTCAAGATGGTGGCGGTGGACCAGGTCTCGGAACATCGGCGGGTCTTCAACGTCAAGGGCTACATCGACGAGATCCTGCTCAGCCTGCGACCCAAACTGAAAAAGACCAGCCACCGGGTCGAGGTGGTATGCGATGGGAACCTGGTGGTCGAAAGCTATCCAGGCGCCCTTTCCCAGATCCTGACCAATTTGATCATCAATTCCCTGACCCATGGTTTTGGTCCTGAGCAGGCAGGTACCATCCGCATCGAGGTGGGGCGGACCAACGGCACCCTCGAACTGCGCTACGCCGACAACGGCAAGGGCATGTCGGCGGAGGTCCGGGACCGGATCTTCGAGCCCTTTTTCACCACGGCCCGGAGCCACGGCTCCACCGGTCTGGGGATGCATATCGTCTTCAACATTGTCACCCGGACCCTGGGCGGCGCCATCGTGTGCGAGAGCGAGCCGGGGCAGGGGACGTCCTTTCATGTGACCATGCCCGTTTGAGGAGAGGGAATGTATGTCCGATCCCGATGAAATCCTGTTCAAGGACGAGGCGCCCGAGCCGACTCGGAGTTCGAGCTCCCGGGGTTCCGCCAATGGCGCGCCGTGGAAGATCCTCATCGTCGACGACGAGGCCGATGTCCACAGTGTCACCACCTATATGATCAAGGGCATGGATTATCTGGGACGGAGGTTCACCTTCTTCCATGCCTACAGCGGTCGGGAGGCCCGGGAGATCCTGGCCGAGCATCAGGACATGGCGGTGATTCTGCTGGATGTGGTGATGGAGACCGAGGACAGCGGCCTGCAACTGGTGCACTATATCCGGGAAGAGTTGAACAACCATACGGTGCGGATCGTGCTCCGGACCGGTCAACCCGGTAAGGCGCCGGCCGCCAAGGTGATCCTGGAGTACGACATCAACGACTACAAGGAAAAAACCGAGCTGACCCTGGACAAGATGCTGGTTACGGTCGTCTCCGCCCTGCGCAGCTACCATTTCATCACCACTATCGAAAACAACCGCAAGGGGTTGAAAAAGATCATCGATGCCTCGACGGACATCTTTGAACGTCAATCCCTGCACAAGCTGGGCAGCGGTGTCCTCAGCCAGTTGAACGCCATCCTTCAGTTGCGGGAGGAGGCCATCGCCGACCAGACCTCGGGCCTGACCGCCTCCGGGATCGAAGGACAATCGGTGGTGCTGGCGGCTACCGGCCAGTTCGGCCGCTATATCGATCGGCCGATCAGCGAGGTCGATACCGACCTCATCCGGGCCGCCCTGGAGCGGGCTCAATCCCAGCCCCATGGTTTTTACTGCGAGGGCGGTAAATGCGCCTGGTATTTCAAGAGCCAGACCGGCTCGGAGAATTTTCTCTACTTCGAGATCGCCAAGGAACTGGACGAGAACGATCACGATCTGCTCGAGCTGTTTTTCACCAATGTTTCCCTGGCCTTTGACAATCTGTTCCTGCATAAGGGGATCGAGGACACCCAAAAGGAGATCATCTTCCAGATCGCCGAGACCATGGAATGCCGTTCGGCCGAAACCGGCAGTCATGTCCGCCGGGTGGCCGAGTACGCCCGCCTCCTGGCCCTCAAATACGGCCTCGGCGAGGAGGAGGCGGAGATGCTCAAGCTCGCCTCCACCCCGCACGATCTCGGCAAGATCGGCATTCCCGACTCCATCCTCAACAAGCCCGGGCCCTTGACCCCGGAGGAATATCTGATCATCAAGACCCATGTCTTCCGTGGCCACGACCTGCTGATGAACTCGTCGAGTCCGATCATCCGGGCCGCGGCCAACATCATCCTCCAGCACCACGAGCGGTGGGACGGTCAGGGCTACCCTCAGGGGTTGCAGGGGGAGGAGATCCACATCCATGGCCGGATCATCGGCGTGGCCGACGTCTTCGACGCCCTGTCCAACCGGCGCGTCTACCACGAGGCCTGGTCCTGGGAGGCGGTCTTCGCCCATTTCCGGGAACAGCGGGGCCGCCATTTCGACCCCAAACTGGTGGATATCCTCCTGGAAAATCAGGAGGCGTTCAAGGCGATCTGGGCACGCTCCAATGCGGTGGGGTTGCAGTTTACCTGAACATCGGCCAAGAGGAGAGCGGGTAAGGTTTCATGCTTGCTGGTTTTGTTCCAGTTGCAGCAGCTCGGTGTTCAAGGACATCAGTTCGGTCTGCTTGGCCTGGAGTTCCGCCCGGGCCGCTTCATCGGTGGCCGCCTTGGCGGCAAGGGCTGCTATCTCCTGCTCCAGGGCGCTGATCTGCTCTTCCAGCTCTTCGATGGTCTCCTCGTTGGCAGAACCGCTTGCCGAGGCGGTGCCGGTTGCCCCGGTTTCGCTGCTGCCGGTCGCCGTTTGCGTTGCGTCCGCGTCAGCGCTGGCCTGGACGGAAAGGCTGCGCCCCTCGGCGGAGATGTCGACGGTATCGCCGGAGGCGAGGAGTGTCGACCCGTTCTCCGCTTCTTCCGCTGTCTGCTTGGAACTGTTGCTATGCATCAGGGGTATAGCGGCTGTGTTCGTGGTGGATGCAATATTCATGGCAAACCTCCGGGCGGTATGCGACAGGTTGCTGGGACTTCCGATCTTCTGTAAGAACCGTATCGCCCACTGGAATTCGATTCAAGCGGACTTACCCATCTTGACAAACCTTTACCTTCTTTACCCTGTCGGTGGCCTCGTGCTGGGTTATCGGGAGGCGGATGAGCGCAAAGGCCGGGATGGATGCCTCGGCAGCGGCCGGCAATATCAACCGGTGGCGCCAGAACCAGGCGCTTTTTCTTGAACTTTTTGAGCGATCCAGGGTAAGAAAAGGGGCCAAAAAAGCAACTGCGGCCGGTGATCGGCATAACCAGCGACAGAGGAACGGAGAGAATGGGAAAGATCGGGAGAAATCAACCCTGCCCCTGCGGCTCGGGGAAAAAATACAAGCATTGCTGCCTGGCTGCCAAGCAGGCGGGGGCGATAGGCAGCCCGGCCAATCAGATGAAGGTTTCGCTGCTGGCGGCGATCGAGAAGGTCCAGACCCAGGCGGTCGAGAAGAAGGCCACCTTTCATGAACTCGGTGTTTTTCTCTTCTTCAGTGATCATGAGGGCGACGCCTGGCTGCTGGAGATCACCGAGTCCGACGCGGTCCAGATCGCCAGGGGCGGCGAGCGGCTCGACGTGCCCATTGACGAGAACCCCGAAACTATCGAGATCAACTTCAGTCACACCTTCGCCCTCCGCGACCGGCAGTTTTTCCTCACTGCCTATGCCGACAAGGCCGAGACCCTGCTCGACCAAGCACCCACCCAGCAGATCCATGCCGCCATCCGCCGTCTGCACAAGCGCTATCCCAAGGAGATGCTCGAACGGATGCATGTGGAACCAGGCGACGGCGGGCCCGAAGCGTAGACTTGTCGATGGGGTGGTCAACAAACGGCGGTCGACTTCTCCCGGTGGCCCTGGTCATGGGGGGGATTTTTTATCAGTCGCACCAACCCGGCACCAGCTTTTCCCTGCCGGAAATCGTCAATATCGACAAGCTGCTCCATGCTCTGGTCTACGCGGTGCTCGGCGGGACCTTTCTTTTCGCCCTGCCGCCGGCATGGTGGCGGCAGCAGCCCTGGCTGGCCATGGGCGCCATGATGCTCTTCTGTCTGGGCTACGGGGCCATCGACGAGTGGCACCAGTCCTTTGTTCCCGGCCGGATAGCCAGCGGCGCCGATGTGGCCGCCGATGTGGGGGGCGGATTTTTGGTGGTGATCGGAGATTGGGGCTGGAGGCGATGGCGGAAAATGAAGGGAGACTGAGGGACGCCATGAGCCTGCTTGTGCTGGGTGATCGCCACCATCTTTTCTACGAGCAATACGAAGGGGAAGCCGGGCGGCCTTGTCTGGTCTTTCTCCATGAAGGTCTGGGGAGCGTGGCCCAGTGGAAAGATTTTCCCCGGCGCCTCTGCCGGCGGACCGGCTGCCCCGGCCTGGTCTATGACCGGCTGGGGCACGGGAAATCCTCGCCGCTCATCCATCCCCGTACCATCCGTTATCTCCACGAAGCAGCCTTGGATGAACTGCCAAAAGTGGTAGCGGCTCTTCTTCCCGGCCAACGGTTCATCCTGGTCGGCCATTCCGACGGTGGCTCCATCAGCCTGATTTTCGGCGCGGAAAGAGCCCCCGTTCTGCTGGGCATCATCACCGTCGCTGCCCATGTCTTTGTCGAGCAGATCAGTCTGGACGGTATTGTCCAAGCCCAGGCGGCCTTTGCCCACGGCAAACTGAAAAAAGCGCTGGGCCGCTATCATGGCGACAAGACCGAACCGCTGTTCCAGGCCTGGGCGGGAACCTGGACCAGTCCCTGGTTTCGCGCCTGGAGCATCGAAGACCTGCTTCCCTCCCTCACAACGCCGCTGCTCGTGCTCCAAGGCCGGGACGATCAGTACGGCACCGCCGCCCAGGTGGAGGCCATCGTCGACCGATCGGCCGGCCCGGCCACGCCGCTGTTGCTGGAGGGCTGCGGCCATGCCCCGCACCTCGATTTCCCCGAACTGACCCTGGATCTGATGGCCTGTTTCGTCAACCGGATCGCCCGATAGGGCGAGAGGTTGTTTGAGGCCGGAGACCTTGAGCCGGAGGGCAAACGATGGCATCGTTTGTCCCCAAGGACCGGCGCTATCGGTTGGCGCGCGAAAAACCGTCGAACCGCCTATTTCCCTTCGATCAGCAACCGGGCCATATCCTTGGCAAAGTAGGTGAGGATGATGTCGGCGCCGGCGCGGCGGATGGCGATCAAACTCTCGGCCATCACCTTGTCGCCGTCGATCCAGCCCTTTTCGGCGGCGGCCTTGATCATGGCGTACTCGCCGCTGACCTGGTAGGCGGCGATCGGCAGGTCGAACTCGTCGTGCAGGCGGCTGATGATGTCGAGGTAGGCCAGGGCCGGTTTGACCATGAGGATGTCCGCGCCCTCGTCGACATCGAGGGTGGCCTCGCGCAGGGCCTCCTTGCTGTTGGCCGGGTCCATCTGGTAGCTGCGGCGGTCGCCGAATTGGGGGGCGCACTCGGCGGCGTCGCGGAAGGGGCCGTAGAAGGCCGAAGCGTACTTGACCGCGTAGGACATGATCGGCACCATGTGGAACGAGTTCTCGTCGAGCGCGGTGCGGATCTCACTCACCCGGCCGTCCATCATGTCCGAGGGGGCCACCATGTCGGCCCCGGCCTGGGCATGGGAAAGCGCGGTCTTGGCCAGGAGTTCCAAGGTGGCGTCGTTGTCGACCTCGTTGCCGGCCAGGCAGCCGCAGTGGCCGTGATCGGTGTATTCACAGAGACAGACATCGGTGACCACGGTCATCTCCGGCACCCTGTTTTTCAGTTCCCGGATGGCCTGCTGGATGATGCCGTTCTTGGCATAGGCGCCCGAGCCGAGGCCGTCCTTCTTTTCCGGCAGGCCGAAGAGGATGACCGAACGGATGCCTACGCTCAGGCAGTCCCTGGCCTCCTTGGCCAGTTGATCGATCGACAGCCGGAAGACGCCGGGCATCGAGGTCACCTCCTGGCGGATCCCCCTGCCGGGGAGGACAAAGAGGGGGTAGATCATCTGGTCCGGCGCTAGCCGGGTCTCACGGATCATGGCGCGGAAGGTCTCGGTCTGGCGCATGCGGCGCGGGCGGTATTCGGGAAAAACCATGGGACACCTCGTGGGGAAGATTGTTTCGATGGAATGTCGGAAGAATTGAGAGAATGGTTGCCGCTGCTGACGCCCTGGTCTTACTTGACCGCAATGCCCAGGGCCTTCACCTTCTTGTGGAGGTGGCTGCGTTCCATCCCGATCTGTTCGGCGGTTTTTGAGATGTTGCCGTCGTTTTCCTCCAGTTTGGCCAGCAGATAGTCGGTCTCGAAGCGGCGGCGGGCCTCCTTGTAGCCAAGATGGAGGTACACCGGGGCTGCGGCTGGGGACGGCGGTTGCAGCAGTGGTGCATTGCCCAGGAAGAGGGCCACATCCTCGCCCATGATCTCGTCGCCGGGGGTCATGATCACCAGCCGTTCCACCAGGTTGCGCAGTTCGCGGACATTGCCCGGCCAGGCGTGGCGCTGGAGCAGATCCAGGGCCGAAGCGGAGAACTGTTTGCGGCCGATGCCCTTGCGGCTGAATTGGTTGCTGAAATCGGCCACCAGCAAGGGGATGTCCTCGCGCCGGTCCACCAGATCGGGGACCACGATCGGGACCACATTGAGACGATAGAACAGGTCGGCCCGGAAGTTGCCCCTGTCGATCTCTTCTTCCAGATTTTTGTTGGTGGCCGCGAGCACCCGGACATCGACTTCAATGGTCCGCGAGCCGCCGACCCGTTCGAATTTTTGCTCCTGGAGGATGCGCAGCACCTTGGCCTGGCTCTTGAGGCTCATGTCGCCGATCTCGTCCAGAAAGAGGGTGGAGCCGTTGGCCTGGTCGAATTTGCCCTTCTTGTTCTCCGTGGCCCCGGTAAAAGCCCCCTTGACATGGCCGAACAGCTCGGACTCGATCAGTTCCTCGGGGATGGCGGCGCAGTTGACCGCCACCATCGGCTGCTTCCCCCTGTGAGACTGGCGATGGATGGTCTGGGCCACCAGTTCCTTGCCGGTGCCGTGGCCGCCCCGGATCAGCACCCAGGCGTCGGTGGGCGCGACCCGTTCGATCTGCTGCCGCAACCTGGTGATCAGGGGACTGTTGCCGGTAATGCCGATCGGCACCGGGCCGGACTCCCGCAACAGTTGGTTCTCCCGTTCCAGTTGGGCCAGTTGCAGCCCCTTCTTGATCGACAGGACGGTCTTGTCATAGGAGAGCGGTTTTTCGATAAAGTCGTAGGCGCCGCTGCGGGTGGCCTGGACCGCGGTCTCGATGGTGCCGTGACCGGAGATCATGATCACCGGCAGCGAAAACCGCTGTTTGATCAGCTTCAGTGCCTCGAGACCGTCCATGCCCGGCATCCAGATGTCGAGCAGAACCAGGCGAATATCCTTTTCGTCCAGCAGTTGCAACCCCTCTTCGGCACAGGCGGCGGTCAGGGGCGTGAAGCCCTCGTCGGCCAGGATGCCCGCGAGGCTGTCACGGATGGCGGCCTCGTCGTCGATGATGAGAATGGTGTCGGGCATGGGGTGCTTCCGGGAAAAGATAGAGAGCTCGGGGGCGGATTCGCGGGGGGCGGCAACCATTTTGGCTTGCTATCATATCAGGTATCCAGCGGCAGCTCAACCGCAAACACCGCACCGGACGGCGCGTTGTCGTAGACGCGAATGGTGCCGCCATGTTCGCTGACAATGGTATGGGCGATGGCCAGGCCCAGGCCGGTCCCCGATTTGCGGGTGGAAAAATAGGGCTCGAAGATCCGCAGCTTGACCTCGTCGGCGATACCGGGGCCGTCATCGGCCACCTCCAGCCGGACCCGGTCGGTGCTGTCGCCGCCACCGAGGGTGACCGTGATGATGCCGCCATCGCCGAGCACGGAGACGGCGTTGTCGAGCAGGTTGATCAACACCCGCTTGATCTGGACGGCGTCGAAGCAAAAATCAGGCACAGCGGGGTCGATCCGGCTGGTGATGGTCAGGTGGCGATGGGCTTCCTGGTACAACACCACCATCTCTTGCACCAGGTTACCGAGGTTTTTTCGTTCCTTGTGCAGCTTGGGCATGCGGGCGAAATCGGAGAACTCGCTCACCAGTTTTTTGATCTCGTCGACCTGGTTGACGATGGTGGCGGTGCACTGGTCAAAGATCTCCCGGTTGTCGGCGATGGTGTCCAGGTAGCGTTTGCGCAGCCGCTGGGCCGAGAGTTGGATCGGAGTCAGCGGGTTCTTGATCTCGTGGGCGATGCGCCGGGCTACCTCCTGCCAGGCGGCGAGCCGCTGCGCCTTTTCCAGGTTGGTCAGGTTGTCGAAGACGATGACAAAGCCGATGGGGTGCTGCCAGTCGTCCACCATCCGGGTCACGTTGACCTGGAGCGAGAGGGTCTCGCCCCTCCGGATGGTCACCCGCAGGTGGCGCTCGATGGTCGGTTTGCCGGTGGCGAGCAGTTCCTTGAGGAAACTCTCGACAATCAGCACATGCTGTTTGGGCAGGGCAAGGTGGAAGTCCTTGCCCAGGAAGGCGGCAGGCTCGATGGCCAGCAACTCCTCGGCAAAACGGTTGATGGTGGTGATGCGGCCGGCCTCGTCCAGGGCAATGACCCCGGCGGCCACGTTCTCGAGGATCGTTTCCAGGTAACGGCGCCGCTGCTCCGACACCTCGTTGCTGTCCAAGAGCGCCCGGTGGGTCCGGGCCAGTTGCCGGTTGGAGGCCAGAATTTCCGCGGTCATGGAGTTGAAGGAGTCGATCAGCATCCCCATTTCATCGTCCGCTTCCTTCTCGACGATAAAATCCATGTCGCCGTCAGCCACCCGCTTGGTGGCCTCGGCCAGTTTCTTGATCGGGCCGGTGAGGCCGCGGGCGATGTAAAAACCGAACCAGATTGCCCCGAACAGCACCAAGAGGGTGATGATCAACAGCATGATGATCAGGCTGAATTTGATCGGGGCCTTGAGCATGATCAGTTGCTGATAGCCGGTGATGCCGCCGGAGATGGATTGCATGGCCTCGAGCCGGGCCGAGGGGATCAGGACGGTGGTAATGAGAAACCAGGTTTGCGGGGTCTCCAGGTTGACCTGGACCGGCACGATCGCCTGGATCAGTTCGCCGATGGTTGTTTTCTGGGTGACCATCTCGGTGCGGTCAAAGGCGGCGGTCAAACGCAGGGCCTCGGAAGGAAGCGAGGGCGGGGCAATGGTCTGGAGGCGTGGACCGGTGACCGCGACCAGCGGTTTCCGCCCGTTGTCGAGCAGAAGGATGGAGTCCGGTGCTCCCGGCAGGTCGATTTCCAGGGTCTTGGCAAAAAAACGCTCCAGGGCGGCCAGATCGGTCAGGTCGAGGGTGCTGCTCTCCAGGATCGAGGCCAGTTGCCGGCCGGTGTACTCGGCCTGTTTGCCGCTGTCGTGGAGAGTCGACTGGGCCAGTTTCAGGGATGACTGGAGCGAGTCCTCCACCTGGGCGTTGAACCAGTAGTCCATGGAGGTGGAGACAAAGCGCAGGGCCACGAAGAAGAGGATGGCCGTGGGGATCAGGGAAAGGGAGACGAAACAGATGACCAGCCGGGTGCGCAGCCGGGCGCCGAGGATATTCTCTCGACGCTCAAAAACCAGTTCTACCAGGTTGCGGAGCACCAGATAGAGCATGAGCAACAGCAACAGCCCGTTGATGTTGATCAGGGCAAAGATCAGGATGGTGCTGGAGATGGGCAGGTTGAAATCGCCGCTGAGCAGGCCGCGCTGGACATACCCCAGCACCGGAATCAGGAGGAGGCAGCAGCCAATGACGATCCGGACCAGGCGCTGTTTCTTTTTTCTCTGTTCCGCGGTGAGCATCAATGGCCGGGACGGGGGGGTCAGTATCTGAATTCGATGGTTCGCCAGTCGGTTTCGAAATCCCACAACGCGGAGAGGGGCAGGAGACGGTGCATGCCCAGCGGCAGGGAGCCTTTTTTCAGGGTGACCTTGAAATGGATGGCATAGGGGGCATCGGGAACAAGCTGGGCCAGCGCGATCACCTTGACCCCGTTGAGTTCGGCCATCAGTTGTTTGGCCTGCTCCAGGTCGGCGGTCGTTACCGTTTTGTCGCCCTGATCGGAAAGAACGACCCGGTATTGTTTGCTGGCTTCATCATACGAGAGGGTATGGGTGACGGCCGATTCGACCAGGGTGGTGTCAAGCCACTTGCCGCTGGTCTTGACCAGCTCCATCTGGTAGGTGAAGACAATGGGGATGCCGCTTTTGACGCCATCGATCATTTCCCTGGTGAAGCCATTTTTCACCGTGGCAAAGAGCAGCAGGTCGACATCCGAGGTGGTGACGATGATGTCTTTGATTTCAGGCGCCGTCTCTTCGGCCGCGGCCAGCATCTGGTACGAGGGGGCCAGCAGCAGGAACCCGCAGAGGAGGAACAGTCGAAGGGGGAAGAGTTTCATTCTGATGGTAAAAGGCCGCCGTGCCTGAGCTTCTGTAAAGGGGGAAGGCAGAAAATATACCCTGAGCATATACCTGATCAATGAGCTTTTGTCCATGACAAGGACCGGTCCGGCGGAGGGAAGTTGCGCAATCCTCCAGGGTGGTTTATTTTCCGTCGTATCCGGAGAAAAGGCCCACCGCACAAGCGGACCGGCGGTGGACCGCGATCCCGAAAAACTCGAGGGCAGCGGCCGATTCCGCAGGCAATGTCGAATAAAGGAGCTGGGGAACAGATGTCACCTCGTCCCAAAAAGAAACGTCTCTGTGGCGGGCAGTTCTGCGGCCGGGCCTACAAACCGGCGGGCACGCCGTTGCAGGAGTTGCGCCAGATCACGATCCAGCAGGATGAACTCGAAGTGCTGCGGCTGTGCGATTTCGAGGGGCTCTTCCAGGAGCAGGCCGGCGAGCGGATGGGGGTTTCGCGGGGGACGGTCCAGCGGATCCTGACCTCGGCCCGCCGCAAGGTCGCCGAGGCCCTGGCCACGGGCGCGGCACTGATTCTCGAGGTGGAAGACGAGGAATAATCGGACCGACGGTTACCACTCGATTCGGAGGATATTGTCCAGTGGCCGCACCCGGGCGAGCCGGATGCGGACGATGTCGCCGGGGTCGACCGGAAAGGCCGGGTTGGGCGGCAGATCGACGTCGAAGAGGCAGTCGCAGAGCAGAAGGTTGACCCGTTTCGGGCCGACGCCGACCACCAGCCCGTTGACCCGCTGCCCCTCCTTGGGGGCGAGATAGCGCAGAATCCAGTAGCGGTGCCGCTGCTGGCGGATGGCATTGGCCCGTCCCAGCTTCTGCTGGATGATCCCGGTAAAGGTCTTGCATTCCTCACCGGAAAAGAGGATGCCCCGACCGTGGATCATGTGGCTCAACTGGTGCTGCATGGCCAGATCGAGGAAACGGCGGATCGGCGAGGTGATGGTGGTGTAGCTGTTGAGGCCGAGGCCGCTGTGCGGTTTGGGGTGCGAGGTCAGCTCGCCCCGGGCAAGATAGCGGCGCTGATGGGCGATGTCGGCCAGGCTGTTCTGGACGCCGGCGATGATGCGGCGGCGCGGCGGTGGCTGCGAGCGGAACAGGCCGGGTGCTTCCCGGGCCGCCAGGTAGGCGGCAGCAAGGCCGTTGGCCAGGATCATCAGCTCGGAGATCAGGTTGCGGGCCGGCGTATCCACCGGTGCGAGGTAGACCTGGATATGGTCGCGGTCGCGGATGTCGATGTTGACGTCCGGCAAGGAGAGGAGCAGGGCGCCGCGGTCGACCCGCTGCTGGCGCAACTGCTGCCGGACCACGTTCAAGGCCGCCAGGTCGGGATCCCGCTCGATCAGGTTGTCGGCCTCGCGGTAGCTCAACTGGCGCTTGACCTCGATCACCGCCGGGACAACGGTGGAGTGGACAACAGTGCCTTCCGGCGTCAGGGTGACGAGGAAACTGATGGTCGGGCGGGTCTTGCCCTGGATCAGGCTGCACAGGTCGAGCGACAGCCGTTTGGGCAACATGGGGATATGGCCCTCGGGAAAATAGATCGAGGTCGACCGTTCCCTGGCCTCGGCAAAGAGCGGACTCTTGACCGGCACGTAGTAGCTGACGTCGGTGATATGGATGCCGACCTCGACCTGGCCGTTTTCTTTTTTGACGATGTGGATAGCGTCATCGAAGTCGCGGGTAAAGAAGCCGTCGATGGTCAGGGTACCCAGTGCCCGCAGATCCTTGCGCTTGGGATCGGCGAGCAGTTCCTCGGCCGTGGCCTCGGCCAGGGTTTCGGTGATCCGGAGACAGGGCTCGGGGAATTCCACCGGCTGGTCCGACCGGAGCAGGGCCAGATTTTCGTCCGGGTCCCAGATTCCTGCTTTCACCAGCAGTTCATGGCCGGCATGGGGCGAGGTCAGTCCTGCCTTCTTCAGTACCTGGCGGATGAATTCGTCCTCGGCGGCCTCGCTGCCAAACAGCACCGACTGGGCCAGCCAGTGCAGGCAGCGCTCCCGGTCCGGCCACTCCCCGTCGTTGATCGGCTCGCCGCGCATGATCGCTTGCAGGCCGCTGGCTGCCTGGGCCAGCAACTGCGCCTTTTCCTGCTCCCGTCGCCGCTGCTGCTGCAGTTGCTCGACCTGTTCCGGGGTATGGGCGACAACCTTGCCGTTTTTATATTTGAAGAACAGGGGGTCGGCAAAGATCGCCCGGAGAAAGGCGGCGCGCTGGTCGTCGTCGACGGCGCCGCCGAAATGCATCTCGGTGAGAAAATCAGGGGAAAACTCGTTGATTGCCTCTTCGCAGACGATCTCCCAGAGCGGTTCCAGATTGATGGTTTCGGCCAGGGCAAAGCGGCCGGCACTGCGCTCCCGTAACAGGGCGGCGGTCGCTTCCCGGCTGGTGTTCTGCGGATAGAGCTGGTGCGACACACTCAGGACCCGGGCCTCCGGCAGGTTGATCTCGCGACCGTTCTGGCTGAGGAGCTGGATTTTCTTTTCGGCGACGCCGGCGACCAGGCCGCAGAAAAACTTGCCGCCATCGATGAATTCTATAAGGCTGCCGGGGGCGATCATGGGTTTAACACATTGCGAAGTTCGGAGGTCATGGTAAGGTACGGTGGATAGCAGGATGGTCGTTCTCGTAAAAAACCACGAGAACGACGCTCTGTGCCCGGCAACGCCCTGTTTTTACGTATTATAGATTTATTTCCAAGAGTTTTCACGAGGGTATCAGGATTCCCTCTCTTTGTCATTCTTTTCTTTCCCGATTCTCCCGTGGCCGTCAACAAAGGATAGACCAGTGCACAGTTCACCCTACCGTTCGGGGGTCGTGGCCATCATCGGCCCCCCCAACGCCGGCAAATCGACCTTACTCAATCAACTGCTCCGGCAGAAGATCGCCATCGTCACCCCGAAGCCGCAGACCACCCGTAACCGAATCGTGGGTGTTGTCACCGGCGCCGGCTATCAGATGATCCTTCTCGACACCCCCGGTCTGCACGAGGCGCGGGAGGAAATGAACCGGCAGATGGTGCGGGTGGCCCTGGAGAGCCTCGCCGAGGCGGATGCGGTGCTGTTTCTGGCCGACAGCGCCGATATGCCGACAGCCAAGCTGGAACAGCGGGCCGGGGAATTCCAGGGGTATCTCGGCAGGATCACCTGTCCGGTGGTCCTGGCCTTGAACAAGATGGATTTGCTGCCGCCGGAACGGCTGTTGCCGGTGATCGACTGGTACCGCAGCCTCCATCCCTTTGCCGCCATCGTCCCCATCTCGGCCCTCAAGGGGGGCGGGGTCGACGCCTTGCTGACGGAGCTGGTGGGATTGTTGCCGGAGGGACCGCAGTATTATCCGGACGACATCCCCACCGATGCCACCGAGCGGTTCATCGCCGCCGAAATTATCCGCGAACAGATCTTCCTGCGCACCCGCGACGAGATCCCCTACTCGACCGCCGTGATCATCGATGCCTTTGAGGAAGGGGAGCCGGTGGTCATCCAGGCGACGATTCTGGTGGAGCGGGATTCGCAGAAGGGGATTCTGGTGGGACAGAAGGGCAAGATGCTGGCGGCCATCCGCAAAGGGGCCACCGCTGGTATCGAACAGCTCCTGGGCTGCCGGGTACGCCTGCACCTGTGGGTCAAGGTGAGCAAGAACTGGACCGGAAACGCCAATATCCTCCGTGACCTGGGGCTGGCCTGACCGGGCGGTCGGCCGGGGGGAGCTGGGTCCGTCTGACCCTGTTATTTTGTTCGCCGCTGTCCCGAGACGTGGCTCAGGCCTTTGAGGGTGATGAACGCGGTGCGCAACTGGTTGTCCTGCTCCAGGCGTTTGGTCATCTGCCGGATGTCTTCCATCTTCTGGAAATTCTCCTCCTGCTCGCCGCTCTCTCCCGTTTCGGTGGCCCCTTCGGGCTGTTTTTTGCCCCCCGCTTCGTTCTCAAAATGGCGAGGGAGGTCTTTTTCCCTGACGGCCTTGGCGGGCAGGGGCGATCTGGTTGCGGTATCGGTGGCCGCGGTCAGCGGCACCACCATGTCGGGCTTGATGCCGGTGGCCTGGATCGAGTCGCCGCTGGGGGTGTAGTACTTGGCGGTGGTCAGGCGGAGGCCGGCACCTTCGGGCAACGGCAGAATGGTTTGGACCGAGCCTTTGCCGAAGGTGGTTGTGCCCAGGATGATCGCCCGTTTGTGATCCTGGAGTGCGCCGGCGACGATCTCGGAACCGCTGGCCGAGCCGCCGTTAACCATAACGATCATGGGGAAATCGGTGTAACTGTCGTCCGGGTGCGCTTCAAATACCATTTGCTCCTGCTTGTTTCGGCCCCTGGTAGAGACGATGACCCCTTTGTCGAGAAAGGTGTCGGCAACCTTGACCGCCTGGTCAAGCAAGCCGCCGGGATTGTTGCGCAGATCGAGGATAACCCCCAGGATATGGCGTTTCTTTTTTAGATTTTTCAGGGCACTGCGCAGGTCTTTGGTGGTGGTGGCCTGAAAATTGGAAACCCTGAGGTAGGAAAAACCGGGTTCCAGTTCCGTATATTTGACGGACACCAGGGGGATGGCCTCGCGGATCAGGGTGAAATCCTTGGGTTCCTTCCACTCCTGCCGGTGGACGGTGATCGTCACCGGGGTCCCCTTGGCGCCCCGCAGTTTCTTCACCGCTTCCATGAGGGTCATGGTCTTGGTGAGTTCGCCGTTGATGCGGACAATCTGGTCGCCGGATTTGATCCCCTGGCGGTCGGCCGGCGTCCCCTCGATGGGGGCCACGGCGGTGAGCACGCCGTCGCGCATGGAGATCTCAATGCCGATGCCGGTGAAACTGCCCGAGGTTTCCTCCTCCAGATCCTTGAAATCTTCGGGCGTCATATAGGCGGAATGGGGATCGAGCGAACTCAGCATCCCGTTGATCGCGCCGTTGATCACCTTGGTGGAGTTGATCTCGTCGACATAGTACTGCTGGATCAAGGTCAGGACATTGGCAAAGGTTTCCAGATCGCGGTAGATATCGCGTTCCTGCTTGCTCTCATCGGCACAAACGGGGGTCCAGAGGCAACACAAACCGATGAGCAGGAGGATAAAAAGGCGTTTCATGGGGCAGCGGTGCAACCGGATGGAAGAAATAGAGAACAAACCTCGGCAAGCAAATCGATGTGGGGGGCACAAAATCCGCAATGAACGGACACGTGCTGGAAACCCTTTGGATAAATTAGCTTAACGGGAAACAGTGGGCGAGGCAACGGTTATTCTGCCTTATCCGGAAAAACAACGAATTCAGCGCCTTGTTCAGCGGACTAGTGTTCCCGGCTGAATCCAGTCGAGGGGGTTTTCGGGTTGGACGCCATGGCGAATCTCGAAATACATCCCCTGGCCAAAGAGGGTGGCGATGTCACCGGACAGGGCGATGATCTGCCCCTGTTTCACCGGGTCGCCCTCCCGGACCTTGATGTCGTCGAGCCGGGCGGTAACGGAATAGTATTGCTGTTCATGTTCGATGATCACCACTTTGCCATAGCCGCTCATATATCCGGCAAAAATGACCACGCCGCCATATACGGCGAAGACCTCGGCATGGTCGGCCGGCATGACGGTGATGCCGTTGGTGAAGGTGGTGTCCTCTTCCATGGCCGCGGGTTCCTGAAAACGGCGGACCACCTTACCCCAAACCGGGGGCGGCAGTTTCTTCTTGTGGGCGATAAAGCCCGAGGGCTTCGATTCCTGCGTTTGGCTGGGTTTGGGGAGCGCGGCTAGGAGGGTGTTCTCCGCCTTTTTCATCTCCCGCAGGGCCTGTTCATACAACCCCTTTTCGGTTTGAACCCGCTTTAACACCGTATTTTTTTCTTCGGCAACCTGCCGGAGCAGGCTGTTTTCCTGGTCGGCATCGGTCAGGAAATGCTCCTGGACCGTTTTCTCCAGCTCATGGGCCCGCTTGGCCCGATCGATTTCGATAACGCTGGTGCGGTATTCGGCGAACACCTCCTGATCATAGGTGACCAGTGAACGAAAGGCATCATTGGCCAGCATCAGGTCGGGTAAGGTCTTGTTGGAAAAGACGATGTTGAGAAATCCTGTTTTGCCGAGCAAATAGAAGGAACGCAACCGTTTGATCAGGTGTTGGCGCAGGGTCTCGTTTTTGCGGGTGATGGTTGCCAGTTCCTGTTCCTTGGCCTTGATGATCCGGTCCTGTTCCCGGATTCGGGCATGCAGGGACTCGACTTTGGCCTTCTGCTGGCTGACCTTGCGGTCCTGGGCCGCCAGTTCATCTAAGAGAGAAGATTCTTCCTTCCCGGTCTGTTCGATCTTTTCCTGATGCGTGGAAATTTCCTGCCGGAGCTGGCCGATGGTGATCACGTTCATCTGCGGGTCCGCTTCCTGCGGCGTTGCAATTTCCCCTTGGGGCTTGCCGGCAGTGTCCCCGCCGGTCGCCTGGACTTTCTTGGGTTCGGCGGCATGCGCGAACGAAGGCAGGAGGCTGGCGAGCAGGAAGATGACGGCGAGGCGGCGGAGCATGGGCCGGCAGCTCATAAATGCAAAAATCGCCTGATCGCCGAAAAACTGCCGACGACACAGAGCAAGGTGGCAATAGCGATGATCGCCAGCACCTCCGTCCACTGGAAAAAGGCAAAGGGAAACAGGGTGATGGTGGCCGGCCCCGCGAATTGGAGGGTGATCCAGTTGTAGAGCACCAGCAGCGCCCCCATGCCGCAACTGGCGCCGATGCCCCCCTGGAGCGCACCCTCGAGCAGAAAGGGCATGCGGATATAGTGGTTGGTAGCCCCCACCAGCCGGAGCAGCTCCAGCTCATGCTGTCTGGCGAACAGGGTCAGGCGGATGGTATGGGCGACCATGAAGGTAGTGGTCATGATCAGCAGGGAGCCGGAGAGGAGGATGATCACCCGCATCAGTTGGATGAAGGCGTAAAAGCGTTCGATCCACTCCTTGCCGTATTGGACCTTGAGGACGCCGGGCAGGGTCTGGAGATAGTCGGAAAACCGTTTGATCCGGGAGAGACTGTCCAGGGTCCGGACCGGATAGACCTCGATCGAGGCCGGCAGAAAATCGGTGGGCACGCCGGTGAGCACATCGGTGTTGTCGCCGAGCTGTTGCTCAAACCGCTTGTAGGCCAGTTCGCGGCTGATGAACTCGATATGGTCGACCTGGTCGAATTTGAGGATCTTGTGCCGGTATTCCTCCTGGAGAGGGGGGGAGGGGTCCTCATCGAGATAGACTACCAGGCGCAGGTCATCGTCGAGTTCCGCGCCGATATGAAGGGCATTGGCGTAAATGAGGTAAAAGAACGAAAAAATGAGCACCGACAGCGACACGGTGAACAGGGTCATGCACTGCGACTTCCAGGTGAGCAGCATGTTCCGGCAGGCATGGCGGAGGACAACGGTCCAAAATCTCATTGCTCGGTCTCCTGAAACGAGGCGGCCATCTCTTCGGCCGGTTCGCCGTTGTCCTCCGGTACCTCGGGTTGCGGCGACCGGATCCGGCCGAAGCGCAACTCGATCACCCGGTGGGCGGTGTCCTGAAACAGGGAGCGGTCATGGGTGGCGATGAGCAGGGTGGCGCCCTTGCGGTTGAGTCGCTCAAAGAGGGCCATGACCCGGCCGGTGGTTTCGGCGTCGAGGTTGCCGGTGGGCTCGTCGGCCAGGATGATCTCCGGGCTGTTGGCCACGGCGCGGGCAATGGCCACCCGCTGCTGCTCGCCGCGCGACAGCTCGCCGGCCCGGGTATGGTATTTCCTGGTCAGATCAAGCTGCTCAAGCAGTTCCCGCGTCCGTCTTTCGATGAAGGAGCGGGGGCGGTACACCACCTCCATGGCAATGGCGATATTGTCGGCCACGGTCCGTTCCGGCAGGAGCTTGAAATCCTGGTAGGCCATGCCGACTTTGCGCCGGAGGAGATGGATGTTGCGCGGCGAGAGCTTGATCACATCGATGCCCGCCACATCGACCATGCCCTTGGTCGGTCGTTCCATGCGGCTGATCAGCCGGAGCAGGGTGGTCTTGCCGGCGCCGCTCATGCCGGTGAGAAACACGATTTCACCCTGGGCAACGGTGAGAGAGATGTCGGAGATGGCCTGGACATCGGGGGGATAGACCTTGCTCACCTTGATCAGGTCGATCATGATACTGGGGGGAGACGTTTCCGAGTTCATCGGCGAATGACCGCAAGAGATGGGTGGAGAGGGCAACGATCAGGCTGTGGGGGCACAACAACAGACGATTCCTGCCGATGCGCTTGCCAGTTGATCGTATATTGTAAAATATTCATCTTTTCAAGTCTATAGCTTTTTGTCCGGCTTGGACACTAGAAAAGTGCAGGCAAGTGATTTTCCCGAGAAGGGATGCAGCCCGGTGGATGGGCAAAAAACATTTACGACAGGGGAGACGCCCGGTTATAGTGCCCCGCGAGTCGTGTGTTCATGCTGCCGTCTTGCGGGCGTGTTCTGTACCATTTGTTGGCATGAGAGGGAGAGGAGGGAGATGTCCATGCGGTATCAAGCGGTCCTTTTTGATCTGGACGGAACCCTGCTCGACACCCTGGAGGATCTGGCCCTTGCGGCGAACCGGGTTCTGGCCGCCAGGGGCCTGCCTGTGCATCCGGTGGCCGCCTTTCGCACCTTTGTCGGCGACGGCCTCCATACCCTGGTGGAGCGGATGCTGCCCGAACAAGCGCGCTCGACCGGGATGGTGTCCGAGGCGGTGGCGGCCTTTGAGGAGGAGTATGCCCGAAATTGGCATGCCTGTTCCGCTCCCTATCCCGGCATCGGGGCCCTGCTCGATCAATTGGCGGCTGCCGGGGTGCGATTGAGTATCCTGTCCAACAAGCCCGATGCCTTCACCCGCCTCTGTGTGCACCACCTGCTGCCTCATTGGCATTTCGATCCGCTGCTGGGGCAGCGCTCCGGGGTGCCGAAGAAGCCCGATCCCGCCGCGGCCTTTGAAATTGCCCACCTGCTCGGTTTAAACCCGGCGGACATTCTCTATGTCGGTGACAGTGGGGTTGACATGCACACCGCGCATGCGGCCGGCATGGAGGCGGTCGGCGTCCTCTGGGGCTTCCGGGACGCGATTGAGCTGCAACGGGCGGGCGCGCATCACCTCATCGCCCGGCCCGAGGAACTGCTGCCGATCCTCTTCTCTTCGTAACGCTTACCTTTCAGGTTGACCACCGTGCTTACCATCGATTCTTCCCTGCTCAGCTCCCTGGCCCATCCCTGTATCGGGGCTTTTATCGGCTATCTCACCAACAAGATCGCCATCCGCATGCTGTTTCGTCCCCTGCGCCCCTGGCATCTGTTCGGGGTGCGACTGCCGATGACCCCCGGGGTCATCCCCGCCAAACGGCACGACCTGGCCGTCAATATCGGCGAGATGGTGGGGCGGCATCTCCTGACCAGCAAGGATATTGGCGCCGCCATTTCCGACGAGCCGTTTCAGGAGCATCTCGCCCTCCTGGCGGATCGCAAGGTCCGCGAGATCTTCACCCGGGACCTTGGACCCTTGCCCGACCTTATCCCCTTGCGTTTCCGATCCTATTTCCAGATCGGTATCAAAACCCTGAAATACCAGGTGGGCGAGGGCGTCAACAGTTATCTGGCCAGCAGTGGATTCGAAGAGAAGATCACCGCGGCCATTGTCAACCGCCTGGCGACCCTGGGTGATCAGGAACTCAACCGCCTGCTGGCCGCGGAAAACCGGCGCGAGGTCTATCTGTTCATCGACGAGGTGATCCGGGCACTGCTGGGGAGCGCACAGACCGAAACCTGGCTGGCCGAGCACCTGGCCGCGAGCCTACGGCGCGCCGCCGCTCACGAGGGTACCATCGGTGATTTGGTGCCAGAACAGTTGATCGGCCTGGTGAAAACCATGCTCCGCACCCATTCTGCCCCCCTGTTGCAGCGGATGGGCGCCCAACTGTCCGATCCGGTGCTCCGCGGCCAGGTCATCAAGGGCATCCTCGGCGGGGTCGATCATTTCCTCGAGAGTCTCGGGCCGGTGGGGGTCATGGCCCGGGGGTTCCTGGAAATGGACACCTTCGAACAGAAGATTGGTGCCTACCTGGACGACAAAGAGGACGATCTGGTGGCCTGGCTGGGAAATCCCGAGGTCCAGGAGCGCATGGTGGCGGTGCTTGAGGACAGTCTCGACACCCTGTTGCATAAAGAGCTTGATGTGATGCTGGCCGATGTGGACGAGGAGCGCCTGACTGCCATCTGCCGGGCCTGCGCCAGCCAGTTGCTGGCCGCTTGCACCAGCGAGGGGGCGCTCACCGGGCTGCGGGCCCTGCTCCATGTCGGCCTGGAGCATCTGCTCGATGATGGCCGGCGGTCGCTGGGCGACCTGGCCGGTCAGTTCTTTCCCGGCGACAGCGGCCGGCAGGCGCGCGAGGCGATTGTCCGGGAATGCCTTGCCCTGTTCCGGTCCGGTGCCAGCGAACGGCTGGTCCATGCCATGGTGGGCGCCATGGTCGACGCCCTGCTCGCCCGGCCCTTGGGGCGGCTCTATGACATCGTGCCCCACGGCGTCCGCCAGGGGTTGATCGAATACATCATCCTCACCACCAACCGGATGCTGCTCCAGGAGGTGCCGGGGGTGGTGGAATCCTTGAACATCAACCGGGTCGTGACCGACAAGGTCGACTCGCTCAATCTCCTCCAGCTCGAACGATTGCTGCTGTCGATCATGGAGGAACAATTCAAATATATCAACCTGTTCGGTGCTATTCTCGGTTTCCTCATCGGCCTGATCAACCTGGCCCTAGTCAAGCTGGTGTAAGCGGTGGCGCTCGGCAGCTCCTCGCCGATCCGACAATAAAAAAAGCCCTGTCACCGGTGGTGGCAGGGCTTTTCTCTTCTATCTCGGAAGATGCGCCGGTTACGGCGCCATCACGTGCAACTCGATTCTCCGGTTTTTCTGTCTCCCCTCCGGGGTGGCGTTGTCTCCGATCGGATTTTCCGGTCCGTACCCCTTGGCGGCCAACTGTGCCGCCGCCACGCCCTTGCCGGTCAGATAGGTGACCACCGCCTGGGCGCGCTGGGTGCTGAGTGTCTGATTGCGTTTGGCCTCACCGGCATTGTCGGTGTGGCCAGCCACCTCGATCTTGATCCGGGGCGTCTGGGTGAGGGCTGCGGCAATCTGATCGAGTTTTTTCTGGGATGCCGGGGTCAGCACCGCTGTTCCTGATTTGAAGCTGACTCCCTCAAGGACCAGGCCTTTCTGCGCCGGGCACCCCAGGCCGTTGACCGGCGAGCCGGCGGGTGAACCGGGGCAGAGATCGGCGGCATCGGCAACGCCGTCCTTGTCGGCGTCGGGCATGGCGCCGGCCGCCGCTTTTTCGGCAGATGGTGCCGGGACGGGAGCCGAAGGCGTGGTCACCGGTTGGGCCTTGGCCGCCTCCAATTGCTTCTGCAGGTCACTGATGGTCGCCTGGCTGGCATTGAGCGATTGCTGCAACTGGTCTTTCTCGGTCTGCAGGGCCTGCGCTTTCTTGGCGGCAGCCTGGGCCTCCTCGGTCTTGGCCTGGGTAGCCGCGGCGGCATCGGCCACCCCCGTTTTCGCCTGGGCCGCAACCGCTTCCATCTGGGCGATCTGGCCGCGCAGGGTGGCGATCTGCTGATTGAGGTTGGGGACAAGATCCTGTTGCGCCTGCAGCAGATTCTTGTCGGTCAGTTCCTTGATCCGGGTCTGGGCCGTGGTCAGTTCGCCCTCCAGGGTCTTCACCTTGCCGTTGCTCGCGCTCAGGGAGTCACCGCATTTTTTGCTCGCGGCTTCGGCCTCTCCCGCCTTCTTCTCCGCGGCCTGCTTGGCGGCCTGGACCGCGGTCGTTTTGGCCTCAAGGTCCGCGACCTGGGCGCGGACGCCTGCCAGTTCCTTGATTTTGCCCTCGGCCAGGGCCAGGGCATTGCTTTTCTCGTCGAGGGATTTTTTCAGACCGTCCACATTCTGCACCTGGGCCTGGGCGGCTGCCAGTTGGCCTGCCAGCTCCGATTTTTCTGCCTCCAACTGCTTGGCCGTGGCCCCGCCGGCTTCAACCTGCTTGGAAACCTCGTCCAATTTGGCCTGGAGGGCAGCCAACTCTTCCCCCTGTCTGGCCGCTTTGTCCAGGGCCGCGTTCTTTTCCGCCAGGGCCTTGCTCATCTCCTCGTTTTTGGCCTGAAGGACGGCCATCTCTTTCAGTTTGCCTTCGGCCTTGGCAAGGGCGGCGGCCTGATCCTCGAAAGAATTCTTCATGGTCAGCAGGCTGTTGTGATCGGCCTGCAGGGCCTCCAATTGACTGGCCAGACCCAGTTTCTCGTTGGCGAGCGACGTTGTTTTGGCTGCCAGTTCGTTGATTTGCGCCTGGACACCGCCAAGGGCCGCCTCCTTGTCCTTGAGTTGGTTCTGGAGGGTGCTCTTGCTCTCCAGGGCCGCGGCCAATTTGTGCTCGGATTCGGTCAGGGCGGCCTGTGCCTTGACCTGGGCCGCTTCGAGTTCCTCAACTTTTTTCCGGGCGGTTTCGGTTTCGGTCTTGTAGCGGTCCCGTTCCTTGGCCGCCTGATCGTCATCCTTGCTGAGCTCGGCCACCTGTTTGCCCAGTTGGTCGATCTTGGCGGTCGTGTCCTTTTTCATCTGGTCGAATTCCTTGTTGCGTTCATCGAGCAGATGCTGCACCGTGGCCACGGCTTGGGGTTGCGCCGCAACCTCCTGCTTGAGCGACTGGATGGCGAAAAGCGCCTTGTTCAGGGCCTCGGTTTTCTCCAGCAGGGATTGCTCCAAGGCCGCCTTCTGTTCGTTCAGGGCGCCCGCCTGCTGTTCCTTCTCGGCACTCAGGCGAATCAGGGCCTCTGCCTTGCGCTCCGCCTGCTCCAGTTCAGCCTTGGCGGCGGCCAGTTTGGCCGCTGTTTCGGTCAACTGCGCCTTCAGTTGGCTTGACTCCCCGGTCCGCTCCTGCACCTGGGCCTGGGCGGCCTGCACCTGGGCCTCTTTTTCCTTGATCGCCGCTTCCGCCTGGATGCCGGCGGTTTTCATCTGCTCAAGCTGCCGACGCACCTGATCCAGGTCAGCCTTGGTTTGCTGCAGCTCGGATGCCGATTTCTCCCCGTCCGCGACCAGCTTCTTGATCCGGTCGGTATGTTCCTTGAGCATCTTGTTCTTGGCTTCGACGGTGGCGGCCTGCTTCACGGCGAATTCCTGACGCAATTGCTCGAGGGTGGCCTGGGCTTGGGCCAGTTCGGCCGCGGCTTTTTCCTTGTCAACGGTCAACGCCTTGATCTGAGCGGCGTTCTCGGCAAGCATCCTGTCTTTGGCCTCGACCCCGGCGGCCCCTGCCTCGGTGGCAGCGAGAAGAGAGCGGTACTTGGCGGCGATGGCCTCCTGGGCGTCGAGCAGTTGGCGAATCTGTTGATCTTTCTGCGCGATTTCTCCCTGCAATTGCTGGAGCTCGCCGCTGTCGGCAACCGGGGGTTCCGCGGTTACCTGCACCAGGGGCGGTTCAGGCGCTTGGGGGGGAGTCACTGCCGGCTGGGGCTCCGGCTGGTTGGCCACCACCAATGCCGGTTCCGTCGGTGCGGGAACCGCGGCTTCCGGCTGGGCGGCCGGAGCTGGCACCGGTGACGTGCCCGGAGCCGGGCTTGGGGCGGAATGCCCCTGGGGAGCCGATACCCGGGCCTGGTCCTTGGAAACCGCAGTTTCCTTGATCATCTTGCTGTTGAAATTGGCGAGCACGATGTAGAGCGCGACGCCGACAAGGGAGAGGAGAATCAGACGGATTTTCATGGTGTGTGTGGTTTTGGGGTTGAGGTCATGTATGAAAAAGGTCTAGGCACCGTTAGCAACGGGTTTGAGAATAAGCGTGGCCAGCGGCGGCAACATCAGGGGCAAGGTGTTGCCGAAGGTGTGGCAGGGTTGGGGCAGGGTCGTGAACACCGGGCCGTTACCGCTGCCGCTGCCGCCATAGATCTCCAGATCGGAGTTGATCAGCTCGCGGTAGGCGCCGGCCCTGGGCACCCCGATGCGGTAGTCTTGCCGTACCACCGGGGTGAAATTGCAGACGACCACGACGAACTCCTCGGGGTTTTGGCCATACCGGATAAAAGAAAACACCGAGTTGTCCGAATCATTGGCGTCAATCCAGCGAAAGCCGTTCCAATCGAAGTCGACCTGATGGAGGGCGGGTTCGTGCCGGTAGACCAGGTTGAGGTCGCGCACCAACCGCTGCACACCCTGGTGACGGGGGGCGTCCAGCGCCTGCCATTCCAGGCCGGTGTCGTGGTTCCATTCCTGCCACTGGCCGAATTCGCAGCCCATGAACAGGAGTTTTTTACCGGAGTAGCCCCACATGAAGCTCAGGTAGGCCCGCAGGTTGGCGAATTGCTGCCATTCGTCGCCGCTCATCTTGTTCAGCAGCGACCCCTTGCCGTGGACCACCTCGTCATGACTGAGCGGCAGGACGAAATTTTCGTGAAAGGCATAGAGCATGCCAAAGGTCATCTGGTGGTGATGAAAGCGTCGGAACAACGGGTCCTTGGTCATGTAGCTCAGGGTGTCGTGCATCCAGCCCATATTCCACTTGAGGCTGAACCCCAGACCGCCCAGGTAGGTGGGGCGGCTGACCATGGGCCAGGAGGTCGATTCCTCGGCCACGGTGAGCACGCCGGGAAAGATGCCGTGCACGACCTCGTTGACCTTGCGGAGAAAACTGATGGCGGCCAGGTTCTCGCGGCCGCCGTATTCGTTGGGGATCCATTGCCCCTCTTCCCGGGAATAATCGAGGTAGAGCATGGAGGCGACCGCATCGACCCGGAGGCCGTCGATGTGGTATTTGTCGAGCCAGAACAGGGCGTTGGATATGAGGAAGGCGCGGACCTCGTTGCGGCTGTAGTTGAAGATCAGGGTGCCCCAGTCCTGATGCTCGCCCTGGAGGGGGTTGGCGTGGGCATACAACTGGGTGCCGTCGAAGAGGTTGAGTCCGGCCCCATCCTTGGGGAAATGGGCGGGAACCCAGTCGAGGAGCACGCCGATGCCGGCGGCATGGCAGGCATCGATAAAAAACATGAAATCTTCGGGGGTGCCGAAGCGGGAGGTCGGGGCGAAAAAGCCCAGCACCTGGTAGCCCCAGGAGCCGTCAAAGGGATGCTCGGCAATGGGCATGAGCTCGATGTGGGTGTAGCCCATCTCCTTGACGTAGGGAACGAGGGTGACGGCCAGTTCCCGGTAGGACAGATACCGCTGGCCCCAGTGTTCGTCCGCCTGCCGACGCCAGGAGGCAAGATGGACCTCGTAGATGGCGATGGGGTTGTCCAGGGCCTGGTGGCGCTCACGACCGGCGATCCATTCCTGGTCGTGCCACTGATAGCGGTCCAGGTCGGCGACCACCGAGCCGGTGCGCGGCCGCTCCTCCATGGCAAAACCAAAGGGGTCGGCCTTGTCGAACGCCTCTCCTTGCTGGGTGGTGATCCGGTATTTGTAGACGGAGAATTCGGTTAGGTTCGGAATGAAGAGGGTCCAGATGCCGGTATCGGAAGAATGCATGGCATGGCGGGCGGGATCCCAGCCGTTGAAGTCGCCGATCACCGCGACCTGCCGGGCGTTGGGTGCCCAGACGGCAAAGACGACGCCGTCCGTCTGCTCGAAGCGCACCAGGTGGGCCCCCAGTTTCTCGTAGGCCCGTTCGTGCGTGCCCTCGCTGATCAGATACCGGTCAAAATGGCTGAGCCAATCGGCTGGGACGGCCCTTCCGGCCGTGATGTCGCGCTTCATCGTCTGGTGTGAGCCTCATGTCGGGTCAAGGGTTGCAAAACTCGCTCAACTTACCGCATTAACCGATGAATGTCATGGGGAAATGTCGGTTTTTAGCCAACAGCGGCCAAGAACCTCCGCACTTCCCGGCCAACCAGGCCCTTGCCCGGCAGGGACAATCAGCCGGACTCCAGGCAGTGGCCCAGGATGGCGGCAACCCGTTCCGGGGTGTAGTCGGCGAGCCGCCAGAGACGGGCCAGGCCGCGAGTGTTGGCGGCGATGTTCGGGATAGCGTCGGCCGGGATGTTGAGATCGTTCAGGGTGCGCGGGGCCTTGACCTGGCGCAGCCAGGCATCGATCCGGGCGATGGTTTGGGCTGCGGCCACTGGGGGGGACTGCTCGTCGAGGCGGAAGAGCCGGCGGCCCAGGCCGGCGATCCGGGCGGCGGCAATGCCTTGGTGTGCCCGCAGCCAGCCGAGCATGACCACCGCCAGGCCGGCACCGTGGGGGACGTCGTAGAGTCCGCTGAGGGAGTGCTCGATCAGGTGCATGGGAAAGCCGACCCGGCCGAGGCCGGCGGCGGTCAGGCCGTTGAGGGCCAGGGTGGCGGTCCACATCAGGTTGGCGCGGCCGTGGTAATCGTGGGGATCGCGCAGGCAGCGCTCACAGGCGGCCATGCTGTTTTCGATCAGGCCCTCCATCAGCCGGTTCTGCACCGGGGTGTCGGGATCGGCTGCGGTCATATAGAATTCAAGCACATGGCTGATGGCGTCGATGGCGCCGTAGACCGTGTGCGCGGGCGGCACGGAAAAAGTAGCCCGGGGATCGAGGATCGAGACCTTGGGGTGGAGCAGTCGGTGGCCGAAGCCGAATTTTTCCCGGGTATCGTCGTTGGTGATGACCATGCCCGAGTTCATCTCCGAGCCGGAGGCGGCCAGGGTGAGGACCACGGTGACCGGCAGGGTGGTCTTGATGCCCTTCTTGCCGGTGAAAAATTTCCAGACGTCGTGTCCGGCCGGAACCCCGGCGGCAATGGCCTTGGCGGTGTCGATGACCGAGCCGCCACCCGCAGCCACGATCACCGCAGCCCGGTGCGCCCTGGCCCGGTCGATGCCCTCCCGGACGTGGGAAAGCAAGGGGTTGGAGCGGGCGCCGCCGTGTTCGGCCAGCTCGATCCCGGCCGCGCGCAGGGACGCCACGATCCGGCCGTAGAGACCGTTTTGTTTGAGGCTGGCCTGGCCGTAGACCAGCAGGGCCCGCTGGCCCCAGGCCCTGGTCTCCGGCCCGATGGCCTCGATAGTGTCCTGGCCGAACAGGATTTTGGTCGGATTATGGAAGACGAAATTGTGCATGGCCGGCGGTGAAGGCGGCGGAGGCGAGGAGAACCGCCGGCCAGGACCAGGCCCCGGGGGCGACCTCGTTCACCGAGCGGTGGTCCAGGGCAATGTGGAGCGGCTCCGGTGCCCCCGCCTTGCGCGCTTGGTCCCATCCGGATGGACAAAAGGCGTCAGCAGGGCAAGCCACAGAAGCAGCCCGACCAAGCCGGCGGCAGTGCCCGCCAGGATCGAGTCTCGCCGCGAACAAGGGCCGGTGAGGGGGCAATACCAGCGCCAGCCCCAAACGAGGAGCAGGGGGACGAGGATGAGGCGGACAAGATAACTGACCTGTGCCGGGACCAGGGTAACAGGGAGCGAGGCGATCTCGACATAAGCCAAATAGGGGGCGGCATAGGGCAGGAGGAGCTGGCGATTGGTAATCATGGGCCGTGGGGACGGAAGGTTTTTGTTCCGTCATGGCACCGTTCGTGGGGGGATGGAGTTGTCGGATGGAAGACCATGTTCGAGGGCGCTGGTCAGGCGGACAAAATCCTCCAGGGTGAGCGTCTCTGCCCGGACCGAGGGAACGAGCCCGGCTGCTTCAATGCAGCGGGTCAGCGCGGCCTTGTCCGGCGTCAGCCCGGCGCTGGCCAAGCCGTTGAGCAGGGTCTTGCGCCGCTGGCCAAAGGCGGCATGGACAACGCGGCCCAGCAGGGTGCGGTCGAAATCGCCCAGGGCCTGCACCCGCGGAGGCGTTGGCTGAAAGGAGATGCGGATCACCAGGGAGTCGACCTTGGGCCGGGGGTGGAACTCCGCCGGATGAACCGCCAGCAGCGGTTGGACCTCGGCGCAGGCGGCGAGCAGCACCGTGGGCGCGCCGTACTCCTTGGTTCCCGGTTGGGCCATCAGCCGCAGGGCCACCTCTTTTTGCAGCATGACCACGGCGAAATCCATCAGCTCGGCATGGTCGATCAGGCGGAAGAGAAAGGGGCTCGAGATCGAGTAGGGCAGGTTGGCCACGATCTTCAACCGTTCGCCCGGACCGAGCAGCGAGGCCAGGTCGACCTTGAGGACATCGGCGTGGATGAGTTCGACATTAGGGGGCAGGTCCTGCTGCTCCTGGTGGAGCCGGACGATGCCCGCATCCGCCTCCAGACCGACGACCGTGGCGGCAGTGGCGGCCAGCGGCCGGGTGAGGGCGCCGAGCCCGACCCCGACCTCGATCACCCGGTCCTCGGGGCACAGCCCGGCCAGATCGACGATCCGTTTCGGGGTCCGTTCGTGGACCAGGAAATTCTGCCCCAGTTTCTTGTGCGGGGCCAGGCCCTGGCGCTTGAGGAATTTTTTAGTCGGCGCGTGAGTCATGGCGGGGTCAGTTGAGCGGCGAGCGGGAGTAGGCGTCGGTGTCGGCCTCCACCATCTGGCCGCCGAGGAATCGATAGTAGCCGGCCAGGCCGATCATGGCGGCATTGTCGGTGCAGAACTCCGGCGCGGGCATGAACAGCGAAAGTCCCTGGGCCGCGCACCGCTCCGCCAGCGCCGTCCGCAGCCGGGGGTTGGCCGCCACCCCGCCGCCGATGACCACGCGCCGGTGGCCGGTTAGTTCGGCCGCGGCCAGGGTCTTGTCGACCAATACCTCGACCACCGCCTCCTGGAACGAGGCGCAGATGTCGTCGACCGCCAGGGGGATGCCGGTCCGGCGCCGGCTGTCCACATGGGCGGCCACCGAGGTCTTGAGGCCGCTGAAACTGAAATCGAGGCTGTTCTCGCCCAGGCGGGCGCGGGGAAAGGCGATGGCCGCCGGATCACCCGCCGCTGCCAGCCGACTGATCACCGGCCCGCCCGGATAGCCGAGGCCGAGCAGTTTGGCAACCTTGTCGAAGGCCTCGCCGGCGGCGTCGTCGCGGGTCCGTCCCAGGCGGGTAAAGGTGAGGGGGTCGTCGACCGCAAAGAGCGAGGTGTTGCCGCCGGAGACGATCAGGGCGGTGTAGGGGAAATCGGGTTGGCTGGCCTCAAGCAGGCAGGAGAGGAGATGGCCGGCCATGTGGTCGACCCCGACGCAGGGCAGGCCGCGCACCAGGGCCACGGCCTTGGCAAAGGTGAAACCGACCAGGAGCGAACCGACCAGACCCGGTCCCTGGGTGGCGGCGATCAAATCGATATCGTCCAAACCCACCCCGGCTTGGGCCAGGGCCTCGTCGACCACCGGCCGGATCATTTCGATGTGGCGGCGCGAGGCCAGTTCGGGGACAATGCCGCCGAAACGGGCGTGGATCTCGTTCTGGCTGCTGATGATCGAGGAGAGCACCCGGTTCTCGGGTTCAAGGACGGCCGCCGCCGTATCGTCGCAGGAACTTTCAATGGCAAGGATAAGCATGGGCCCGGTTGCAATCAGTCCTTTTCGGTGTTATCAGTTATAAAGGCTTTCTGTGGGACGGAATTGATTCTGTCCCCAGCTAGCTAAGAAGCCGGTTGCCGTTCGTCTCTTGACAATGACAACCATTTTCTTGCGAGCACCATACACAATGAACCAGAAAAATACCACAGTTGCCCTGCCCGGAAATGGCTTGACCGATCTCTTTTCCCGTTCCATTTCCTATTTGCGTCTCAGTCTCACCGACCGTTGCAACCTCCGTTGCATGTACTGCGTCACCGAGGAGGAGTCCAGCGGCTGTTTGGCCAAGCTGACCCACGATGAACTGCTCACCTACGAGGAGCTGCTGCGGGTGGTGCGGGTGGCGGTGGCCATGGGCATCACCAAGGTCCGGCTCACCGGCGGCGAACCCCTGGTGCGCCGCAATGTCATGCAGTTCATCCGCGATCTCACCCGGATCGAGGGGCTGGACGACATCCGCATCACCACCAACGGGGTCCTGCTCGCCCGCTACGCCCGGGAACTGTTCGCCGCCGGCGTGACCAAGGTGAACATCAGCCTCGATTCCCTCCGACCCGAACGGGTGGCGGCGATCACCGGGGTCGACTGCTTCGCTCAGGTCTGGCGCGGCGTGGAAACCGTGCTCGCCCTCGGGTTTTCCCCGGTCAAGCTCAACATGGTGGCCATGCGCCACATCAACGACGACGAGATCCTCGATTTCGCCCGGCTGTCGCAGCGGCTGCCGGTGCAGGTGCGGTTCATCGAATTCATGCCCATCGGCGAATCCAGCCGCTGGAACGCCGACACCTACATCAGCACCGACGAGATCATGGCCCGGATCAGCGCCCTGGGCGAACTCATCCCCCTGCAGAAAGGCCGCAACGACGGTCCGGCCAAGGTCTTCCGTCTGGGGGCGGAGGGAGCTGGCACGCTCGGCTTCATCAGTCCGCTCAGCCACCATTTCTGCGACCGGTGCAACCGGCTGCGTCTGACCTCGGCCGGCACGCTACGTTCCTGCCTGCTCCACGATGAGGAGGTCGATCTCCGCGCCGTGCTCAGAAGCGAGCCGACCGATGCGGCCATTCGTGAAGCCCTGCTGACCGCGATCCGCAACAAGCCGCAGGGCCATCAACTGGAGGAGCGGCTGCGCCGTTCCGGCAGCGACTGCCACGGTCGGATGTCGCGCATCGGCGGCTGAATCGCGCGGTTCCCCGCAGAGATCGCCGCAGGGGCGATCGCGGGAAACGGTGCTATCATTTGTCCGCAGAGAGGACGGCGGCGACCGCCTCGCTCAGGGTCTTGAGGGTGTAGGGTTTTTGCAGATAGCCGGCCACGCCCAGATCCAGGGCGGCGCGCACGTCGTCGTTTTCGGAAAAACCGCTGATAATCAGGGCCTTTTGGCCGGGATGGAGGCGGATGATCCCTTCGTAGGTTTCCCGCCCGTTCATCCCGGCGCCCATCAGCATGTCGAGCAGCACCAGGTCGACCCGGTGTTTTTCGAGATAGGTGAGGGCCTCCTCGCCCGATGCGCACGCCACCGGGCAATAGTCGAGGGAGCCGAGAATCTGGCCGGCGATATCCCGTTGCAGGGGTTCGTCGTCCACGATCAGGATGGTTTCGCCGTGGCCGCGCAGGGCCGTGTGGTCTTCTTCAGGCACCGTCGGTGCGGATTTCTGTTCCGAGGCCGGGAAAGAGAGGGTGAACACCGTCCCCCGGTCGTCGCTGGCCACCGCCACGCTCCCCTGGTGATCCTGGATGGTGTTCCAGACCACGGCCAGCCCCAGGCCGGTCCCGCTGCGCCCCAGCACCTTCTTGGTGTAGAAGGGCTCGAAAATGTGCTCGATATCCGCCGGGGCAATGCCGGAGCCGGAATCGGCGACCTCCAGGACAACATACCTCCCCGCCGTCAAGCCGCGTTGCCGGGCCGAGGTCAGGTCCAGCTCCTCGTTCCGGGTCCGGATCACAATCCCTCCCCTGTGTTCGATGGCCTCGGCGGCATTGGTCACCAGGTTCATCAGGCTTTTCTTGACATGGAGGGGGGAGCAGGCAAGCGGCCAGAGGTCTTCGGCAAAGACCGTGCTGCAGAGAACGCCGGGATGGCGGGCGAGCAAGGCCGCGTGTTCCGGCGAGGCCAGGTATTCGCTTGCCAGGGTGGTGAGGGAACAGGTCTTCCGTTCGCTGCTGACCCCTCGGGCCACGGTCAGGAGGTCGGCGACCACCGCCGCCGCCCGCTGGCCCGATTCCTGGATGGCCAGCACCGGTTTGCGCAGTTTGCTGTCGGCAGGGAGCTGCATCAACAAGAGATCCGGGTAGCTGACGATCCCGGAAAGGATGTTGTTGAGGTCATGGGCAACCCCACCGGCCAGGAGACCGATGGCCTCCATCTTGCGGGCCCGCTGCAACTGGGCCTCCATGGCCGCCCGTTCCAGCTCGGTCTCCTTGAGCTTGGTGATGTCGTCATAGACAAACACCACCTCGCCGGTGGGGATCTTGTAGAGATGTCCCTGGCGCCAGCGGTGGTGTCCTTCAAACGGGTAGAGCAGGGGCGGCAGATACGCCGGCTCACCGGTCAGCCAGACTTGGCGTATCATGGCCAGGATGCCGGTGGGCACGAGGGCGGGCAAGCTTGCCATCAGGCCGCGGCCGATAAGCTCATGGCGGCGATGGCCCTCGATCCGTTCCGCCGCCGGGTTGACGTCCCTGATTAGAAAATCCCGCCCCTCGTCGACGGCGGCCAACACGCCGACACCGCTGCTGGTGTGTTCGAACAGGCTGCGATAGATCGATTCGTGGAGAGCCCGTTCCTCCTGGGCCTGCTTGAGCTCGGTGAGGTCGATGTGGAGGCTGTACATCTCCTGGCGCCCCTGGGCGCCGGTCACCGTGAAGTAGGAGACAAACACCTGCACCGGTGCGCCGCTTTCGTGTCTGAACCGGGCCTCGCCGCCGGGGATTTCGCGCTTTTCCTCGATCCATTGCCGGAGCTGCTGCCGGAGATCATCCTGCTGGTCCGCACCGGCAATGAGGTCTTCGATGGCTCGCCCCACCACCTCTTGGCCGGCCGGTCCGTAGAGGCGCTCGCAGGCATGATTCCAGAAAAAAACCCGGCGGTCGCGGTCAAAACCGATGATGCCGACATTGGGCAATTCGTTGGCGATACAGCGGAAGCGCTGTTCACTCTCGCCGAGCTGCACGGTGCGCTGATTGATTTTCAGTTCCAGGTCGTTGACCAGTTCCCTGATGCGCCTGCTCATCAGATTGAAGCTCTGCCCCAGCAGCCCCAGCTCATCGGCGGGCAGCTCGGCGGCCACGGTCGTGAGCTGCCCTTCTTGGATCCGGGTGGCGCATTCGGTCAGGCTGGTAATCCTGCGGGTGATGTTCCGGGAGATCAGGCGGCTGGTCAGCAGGCAGGCGCAGACAGCAGCGAGCGCCACCGTGGCCAGGAGCACCAGGGCTGTCTGCAGGGTGCGGCCCACCCGGATCTCGGCATGGTGCACCTCGGCGGCGGCCTGTTTGATCAGAATCTGGGCTATGGGTTGGGCGATGGCGGTTTGGAGATTGAAATCGTTGAACGTGTTCTTGATGGCCAGGTCAACGGTCAGGATCTCCTCGCCCGTCCCCTGTAACTTGGCGGCCAAGTGGTGCAGACGCTTGGCCGCTGGCGCGGGAAGCGCCGCCGTGGCCTTGATCTGCTGCTCCAGGACGGTCAGGGCGTTGAAGGCCGACTGCATCACGGGCCGTTGCCGCCGGAGGCGATACTCCTGAAAATGATCCTGCACCTCGAGGCAGCGTTCGTTCAAAGGGGCAAAGGGGACCGATTCAGCCAGCAACTCGGTCAGCAGTTGGCTGAAGACGGTCTCCAATCCCCGCTCCGGGGCGGCGAGGCGGGTAATGAGGTCGATGGATTCCAGCGAGGTGTCGGCGAACCGTTTGGCCGAGGCAAGGTAGAGATTGAGATCGGTTTGGTGGGCGCGAAGGCTCTTGCCGACATCCGATCGGACAATCATCCGCTGCAATTCGGCGCTGGCGGCAACGGCTTCGGCGATCAGCCGGACCGAGGGCTGGGCAAATTGGACATGCGCCTCGGTAAAGCCGATCCGGTTGTATTGGAGGAAGAAGTCGCCGTGGAGGCGGCGCGCCTTTTCCAGCAGCCGGTCCATGTTGAGCACGGTCCGTTCGATGGCGAAGCTGGTGCTGATCGTTTCCCGGGCCTGGTTGGCAAGATGCAGGGACAGCAGCCAGCAGGCCATGATCAGGACAATGAGGAGAAAAAGGACCCCCAGGCCCAGGCGGAGTTTGCCGGCGATACCGGGATGACGCCAGGAGAAGGGAAGAAGGTTCACGGCCGGGTCTGCCCCTGTCGGGTGGGCGCGGTGGCTGTTGCCTGTCGGGTCGGGGCGTGGGTGAATTGCACGTTGCGCCACAACCCTTCCACGCCTTCTTCCGGTTTGTCCAGACGAAGGACGTTGAACTCCGGCGAGCCGCAATCGCCGAAGGGGTCGCAGGTGAGGCTGCCGGTGACGCCGTCGAAATGCTGGCTGGCGTACAGGGAGCGCCGCAGCGCCTCCCGGCCGAGCAGCAGGCTGCCGTCGGCCTGGCGGAGAACTGTCCCTTCGATGGCCTGAAACAGCAAATTGACTGCGTCAAAGCCGCTCTGATAGTAGCTGGTGGCCGGTGCGGTCTTGAAGGTCTCGAGGTAGGTCTTGGCCAGTTCCTGGCTGCGAGGGGTCGTGGCTGGACTGGGGCCGACGAAATACATTCCGCGGGCCAGATCGCCCATGGCGGCAATGAAGGAGTTTTCGATCAAGGCGCCGTCGCTCATCAGGGTGAGATGGCCGAGGTGTTCATGATGCCGGACCTGGGCAAGGAGGTGGTTGCCCTCGGGTTGAAAGAGCGGGAAAAAGAGGAGTTCGGCCTGCGATTGGGCCACGGCGGTCAGGACCGGCCGCATCTCGCTGTCCCCTTTGTTGACGGAGGTGTTGAGGACGATGGTCCCGCCCAACCGGGTGAAGGTCCGGGCAAACCCGTCGGTCAGACCGCGGGTGTAGATGTCGCCGTCGTTGATGGTGGCCGCTCGGCGAAGGCCCAGTTCGGTATAGGCATAGGTGGCGGCGGCTTCACCTGAATGTTCTTCGTTGGGCGCGGTCCGGAAATAACCGGCCTGCCAGTTGGGTGCCCGTTGTCCGCCGATGGCGGTAAGGAAGGGGGCGCTGTTGTTGCCGGAAATCATGGCCAGGCCGGCATCGGACATTACCTTGGCGGCAGAGGCGGCGGCATTCGAACAGGTTGTGCCGAAAATGGCGACGGTCTTCGGGTCGGCAACCACCTTGAGGGCGGCGTTGGCGCCCCCCTCGCTGGTGCAGCCGCAATCCTCGGTCTGGAGGGTGACCGGATGCCCGGCCACCTGTCGTTGCCGCCCATTCAAGGCCAGTTCCAGCCCTCGAACCTGTTCCAGTCCCAAGGAGGCCACCTTTCCGGACAGGGCCTGGAGCACCCCTATTTTGATGGGTTCACCGGGGCCGATAACGACACAGCCCAGCGGATCGGTACAGATCGGTTCAGGAGGTTTTTGATCGTCGCAGGAAGCGAGAAAAAGACAGCAGGACAGGCCCAGTATGCATCCATATCGCGTCCTCGGCATCGTCCCCTCCCTGTGGCCGTCGTTTCCCTTGAACCGAGCGTGAAGCGCGGTGGCATTCTAAAAGAGAGTATAAGGGAAAACAGGGGGCGTAACAAAGGGTTCTTTGCCGTGGGGGCAAAAGTCTGCAACGGGCTTTACCCCTGGCGGCGGCGCTCCAGCTCGTCCCAGCGATCGTAGAGGTGCTCGGTTGTGGCCTGCAGATCCTGCTGCTCCTGCCAGTAGCGGTGCAGTTGGCCAGGATTGGCCACCACTTCGGGCGAGGCCATCAGGGCCTCGAGCTCTCCCAGGCGGGCTTCGGCGGCAAGTATCTTTTCCTCCATCTGGTCGTACTCGCGCTGATCCATGTAGGAAAGCTTGCCCGGTTTGGGCTTGGCGGCCGGTTTTTCCTTGGCGGCGGCCGGGGCATCGGCCTGCTCCTTGCGCTCCTGTTCCTTTCGCATGGTCAGCCACTGGTCGTAGTCGGCGAAGTACTCGGCCCGGCCGGCCCCGTCGAAGCCGAGCACCAGGGTGCAGACCCGGTCGAGGAGGAAGCGGTCGTGGGTGACCAGCACCAGGGCGCCGGGAAACTCGCACAGGCTCTCTTCCAGGACATCGAGCGAGGGGATGTCGAGGTCGTTGGTCGGTTCGTCGAGCAGGAGGATGTCGGCGGGCTGGAGCATCAGCCGGGCGATGAGGATTCGGGCCTGTTCGCCGCCGGAGAGCCGGTAGACCGGGGTTTCCAGTTGATCGGCGCGAAAAAGGAAACGCTTGGCCCAGGTGACCACGTGCAGGGACTGGCCCTGATAGACGACGCTGTCGCCTTCCGGGGCCAGGGCGCGGCGCAGGGTGGCTTCGGGGTCCAACTGTTCGCGGCGCTGGTCGAAGCTGACGATGCGCAGGTTGTCGGCGATGGTGATGGTGCCTTGGTCCGGCTTGAGGCCGCTGTGGCGGGCGGCCGCGGCCAAAATCCGCATCAGGGTCGATTTGCCGCTGCCGTTGCGGCCGAGCAGGCCAAGGCGCAGGCCGGGGGTCAGGCTGAGGTCGAGACCAGAGAAGAGCGGCGGGCCGTGGAACCGTTTTTCCAGGCCGATGGCGGTGAGCAGTTTTTTGGTCTTGCGCTGGGTGGCATCAAAGGCGATGCCCACCTGGCCGACGGAGCGGTTTTTGGTGCGGACTTCGCCCAGTTCGTCCTGCAGGCGACCCGCCTCCTCGATCCGAAAGCGGGCCTTGGTGGTCCGGGCCTTGGGGCCGCGGCGCAGCCATTCGGTCTCGCGGCGCACCTTGTTGGCCAGCCGTTCCTCCAGGCTCTGCCGCTGGAGGAGATAATCGGCCTTTTTTTCGAGAAAATCGGCGTAGGTGCCCCGGACCTGGAACGAGCCCTCGGGATAGACCGGGGCCAGTTCGATCACCCGGTTGACCGTGTTTTCGAGAAAGCGCCGGTCGTGGCTGACCATGAGGACCGCGGCCGGGTTTTCGGGCAGGGTGGCGCCGAGCAGCCGCTCCAGCCAGAGGATGCCCTCGATGTCCAGGTGGTTGGTGGGTTCGTCCATGACCAGGACTTCGGGCCGGGCGACCAGGGCCCGGCAGACGGCCAGTCGCTTGCGCCAGCCGCCGGAAAGCAGGCGGACCGGCTGCTGCGGGTCGGTGAACTGGGCGCGGCTCAAGAGGGCGTGCACCCGATTGTAGCGTTCGGCCTCGTCGATGTCCAGCCGCCTGGTCGCAGCATCGAGGTTGTCGACGCAACTGGCCTCCTCGTTGAACACGTCCTCCTGGGGCAGGTAGCCGATGCGCAGCAGCTTCTGGACAAAGACCGTGCCGCTGTCGGCCGATTCCAAACCGCACAGGATCTTGAGCAGGGTCGACTTGCCCGAGCCGTTGGGCCCGATCAGGCCGATGGTGTCGCCGGCGTTGACCACCAGGGTGACGCCTGAAAACAAAGTCTGGGCGCCGAAGGCCTTGGCCAGTCCCTGGCAACTGAGAAGGGCACACATGGCGGGGAAGCGTTGTTTGAGTTTCGGAGAAGAGCCGGTTGCCGGTCAGTCAATCCCGCCGTTGAGGTTGATGTCGTCGGCCCGGGGGTAGGAGCCGAGCAGCTCGAAATAGGCGCAGATCTGCTTGAGAATGTTGCAGGCCTCATAGATGACCGGGTCTTCGATGTGCCCGATCATGTCGAGGAAAAAGAGGTAGCTCCACTGCTTGTCCTTGGTCGGCCGGGATTCGATCTTGGCCAGGTCGATATTCTTGGCCGAGAGAATGGTCAGGATCTCGTTGAGCGCACCGGGACGGTTGATCAGGCCGATCAGGATCGAGGTCTTGTCGCAGCCGCTCTTCTTGGGCGACTTGCGGCCGATGACCAGAAAGCGGGTGGTGTTGCCCTGATAATCCTCGATCCCAGGAACCACCACCTGGAGGCCGTAGGTGTTGATGGCCAGGGAACTGGCAATGGCGCCGACATTGGGGTTGTTGGCCGCCATCTGGGCGGCGGTGCCGGTGGAAAAGACGTCCAGGGTGGGGATCTTGGGCAGGTTCTTGCGCAGCCAGTTGCGGCACTGGGCCAGGGGCTGGGAGTGGGAGGCCACGGTCTGGATGTCCTCCATGTTGCCCGAGCGGTTGACCAGGTTGTGGGTGATAGCCAGCTGGATCTCGCCGCAGATCTTGACCTTGTACTTCAAGAAGGCATCCAACGAATAGGTGACTGCGCCTTCGATGGAATTCTCCACCGGCACGATCCCGTACTGGACTCGCTCCTTTTCCACCTCCTCGAAGACCTCGGCGATCGACTCCATGGGCAGGTATTCGGCGGTCTGGCCGAAATATTTGACCCCGGCCAGATGGGAGAAGGTGGCCTCCGGCCCGAGATAGGCCACGGTCGCCTTGCGTTGCGACAGGCGGCAGGTGGTGATGATCTCGTGAAAGATCGAGCGCAGCGCCTTGTAGGGAAAGATGTCGTTGTTGTTCTTGCGCAGCCGTTCGTAGATCTCCAGTTCGCGCTGCGGGTCCCATTTGGCCCGGCTGGTTTCGCTCTTGAGGTGGCCGATGGTCTTGGCGCAATCGAGGCGTTCCTTCAGGAGTTCCAGAATGGTGTCGTCAATCTGGTCGATGCGCTGCCGCACCTGGGGGATGTTCGGTTTTTTGTCCATGGTCTTTGCGTGGTTGGAAAAGGAGATGCTCGGGGCTACAAGGGCTCTGCACAGGCAAGAATCCGCTGCTATTGCCTGATTAAAACCGCCACTATAGCATTGTTGGCAGGTTATGGGAACACTTAAGGCGGTCCGGACCGTTTTGCGCATCCCGGCGAACGGGGTACGTTATCGATTTCTTTTTCGCATTTGAGAATTATTCGCTTGCGCCGAGAGCGGGGATCGGGTAAATAGAAAAATCTACATTATCTGGCATGTTCCTTTTCTGATATCCTGCGTCTTCATTCCGAATCCTTCGATACCTGAAAAGTTCTTGCTGACTACCCCCCTTGAGGGAAGGAGAGGCATGAAACTTTTCATCGGCAGTCTTCCATATAATATCACCGAATCAGAATTATCCGCGCTGTGCAGCCCCTTTGGCTCGGTCGTCAGCGCCAAGCTGATCGTCGATCAGTTCTCGGGACAACCCAAAGGATTTGGTTTTGTCGAGATGTCCAACAGATCGGAAGGACACAAAGTGATGGATGGCCTCAACGGCAAGGAATACAACCATCGCAAGCTGGTCTGTAACGAAGCCAAACCACCGGCTAAAAAAGGCCAGAGGCGCCGATAAACATTTTTTCGCAGACTTTTCCCCAACAACCGAACCTGCGTCCCTCAGGCGGCAGTCTGATGGACTTGAGTCCGTCCTGGTTGCGGTTGTCCGTCATGTCCACAATCCCTGTGCTGTCGCACCCGTGGCAGCTCTTTATCAACATTCTCAGCAATCGGAAAGCATCCGCCATCGGGCGCCGGTCCTGCTCCCTACAGAGCGGGTTCGTCGCGGCCACCGGCCTTGTTGCTTGTGATTGCCGGAGCACTAATGAGTTTTAACCTTTTTTCTTTGAACACCCATCTTGAACAAGCAATTCGCAACTGCGGGTACACCGCGCCAACCCCTATCCAGCAGCAGGCCATTCCCCCGATTCTCGAACGCCGTGACCTCCTCGGTCTGGCCCAGACCGGCACCGGCAAAACAGCGGCCTTTGCCCTGCCGATGGTTCAGCATCTCATGCAGACCCCCGGAAAACATGTCCGGGCGTTGATCCTTGCTCCAACCAGGGAGCTGGCTGAGCAGATCAACGAGTTCGTCTGCACAATCACGCACCACACCCGGCTGCGCAGCGTCGCCGTCTACGGCGGCGTCAGCAAGCAGGCGCAGATCAACAAGATCCGCAACGGGGTCGACATCGTGGTGGCCTGCCCCGGCCGCCTGCTCGACTTGGTCAACGACAAGGCCATCGACCTCGGACAGGTGGAAACCCTGATCCTCGATGAGGCCGATCACATGTTCGACAAGGGCTTTCTGCCCGATATCCGCCGGATACTGCGGCAGTTGCCCAAGGAACGGCAGTCCCTGGTGTTTTCCGCGACCATGCCCGCCGAAATCCGGCATCTTGCCGAAGATATCCTGCGCGATCCGGTCACCGTCCAGATCAACCCCACCCGCTCGGTGGACAGCATTGCCCATGTGCTCTATGCGGTCGAGCAGGGCCAAAAGACCGATCTGCTCATGCACCTGCTCAAGGACGAGGAGATGGCCACAACCTTGATTTTTACCCGCACCAAGCACAAGGCCAAAAACCTGGCCCTGAAACTGGCGCAGTCGGGATTCAAGGCCACCTCGTTGCAGGGCAACCTGTCACAGAACAAACGACAGCAGGCCCTCGACGGCTTTAAAAACGGGGCCTTCAATGTCCTGGTCGCTACCGATATCGCCGCGCGCGGCATCGATGTCACCGGCATCTCCCATGTGGTCAACTATGACATGCCGGACACCGCCGAGGCCTACATTCATCGGACCGGGCGTACCGGCCGGGCCTCGCTCACCGGCGAGGCCCTGACCTTTGCCACCGCCGAAGACGGACGGATGATCCGGGTCATCGAGCAGGTCCTCGATGCCAAGATGCGTCGGCAAACCGCTGCCGCCCTGCCTGCGGTGCGGCCGCGGGCACCGGAGGTTCGCGAAGAGAACAAACGGCCGGGAACGGCGCCCGGCCCCCGAAAAAGGGGGGCAAAGGCCACCTCCGAAAGTCGTCCTCGGCGCGAATCTTCCGCTGGTTCGAGCGTGTTCGGTTTTGGCCGGCGTTCCAAGTGAAAATATTAGTTGGCTGAGGACAGAATGAATTCTGTCCCACAGGCTTTTTATATAAAAAACAACGAAATGCCGCGCCATTCCGATGGTTCGGTAGAACACCATGGTCCCAAGGCGGGGCCAATCACCAAACAGTGCGCCCCGCGCACCACAGAAGAGGAGTAGTAACAATGGCTGAAGGAACTGTAAAATGGTTTAATGATTCTAAGGGTTTTGGCTTTATCGCCCAGGATGGCGGCAAGGACGTGTTTGTCCATCATTCCGCAATCCAGGCTGACGGGTTTAAGTCTCTCCAGGAAGGGGAACGCGTGAGCTTCAATGTGGTCGATGGCGCCAAAGGGCCCGCAGCCGCCAATGTCGTCAAGAAACGATAAGTAATCTGTCGTCAGAACGCGTCCCACCCTTCGGGGTGGGACGCATTGCGGAGGTGTTGTCCGGCAACTACAGGCGTTGGGGGAGACTGCGGCGATGAAACGCACCAACTACAAGCAGGAAAAACGGTTCAAGGAATTGGAAAAGCAAAAAAAGAAGGAAGCCAAAAAAGAGCGGAAAATGAACCGCGACAAAGAACAGCAGGAGGGAGAGAGCATGGAGCAGCAAGAGGAGCCGGTTTAGCCTGTCTCGCGTGTTTCCCCCTCCCTTTTCCTCCCATTCTTGCTCGTTTTCTTCAGTTGCTCCAGCGCCGCACTGAGATCGGTGTGGATTTCTTCCACGGTTTCGTAAAAGACATCGGCGCCTGCCGAAAAATGGAGCAGGATGTTGTTGAGCGCATCCGGAATATAGGGGAAGAGTTTCTGCAGATTGACCACCCGGTTGGGCGCCAGCAGGGAGAAATCGGTGGCTGAAAGCGAGCGGACAACGGGGTCGCCCATGGCCGGGTCGGCCTGGATCTCGCGGGGGTGATAATCGCCTCGGCCGGTGAGGTAGATCAGGATGTTGCCCAGCTCAAAGAGATCGAGGGCAAAGGGTTTTTCCGGCAGATAAAAGTCATAATCGAAATCGATCCAGTAAAAATGGCCGGTGTTTCGATCCACAAAGATATGGTCCCGCCGGATGTCGCCGTGGCGCAAACCATGTTCGTGGAGGAAGGCGATCCCCTGTAAACAACCGAGGAATTCCTCGAAGACCGCCGGCAGTTCGTTGAAGAAATACTCCTCGTGGGAACTCTCGCTGCGATGGATCACCTTGTCGAGCCGGTTGCCGCCTACCGGAACCACCACCCGGATCAGATTGCCGCGGGCATCGAGCACTGCCTCCCCCTGCATGAAATGGGGCCGCCCTTGTACCAATTCCAGAATCCTTGCCTCCTTTTCCGGACTGCGGTAGCAGGTGATGGTGAACTGGCCCAGACGCATATCGAAGGTCTCCTTGAAGACCAGTTTGAGGATGTACTGTCTGCCGGTCGCCAATTCCTCGACCTTGGGTACCCATTGCTTGATCTGTTCGTCCACCCCGAACCGACCCTCCTTGGTGTAGGCGGTAATCAGGAAATATCGGTCTTCCGCCAGGATGATGTCACCGTAATCGATGGAGGAGAAATCGGTGGTGTCGGTATAAACCCGCGAAGGCCGCCGCAGGCTGCGGGTCACCCGGTGCTCTTTGAGGATACGGGCGATGGCCTCCGGTAACGAGGCGATGGAATCGTAGGCAGCCATCAGCCGATCACCCACACCGCGATGTCGCGGCCGTTATGAATGAGGGCATTGGAGATCGAGCCGAAAAGGAACTCTTCGGCCTTGGAGATGCCGCGCTTGCCAACGACGATGGTGCCGTACTCCTCCTTGGTCTGGAGTTCGAGGATGGCGGCGCTGATCGACTGCTGACCGGCGATCCGGCAACGGGTGGTGATCGCCTGCGGCGCCACGCCGTGGGCCTGGAGAACTTTCTTGGTCTGGGCGAACAACAGCTTGGCGCGCTCTTCCTGATCCATCTTGTAGTCGTCCAGGGTGGCCCCGGACTGGTAATAGTCGGGCGGAGGTTCGGGATAGATGTGGAGCAGGCAGAGGTGGACGCCGCTCAAGTGACCGGCGATGCTGCCGACATATTCGACGGCATTGATGGAACGGGGGGAATCGTCGATGGCGATGATGATCCGTTTCCAGTCACTCATGGAGCACCTCCTTGCGGCCAGCGGGAACGCGGTGCAACCGGCGCGCTTGCGGCCTTTGCCCTGAAAATAAGTCTGGTTGGAAGGAGAAACAAGGCTTCCCCGGTGAACGATGGGGCGTGTTCCCGGAGGCTGTTTCCCGATCTCAGGCCTCTATCCGGCTGGCGGCATGGACAAAAAAGAGCCGCCAGGTCTCGGAGACGTTGATGATCGCCGCGCCGATGGTCTTGCCGCCCCAACCTGTCTGTTGCCAGCGCGGCTCGATATGGAGCACCGGCAGTCCCGGATTATCGCTGGAAAAGACGGTCAATTGACCGGCGCTGCGGTAGAGCTGTTCGGGCAGATTGCACAGGCAGATGCCGGTGGGGGAGATATTGCCGATCCGGGCCGTGGCGCAGAGGCAGCCATCGGTGACGTGAACCGAGGTGTTTTTGAGCGGGATGCGGGGCTGGCTGCGTTTGTCCGCGGTTACCGGCAGCGGTTCGGAACGGCCGGCTTCCGTTTCCTGGCCGGCGCGAAAAAAGCGCGCACCTGCGGAGCTCAACCATCGTCGATGCACGGCCCGCAACAACCGCTTCAGCGGCGGTTCGGGAGGGGCGGGGCGCGATGTAGGGTGTTCCGGGCGAGACGCCATGACAGTCCTTCCTCTGTTGGTGAACATGGAGCAGAGTCTCCTGCGGCAGCGATCTGTTCTTGATGTATTATAGAGCCGGAAACGGTGAACGCAAAGAAAAGATACCCTCGGCGTGGCCGAAAGAGGGGTCGCGGCTTGTTGTGGGAAAGGTAACGGGCAGGAGAGCCGCCCCTTGGGTGGGAAGCGGCTCTCTTGATGGGCGGATTATACCGGGCGAATCTCCACCTTGTCCTTCAGGTATTCTTTCACCTCGCCGATGGGCACCTCCTTGCGGTGGAAGATGCCGGCGGCCAGGGCGGCCTCCGCCTTGGTTTGGGTGAAGACCTCGCGGAAATGCTCGGCACTGCCGGCCCCGCTGGAGGCGATCACCGGGATGGTCACCGCCGAGCGGACCGCATTGATCAGCTCCAGGTCAAAGCCCGAGTTGGTGCCGTCCTTATCGATACAGTTGAGCAGAATCTCGCCCGCCCCCAGTTGCTCGCAGACCTTGGCCAGGGTGACCGCATCCACCTCGCGGCCCTCGCGGCCGCCCTTGATGGTGCACTGGTACCAGCAATAATTTTCGCCGTTCGGGCCGGGGAACCGGGTCGCGATCACTTGGTGCTTGACCCCCTCCGGGCTGGCGACATAGATCCTCCGCGGGTCGATGGAGATCACCACCGCCTGGTTGCCGTAGACCCGGGCGATCTGTTCGATGGAGGAGAGGCCCGTGGCCTGGCCGGTTTTGAGCACCTCCTCGACGATCAGCACCGCGTCCGAGCCGATGGACACCTTGTCGGCGCCGGAGCGGAAGTACTGCGAGGCCACCTCCAGGGCGCTGTAGAAGCGGCCGTCCCGGTCGGTGAAATCGCGGATGCCGCCACCGATGGTCAGGGGGACAAAGACGTTTTTCGAGGTCTGCTCCAAAACCGAAAGCATGGGCATGTCCTGGAGCGGAAAATCGCGGAACCCGGTGATGTTGAGAAAGGTGATCTCGTCGGCCCCTTGCTCGTAATACTCCCCGGCCAATTCCACCGGCTTGCCCAGGTTGCGGACCGTACCCTCCTCGCGGACATCGTACTGGTCGCCCTTGGTGACCACCAGGTCGCCGCGGTCGTTGGCGCGCACGTCCAGGCAGGCAATGATGCGTTTGGCCAGCTCCGTGGTCTGCGGGCAGGCAACCGGCCGGATCGCCTCGCGGTTGCCGGCGAGGAAGTTTTCCAGCAGCTTGAGCCCGGCCCGGCCGCTCTTTTCGGGGTGGAACTGGGTCGCCACCATGGTTCCTCGCTGGATGGCGCTGACAAACTCGTAACCGTAATCGGTGGTGGTGAGGATGTCATCCTGGGTTGCCGGCGCCACGTGATAGGAGTGGACGAAATAGAATTTTTCGTTGCCGGCAAGTCCCTGGAAGAGCGGCGAGGCTTGCTGCATCTTGAGGCCGTTCCAACCGATGTGGGGGATGGCGAGATCGCAGGTGAACCGCTGCACCCGGCCGGGGAGGATGGCCAAGCCCGGTTCCTCCGGCGCCTCCTCGCTCGATTCGAACAGGGCCTGCAAGGCAACGCAGATGCCGAAAAAGGGCTTGCCCGAGTGCAGGTAGCGGATCAGTGGCTCGCGCAAGCCCTTGTCCCGCAGGGTGCGCATCAGGGCTCCGAAGTTGCCGACACCGGGAAAGACCAACCGTTCGGCGCGGTCGATATCCGCGCCACTGTTCACCAAAGAGACGGTCTCTCCGAGTCGTTCGATGGCATTGATCACCGAACGGACATTGCCGGCGCCGTAATCAAGAAGAGTAATCATGGTTTTTTTGCTCAGATGCTTGCAAGGAGGGAACGGAAACGGTACAAGATCAGGTTCGCCGGTACGCGTTTGTGCGCCGTGCTTTCCCGAAGAAATGCGAGTGTCCACCAATCGGCCGGAAAAAATAATTTGTAGAGCAGTTTCCGGCGCAAGTCAAGACCAATTCCAATTGCCATGCAAGCCATCCTTCTCGCCGCGGGTTTCGGTACCCGTTTGCGGCCCTATACCACGCTCCGGCCCAAGCCCCTGTTCCCGGTGGTCAATCGACCGCTGCTGCACCGGCTGATCGGTCAGGTGCAGGCCTGCGATTGCCGGCCCGTCCTGGTCAACTGTCACCACCTGGCGCAGCAAGTCGAGGCGGCGCTGGCGCCCTGGCCTTCGGTGCTCGTCCAGTCCGAACCGGAGATCCTCGGCACCGGCGGCAGTCTGCGCCAGGCCCTGGACCGGCTGGACAACGATCCGATCCTGGTGGTAAATGCTGATCTCTTCCACGGGATCGATCTGGAGCAGGTCTATCACCGCCATCTCTTATCGAAAAACGATGTCACCCTGGCCCTGCACGACTACCCCCGCTTCAACAACGTCGGCATCGAGGGCGACCGGGTGCGGAGTTTTGGCCAGGATGCAGGGGAACGACTCGCCTTCACCGGCATCCAGGTGGTCGATCCGGAGGTGATCGAGCGGATTCCGCCGAACCGTTTCCACCATATCATCGACCTCTATCGCGAACTGGCCGCCGAGGGGCGGATCGGCTTCTGCCGGGTGGACGGGGCACCATGGCGGGACATCGGCACGCCAGCGGATTATCTCCAGTTGCACGGCGAATTGCTGGCCGCGGAGCCGGGCTGGGTGATCGACCCCTCCGCCCGGATCGGTTCCGAGGTGGTGCTGGAGGGCTGGGGCTGTATCGGTCCGGGGGCAATGATCGGTGATCACGCGCGCCTGTGCCGTTCGGTGGTTTGGGATGGGGCCGAGGTGGCCGCCGGCAGCGTCTTTGTCGACGCCATCGTCACCGGCAGGGCCGATATCGACGTGACTGCCAGCGGTTTTTCGGAGATGCGGTCATGAATGCGGCCGAACTCGTCACCCTGGCCGGTCGTCTTCTCGGCAAGGAGGCGCAGGAGTGGCATGCGGCCAATGTCCAGATGCACGTCCTGGTGCCGGACGGTTCCTCCCGCCGGTTTTTCCAACTGCGTGGTCCGGACGGGGCAACCTGCATCGCCATCCTGCCGCCGGAGAACGACCAAGGCGGCCTGGCCGAGGCCGCCGCCTTTGCCCGGATCGGCTGCCACCTGCGTCAGGCCGGCGTACCGGTTCCGGCCATCCACGCCTTTGATCCGGCCACCGGCCTCGCGCTCTGCGAGGATTTGGGTGCCCGACGGTTGTTCGAGCAGGTGGAGGAGCAGGGCGCGACCCGATCCCTGGCCCTGTACGAGGAGGCCGTGCGCCAACTGGCCCGGATGCAGGTGCGGGGGGCTGCGGGCTTCGACCCGGCCTGGTGCTGGGATACGCCCCGCTATGATCGCCGGTTGATGGTTGAGCGCGAATCCGACTATTTCCTCCGTGCCTGTTGTACCGATCTGCTGGACCTCGCCTTTGACCGCGAGGCGGTCGAGGTCGAATGCGCCCATCTGGCCGACCAGGCCGCGCAGGCCCCGGCCCGGTTTTTCCTCCACCGTGATTTCCAGTGCCGCAACATCATGCTCAGCAGGGAGGAGGTGCGGTTCATCGATTTCCAGGGCGGCCGTCTCGGCCCCCTGGCCTATGACCTGGCCTCGCTCTTGCTCGACCCTTATGCCGCCCTGCCCGAGGCCATGCAGGACCATCTGGTCGCGGTCTATCTCCGCGCCCTCCAGGAAGAAATGCCCTACGAGCCCGAGCAGTTCCGGCGCGAATACCTGCTGCTGGCCCTGCAACGCAATCTCCAGATCTTAGGCGCCTTCGCTTTTTTAAGCCAGGTGCGGCGCAAACCCTTTTTCGCCCGCTATCTCCGGCCGGCACTGGCCTCGCTCGGCCGTCTGCTTGCCAAACCCGAGGCCGCCGGGTATGCTGCCCTCAACCATCTCACCGCCCAATGCCGCCAGGAGCTTGAACGACGATCATGATCACCGAAAACGCCACCCTGGTCGCCCTTATCGGCCGGCCCAATGTGGGCAAATCCACCCTGTTCAACCGCTTAACCCGCCGCCGCGACGCCCTGGTCGATCCGACCCCCGGCGTCACCCGCGACCGCCACTACGCCCGGGTGAGCTGGGAGGAGCATCCGTTCATGCTGGTGGACACCGGCGGCATCGACGACGAGGACACCACCATCACCAACCACATCCGCCATCAGGCCCTCTTGGCCATCGAGGAGGCGGATATCATCTTTTTTCTCATGGACGGCCGCGAGGGACTGACCCCGAGCGACATCGAGATCGTCGATCTGCTCCGGCGCACCGAGAAAAAGGTCTTTTTCATCGTCAACAAGATCGACAGCCCGGCCATGGAGGACGACCTGCTCACCCCCTTCTGGGAACTGGGGGTCGAAGAGTTGTGGGCCTTGTCCGCCGATCACGGTTACGGCTTCGACACCCTGATGGAGGGGGTGCTGCCCCACCTGGAAAAGACCGAGCTGCCGGTCACCCTGCCGGACAACACCATGCGGGTTGCCTTCCTCGGCCGGCCCAACGTGGGCAAGTCCTCGATGGTCAACGCCATCATCGGCCAGGAGCGGATGGTGGTCTCGGAGATTGCCGGCACCACCCGCGATTCGGTCGACACCCTGGTCACCCGCGACCAGTATACCTACCTGTTGATCGATACCGCCGGCATCCGCCGCAAGGGCAAGACCACCGACAAGCTGGAGAAATTCTCCATCCTCAAGGCCCTCAAGGCCCTGGGGCGCTGCGACATCGCCCTGGTGCTGATCGACGCCGAGGAAGGCATCACCGAGCAGGACACCAAGGTGATCGGCTATACCCAGGATCAGGGCCGGGCCCTGATCATCCTCATCAACAAGTGGGACCTGATCAAGGATGACAAAAAGCGGCAGGAACGGCTCCTGGAAGAGGTGGCAATGGCGGTCAAATTCATCCCCTTCGCGCCGGTGCTCAAGGTCTCGGCCCTGACCGGCACCGGGATCAAGCGGCTTTTTCCCGAGATCGGCAAGGTCCATCGTCAGTTTCATCAGCGTTTTCCCACCGCCGCCCTCAACCGGCTCTTGGCCGAGGCGGTGGCCAAGCATGAGCCCCCCTACTACCACGGCCGCCGCCTCAAGTTCTACTACACCGCCCAATTGGGCACGGCCCCGCCGCTGTTCGCCGTGGTCGCCAACGACCCCAAGGGCATCCATTTCTCCTATGAGCGCTACCTGACCAACTGTTTCCGCGAAGGCCTGGGCCTCGATAAAGTCCCGGTTCGCCTCCTGTTCCGCGAGCGGAGCGGGCGGAAAACGTCGGGATGAAGTCGGTCGAGGGGAAAGGCCGTTTCGGGCGGGAATAACGGCGCCCCTTCACGTACTTGTTTAAACCAAAGGAGCAGGTAGCGATATGGCAACCACCGAAGGCTCCAGCAAGCAGTTCGCGTCCCGTTTCGACGGCAGCAAATCCCTGGAAGAGGTGCACAGCAGCGTTCCGACCCAGCACCCCAAGCTGTGGAAGCGCATCTTTGCCTTTGCCGGGCCGGCCTACCTGGTCAGTGTCGGCTACATGGATCCGGGCAACTGGGCCACCGACCTGGAAGGAGGGTCGCGCTTCGGGTATGCCCTGATCTGGGTCATCCTGATGTCGAACCTGATGGCGGTGCTGCTGCAAACCCTGGCGGCGCGGCTCGGCATTGTCGCCGGCAAGGACCTGGCCCAGGCCTGCCGCTCCGAGTATTCCAAACCCGCTTCCTTCGTCCTCTGGATCCTGTGCGAGATCGCCATCGCCGCCTGCGACCTCGCCGAGGTCCTGGGCACCATCCTGGGGTTGAATCTGCTCTTCGGCCTGCCCCTGCTCTGGGGCGCGCTGGTCACCCTGTTCGACACCTTCCTCCTGCTGGCCATCCAGAAGTTGGGCATCCGCAAGATGGAGGCCTTCATTTTGTCGCTGATCAGCGTCATTGCCGGCGGCTTCCTGGTCAACCTCTTCCTGGCCAAGCCGGAATGGAGCGCGGTTGCCGCCGGCCTGACCCCCTCCCTGCCCGAAGGCTCGCTCTACATCATCCTCGGGATCATCGGGGCCACGGTGATGCCGCACAACCTCTATCTGCACTCCTCCCTGGTGCAGACCCGCCGGGTCTCACGGATCGTCGATTCCAAGGCCCAGGCCTGCAAATACAACCTGTTCGATTCCGCCATCGCCCTGAATATGGCTTTTTTTGTCAACTCGGCGATCCTCGTCCTGGCGGCGGCGGTCTTTCATCGCCACGGCATCGTGGTCACCGAGATCCAGCAGGCCCACCATCTGCTCGAACAACTCCTCGGCAACCAGGTGGCTCCCATCGCCTTTGGCCTGGCCCTGCTGGCGGCAGGGCAGGGCTCCACCCTGACCGGCACCCTGGCCGGCCAGATCGTGATGGAAGGCTTTGTCCGCATCCGGCTCCGTCCCGCCCTGCGCCGGCTGATCACCCGCTCCATCGCCCTGGTGCCGGCGGTGGTGGTCATCTCGATGTACGGTGACCAGGGGACCTACCAGCTCCTGATCCTGAGTCAGGTGATTCTCAGCCTCCAGTTGCCCTTTGCCATTGTCCCCCTGGTGCATTTCACCAGCGACCGGCTGAAAATGGGCAGCTTCGCCAATAAACCGTGGGTGCGGCTCCTGGCCTGGCTGACTTCGGCCATCATCATCGCCCTGAACAGCAAGCTGGTGTACGACAAGATCAGCGAATGGATCGAGGGCGGCGCGCCTTTGGTGTTCTCGGTAGTATTGGTTGCTTTCGCGGCGGCGATCCTGCTGTTCTTGGGCTACATCGTCGTCCTGCCCCTGATCCGGGGGGAAAGGGGCTGGAGCGAGGAGAAACCCGCCGGGGCCCTGCCGATCATCGAGCGGATCGAAACCCGCCGGTTGCAGCATATCGCGGCGGCCCTGGGGCGCGATGATGGCGACGCCGCCATTGTCAGCCGGGCCCTGTCGCTGGCCAAGGCGGAAAAGGCCCTCCTGACCCTGATCCATGTGGTCGATTCCGCGCCGGCCCAGGTCTACGACCTCGAGGTCTACGACGAACACACCCGGGACGACGAGCAGTATCTGCTGGACATCGCCGATGAGCTGCGTTCCTCCGGCGTGGGCGTGGAAATCGCGCTGGCCTACGGCGAACCCTCCCGGGAACTGGCCGCCTTCGTCTCCGCGCATGCCATCGATCTCTTGGTCATGGGGTCGCACGGCCACCGGCTGATCGGCGATCTCCTCTGGGGGCAGACGGTCGATCCGGTGCGGCATCGGGTGCACATCCCGGTGCTGGTGGTCCGGTAACGGGCGACCTTGTCGATCGCACGGAGCCATCCCCGATAGGCGGACGGGAAACGAGCCACCGTTGACTTTCAATCCGCGGTATTTATAGTCAGAAAAAAGGGGGAAGACCGTCGTCATAACGGCTAAATGGTAGGTTCAGGGCATCTTCTCCCCTTTCCGGTTCTGTTGCAAAACGGGCATCCCCCTCTGCCCAGATTCGGGGGAGGCGGTGGTCGCTGCACGGAGCTACGGAGGTCGGCGCATGCAGGTCTGCTCACGGTTGTGGTTCAGGCGTTTTGCCGGATGGGTGCTGGTGCTGATTGCGCTCGCGGTGACCAGCGGTGCGGCCACGCCCGGTGATGCGGTCATTGTCCTGCGGGTGGACGGCGCCATCGGTCCGGCAACCGCCGACTACATCCACCGAGGCCTCAAACGGGCGGCCGAAGCGGGCAGCGGCCTCCTTGTCATCGAGATGGACACCCCGGGCGGGCTCGACACCTCGATGCGTGCCATCATCAAGGATATCCTCGCCTCCTCCGTGCCAGTGGCCACTTTCGTCGCGCCCGAGGGCGCCCGCGCGGCCAGTGCCGGGACCTATATCCTCTATGCCAGTCATATCGCGGCGATGGCGCCGGCGACCAACCTCGGTGCCGCCACTCCCGTGGCCATCGGTATCGGCGGTAGCCAGCCGGATACGCCTGATACCTCTACCGGCCGCAGGCCAACCGATGCGGCAGACAGCGGCAAGAGCCCGCAACCGCTCCCCGAGCCCCACAAGGAAGGAAAGCGTTCCTCCGACGAGCAGCAGCCGCCGGCAAAAGCAGGGGGGGGCGATGCCATGACGACCAAGTCGGTCGAGGACGCCACGGCCTATATCCGCAGTCTGGCCCAGCTTCGCGGCCGCAACGTCGAATTTGCCGTGCGGGCGGTGCGAGAGGCGGCCAGTTTGTCGTCGGCAGAGGCCTTGGCGCAGAACGTCATTGACCTTGTCGCCGTCGACCTGCCGGATCTGCTCGCCCAACTCGAGGGCCGGGAAGTCGCGGTGATGGGCGGCAAGGTCGTCCTGGCCACGGCCAGGGCCTCGGTGGAGCGGTTCGATCCTGACTGGCGCAACCGTATCCTGGCCGTGCTGGCCACCCCGCAGGTCGCCTTGATCCTGATGATGATCGGCATCTACGGCCTCTTTTTCGAATTCTCCTCGCCCGGTGCCGTGGTGCCCGGCGTGGCCGGCGCGATCTCACTCCTGATTGCGCTCTATGCCTTCCAACTGTTGCCGGTGAATTGGGCCGGGGTGCTGCTGCTGGCCATCGGCGCGATCATGATGCTGGCCGAGGCCTTCATCCCCAGCTTCGGCGCCCTCGGCGTGGGCGGTATCATTGCCTTTATCGTCGGCGGGATCTTTTTGATGGATACAGAGGTGCCGGGCTTCGGCGTGCCGCTGCCCCTGATTATCGGCTTGGCGTTCGCCAGTGCCGCCCTGCTGCTGGCGATCGGCAGCTTTGCCGCCCGCAGTGCCCGGCGGCCGGTGGTGAGCGGCCGCGAGGTAATGACCGGCGCCGCCGGTACCGTCATCGGCCAGACCGATGACGGTCAGTGGTGGGTACTGGTGCGGGGCGAGCGCTGGCAGGCCCGTTCGGAGACACCGCTCAAGCCGGGCGACAGAGTGCGGGTTGAGGGCCTCGACGGCCTGACCGTGGACGTGACCCCCATGTCTGATTCTTCAACCTCCCGGAGGACCCCATGATGTTCAACATCCAGCTGAGTTTTGCCCCTTTTCTGTTTTTATTCGTCCTGCTCGTCTTTGCCTCGATCAAGATTCTGCGGGAATATGAGCGGGGGGTCATCTTTCTCCTTGGCCGCTTTTGGAAGGTCAAAGGGCCGGGGCTGGTGATCGTCATCCCCGGTATCCAGCAGATCGTCAAGGTCGATCTGCGGGTGGTGACCATGGATGTGCCGCCCCAGGACGTGATTTCCAAGGACAATGTCTCGGTGCAGGTCAATGCCATTGTCTTTTTCCGGGTGGTCGATCCGGAAAAGGCCATTATTCAGGTGGAGCATTTTCTCGTCGCCACCAGTCAACTGGCCCAGACCACCCTGCGGGCGGTGCTCGGTAAACACGAGTTGGACGAGATGTTGATCGAACGGGAACGCCTCAATCTCGATATCCAGCAGATTCTCGATGCCCAGACCGACTCCTGGGGGATCAAGGTGACCAATGTCGAAATCAAGCATATCGATCTCAACGAGAGCATGATCCGGGCGATTGCCCGCCAGGCCGAGGCTGAGCGGGAGCGACGGGCCAAGGTCATCCATGCCGAAGGCGAAAAGCAGGCGGCGCAGACCCTGAAAGAGGCGGCGGAAATGCTGGCGCAGGAGCCGGCGGCCATGCAGTTGCGCTATCTCCAGACCCTGACCCAGGTGGCCGGGGACAAGAGCTCGACCCTGGTGTTTCCGGTACCGGTGGACCTGCTTGGCAACCTGGTGGGGCGCGGTGAAAAATCAGCGTCAGCGGGGGAGAAGGGCTGAGTGCGGGGGATCGGTGATTCTGATCAGGCGAGGCCAGCCGGCGGTCGGCAGGCGTGTCGATCCGTTGGTCAGTCGTCCTGTCCTGATCGTTGCCAGGTGGTAAAGGGCTCCGTGCACAGGGCCGCGTTGTAGTAGCGGGGATCGCCGGTGACCTCGCGGCCGATCCAGTCTGGCCGCTCGAAGGATTGCTCCTCGCTCTCCAGCTCGATTTCCGCCACGATCAACCCCTGGTTGCGGCCGAAAAACTCGTCGATCTCCCAGGTGCAGCCGCGAAAGGGGATGGTGTAGCGCTTCTTTTCGATCTGCGGCTGCGGGCAGAGGGTGTCGAGCATCTCGCGGGCCTCGGCGACCGGGATTTCGTACTCGTATTCACTCCGGGCCGCTCCCGTGGTTGCGCCCTTGATGGTGAGAAAGCCCTTGTCGCCGGCAATCCGCACCCGGACGGTCCGTTCCTTGCTCGCGCAGAGATAGCCCTGGCGGTATTCGACCCCCTCGGCCAGCCCGCGCCAGCCGTCACCAGAGAGCAAGAATTTGCGTTCGATTTCCCGGCCCATAATGTGCTCCCGAAAAAAAGTGAAGAGGCAATGGCGCCTGGCGCCGTCGCTTCAGAATCCCGGCGGGTTGAACGTGAGGGTCACCTCGCCGGTCTCCCGGTTTAGACTGACCATCTTGCCACTGGCATCGGTGGCCGAAAGTTTCCTGCCGGTGGCCACCTCCAGCAGACTGCCAATAAAGGCCATGCCCTGATTGAGCACCGCTTCCATCTGTTCCGGCGTGTGGTGGACCGGGGCCGCGGTTGCGGGTTGCTCCCGGTCCGCCCAATCGAGCAGGTCGAGGAGCACCGCCACCGCGTGCTTGCAGCCTTTGCCGGGAAGAGGGGCAGGTACAGGTGGCCGAGGACGTGCCGTTCCAACGGATTTCGACGCGGTAATCGCCAAAACGGCCGTCCGCCTCGTAGACAAAGCGATTTTCCGCCGGTTGGTGGTCGAGGCGGCGGAGGGCGCCGGAGCGGGGCGGGGGAGCCGAAAACGATGACCGGTCGCGGCCGCGAAAAATCGCTGAAACCGAACCAGGGTACGGAGCCCGCCCACTCTTGTCAATGCTGTTTTTGTCGGGTCTTTTCTGCCGGAGAAGTTGGCTCCCCCTGGCCTGGGATTGCGCCCGTGAAAGAATTGCTGGCCATATCCTGGTCCGGAGCGATATGATCGAGGGTAAAGATATTGTGTTCCGGGGACAGGAGAAGGACGCCCGCCAACACGCCTGCCGGCGGACGCAACCTGGGGCGGATGGCCGGTTTGGGGCCGGCATGGGCTTTTTTCCCTCTTTTTCCGGGCGATTTCATGCATCCAGCGGAGCAGGTAACGGCACTATGAGTCAGTTTGAGCAGGACGATTCCCGACTGGTGATCAAACTCGTCTACTACGGTCCGGCGTTAAGCGGCAAAACCACCAACCTCATCTGCCTCCATGACCGGTTGCAGCCCGAGTTGACCGGCGAATTGATGACCATGGAGACCAAGGACGACCGCACCCTGTTTTTCGATCTCCTGCCCCTGGGGTTCAAGACCGCCTCGGGTCTGTTGGTGAAACTGAAACTCTTCACCGTCCCCGGCCAGGTGCAGCACGATTCCACCCGAAAGGCGGTGTTGTCCAGGGCCGACGGGGTGGTGTTCGTCGCCGACTCCCAGGCGGATCAGGCGATCAACAATGGCGAGGCCTTTCAGAACCTGGCCGAGAACGCGGCCCGGGTGGGGTTGGATTTTCAAACCTTGCCCATGGTCGTCCAGTTCAACAAGCGAGACCTGACCAACATTCTCCCCCGCGAGGCCATCCGGTCGCGGTGGGGCCAGGCGCCCTGGCCCCTGGTCTTTGCCATTGCCCTGACCGGGCATGGCGTCCTGACCACGTTCAGGGAATTGCTGGTCCAGGTGTATGCCCGGCTGGACGAGCAGCATCGGCTGACTAAAGACCATGCCCTGGACTGCGGCCGCTTCGTCACCGCGATCATGGGTGATGTCGCCTGCATGGAAACCGAGCGCTAAGAGGAATGGCGATGCAGACCGATAATCGATTCGACCGGCAGGTGCGCTTGGCCGAGGTCTTCTCGGGAAACGATCTCGACCGGATCGGGCGAGCCCTGTCGCTGGCCCTCCAGGCCGAGGTGGCGATCGTCGGCCCGGAGACCGATGCCCGCCCGGACCGGCGGCGGGTGGCGATCACCTGGGAGTTGGAACCGATCGCCTATCTGGAGTCATCGGAGGCCACCGCCGAGCAACTCCAGGGCGGCGTCACCATCGTTCTCCTCCTGCTCAAGGAGGCGGTGCGCTATCGCATGGCCTCCGAACTCCACCAGGAGACCGTGCACGCCGACTATGAGGCCCTGCAGGCAAAGCACGCCGAATTGCAGCGCTCCGAGACCCGGTACAAAGAGCTGTCGGAACGACTGGAGGAAAAGGTGGCTGCCCAGGTCAAGGAGATCGAGGCCGCCCAGCGCAAGATCTTCCTGGCGGAAAAACTGGCCTCGGTCGGACAACTGGCCGCGGGCGTCGCCCATGAACTCAACACGCCCCTGGCCTATATCCAGAACAATCTCGCGGCCGCCCGAGGCTATCTGAACGACCTGGAGTCGTTTTTTGCGGCGGCCCGGCACGGCCAGGACCTGGCGACGGTGCGGGACGCCTGGGAAAAGGCGGACGGCGAGTATATCCGGCAAGATTTCCCCGTCCTCATCGGTTCCTGCCTCGATGGGGTGGCGCGACTGTCGTCCATTGTCGCCAATTTGAAAATTTTTTCCAACATCAACCAGTTGCAACAGAGTTTCGATGACATCAACGCCCGGTTGATCACCGTTTTGAATCTGCTCCGGCCCCAGATCGAAGAGCGGATCGAGATCGTGCAAGATTTTGCCGCCCTGCCGCCCATCCCGTGCCATCCGGCGCACCTGGGACAGGTCTTCTACAATCTGATCCAGAACGGTGTCCAGGCCATCGAGGGGCAAGGGCAGGTGACGATCCGGACCTTTGCCCACAACGACCACCTGTTCGTGGCCATTGCCGACACCGGAACGGGCATTGAGGAGGAGACCCTGCCCCGGATCTTCGATCCGTTCTTCACCACCAAGGAGGTGGGCAAGGGCACAGGGCTGGGCTTGAGCGTCGTCCACGATGTGGTCAAGGCCCACCACGGCCGGATAGAGGTGCGGAGTCGGCCGGGAGAAGGGACTGTGTTCACGGTTTGCCTGCCGATCGAAGCAACGGGTCCCCCTGGGGAAGGCGCATGACGGTCGAGGTTTGCCCGCGACCTGCAACCATTTTCGACCAATGGCGACATCCTTTGGCCTTACCTGCAATCAGCTGAATATATGACCGATTACACATCGCTTTTCACCGGGGAAGAATCTTTTGAACCCAAGCCGGCCGAAAAGAATACCGCCTATCGCATCCTGATCGTTGACGATGACCCCGCGGTCCTCGCTTCGATGAAACGGGTTTTCCGCAAGGAGAATTATACCATCGAGACGGCCGCCAACGGCAAGGAAGCCCTGGCCTGCATGCAGCAGCAGCCGTTTCAACTCATCATCTCCGACCACATGATGCCCGGCATGACCGGGGCGGACCTGCTCCAGAGAGTCCGGGAGCAGTTTCCCGATACCATCCGGATCATGCTGACCGGCCATGCCGACACCACCGCCATCATGGGGGCGATCAAGGAAGGGGCGGTCTATCGTTTCATCCTCAAGCCGGCCCAGGACGACGATCTCCGGGTCACGGTGGCCCTGGCCCTGGAACAATTCGATATCATCAAGAAAAACAAGGAGCTCCTCAATGTCAACAGCCGGCAGAGCAAGGAGGTGGAGGCCCTGTCCAAGCTGTGCCTGGTCTGCAAGAGCCAGTTGCCGGTCCTTTTGAATCAGCATGGCCTGATCAGCGAGCAGCAGACCCAGAAGCTCTACCAACTCCATGCCACCCAGAAGCAGTCGATGCTGCGCCTGATCCTCGATAGGGGCTGGGTGAGCGAAAAGGCCATCCAGCAGCTCCTCAAAAAGGAACTGATGCTCGAGGAGGTCGCCCTGCCCGAGATCCAGGTCGACCCCAGGGTGACGGAACTGATTCCGCGGACCTTCTGCATCCGCCACCAGGTGCTGCCGCTCAAGTTGCAGGGCAAGAAGAAACTGCTGCTGGCCGCCGCCGACCCCACGGATCAGGACATGCTCAACAGTCTGCGGTTCATCACCGGGCTGCAGATCGAGATCGTGCTCGCCGACCTGGTGGCGCTGGAGGGCAAGATCACCGCCGTCTACGGCGAGGAGTCGACCACCATTTCCCTCAAGGATATCGAGACGGTCGCCTCGTTCACCGACCCCTTCGACGCCATCGAAATCGTCATCGAGGACGAGGACGACCTGCCGTTGGCCGACCTCCTGCGCAGCACCGAGGAACCGCCGGCCATCCGCCTGGTCAACGCCATCCTCATCGAGGCGGTCCGCAACGGGGTCAGCGATATCCACATCCAGCCGCGGGCGAAAAGCATCGTGGTCCGCTACCGCATCGACGGCATTCTGGTGGACAAGATTCATATCCCGTTGGAATATCATGGCCCCCTGGTCTCCCGGATCAAGATCATGGCCGAGATGGACATCTCGGAGCGGCGGCGGCCGCAGGATGGCCGGATCACGGTGAAAACGCCGCTGAAGATCGTCGACAGCCGCATCTCCACCCTGCCCACCATGAACGGGGAAAAGGTGGTCATGCGGCTATTGGACCGCAACTCCGCCATCCACCGGGTGGAGGAATTGGGCTTTTCCAAGGTCAATCTGGCCAAGGTGCTCAATGTCGTTGACATCCCCCAGGGAATCATCCTCGCCACCGGGCCGACGGGCAGCGGCAAGACCACTACCCTCTATTCGCTGTTGCAGCATGGGGTCACGGCGGGGAAAAATTATATAACCCTTGAAGATCCCATCGAATATTATTTTGACAGCGCCTCGCAGGTGGCCATCCGGGAGAAGATCGGGCTCGATTTTGCCTCGGTCCTGCGCACCACCTTGCGCCAGGACCCCGATGTCATTCTCCTGGGGGAAATCCGGGACCCCGAAACCGCGAAGGTCGCCTTCAACGCCGCCCTGACCGGGCATCAGGTCTTCTCCACCCTGCATACCAATTCCGCCATCGAGACCATCTCCCGCCTGATCGATCTGGAATTGCGGCCCTATGTCATCGCCTCGGCCCTCAAGGGGATCATCTCGCAGCGCCTGGTGCGCAAGATCTGCCCCCACTGCCGGGAGCCGGAGGAGGTCGACCCGACGATGCTCTGTCGCCTCGGGCCGCTGTTCAGCGAGGTGAAGCTCAAGACCTTCCATGGTCGAGGGTGTCAGCGCTGCCATAACACCGGCTATTCCGGCCGCTACCCCATTCACGAACTGTTCGTGATCAACGATCTGTTCGCCGAACTCCTGACCTCCGGCCAGAGCATTGTCAATCTCCGTAAGGCTGCTGCCCAGGAAAAGATGATCTTCCTGATCGAAGACGCCAGAAACAAGGTGCATAGCGGTCTGACCACCGTGGCCGAGGTCCTCCGGGTGTTGGGGCCGCAGGTATGAAAACGGTCGGCACGGCCATGCGAGGGAGATTCCTGCCGGCCTGATCAACGCCGGCAGGGCAAGAGGACGATTTTTCAGGGCATGGCGCCAGGGGATGCATTGATGCCTATCTCGCCAATTATTCGATGAAGTTCATGGCGCCTCCCCCTTCGGCAACGGTTTGATCTTTGCTTGACACCTCCAGCGCCTCCTGGTATCACAGAGCTGACTTTTCCCCCAGTTTCACTGTTTGGAGACCTATGCCTGTACCAACCCTGATGCGGATCGTTCTCGTGTTGGCGATTGTCGTGTGTGCGCCCCTGGCATGGGCGGAAGACACTGTGCTCAGCACCATCAAGGAGGCGACCAGGCAATATGAGGCCGGCGATTACACCGGGGCGGCCTCCAACCTCGATTATGCCGCCCAACTGGTCCGCCAGCAGAAAAGCGAGCGGATGAAGGCGCTCTTGCCTGAACCTTTGCCTGGCTGGGAAGGGAAAGAGGCCAGCGCCCAGGCCCTGGGTGCGGCCATCCTCGGCGGCGGGGTCACGGTCAGCCGCGAGTATAAGAAAGGTTCTTCCAATGTCAGCATCGAGATCGTCTCCGACTCGCCGGTGTTGCAGTCGGTGCTGATGATGGTCAATAACCCCATGTTTGCCGGCGCCGGCGGCGGCAAGCTCGAAACCGTGAAGGGGCAGCGGGCGGTCATCAAATACGACAGCGGCAAAAAGACCGGTGAGCTTTATGTGGTGGTGGCCTCCCGCTTCGTGGTCACGATCAAGGGACGGCCGGCCGCTAGGGAAGATCTCCTCGCCTTTGGCGAGGCCATCGATTATCGGGTTTTGGAAAAAAACTGACAGTAAGAACGGGGAGGACAACGATTTTCCCCGGACAAGAAAAAAACCATGGCCTCCCGGGAAATGCTGGCGAGGTTTTTTCCGCGCGAGAGTGGTTCCCCCTGTTACAACTGGTAAAGAATTGGCCTTCTTCCTGTAACAGGGGTTTTTTTATGTGAACGTGTTGGTTCCGGCTGCAAGGTCATGCCGGAGACCGGTGCGTTCATTGTTCGTTGTGGCCGGCCGATCCGACCCGGCTATGCCGGTCCCGCCATGCTGGTTCTTGCCAGGCAACCGGAGGTGCATCCATGGGTGTTGAGGAGAAAAATCGGCCGCCGGTGCGGCAGGAAGTGACCGACGAGGCCATTTTCAAGGTGACCAAGGAGATCGTGGTCAAGTTCATCGAGGTGGGCCGACTGACACCTACCTCCTTTGCCGAGACCTTTGACCGGGTCTACAAGGCCATCGAACGGACGGTACGTTCCAAATGAACGCCGGCTTGCTCGCCCCGGCCCGCAATGTCGCCCCGGCTGCCCCCCGCCACATCCACCTGATCGGCATCTGCGGCACCGGCATGGCTGCCCTGGCCGCCATGCTCCAACAGCAGGGTTTCATGGTGACCGGCTCGGACCAGAATGTCTATCCGCCGATGTCCGACTTTTTGGCCGGTCTGGGGATCGAGGTGATGGCCGGTTACACCGCCGCCCACCTCAAAGCGCGGCCAGATCTGGTGATCGTCGGCAACGTGGTCCGAATCACCAACCCCGAGGCGGTGGAGCTGGCCCGGCTGGGGCTGCCCTATCTCTCCATGCCCCAGGCCCTGGGCCATTTCTTCCTTGAGGGCAAAAAATCCCTGGTAGTGGCCGGCACCCACGGCAAGACCACCACCTCCTCGCTTTTGGCCACCACCCTGCACCGCATCGGTGCCACCCCCGGCTTCATGATCGGCGGCCTGGTCGAGGCCTTCGGCCGCAACGCCCAGGTCAGCGCCGGCCCCTACTTCGTGGTCGAGGGCGACGAGTACGATACCGCCTTCTTCAACAAGGTATCGAAATTCCAGCATTACCGGCCGTATTGCGCCATCCTCACCTCGGTGGAGTTCGATCACGCCGACATCTTCGCCGACCTGGCCGCGATCAAGGCCTCCTTTGCCGAGTTCATCGGCCGCATCCCGCCCGAGGGCGCCCTGGTGGCCCATATTGAGGACCCGGTGGTGGCGGAACTGGTTCAGGGCGCCCGCTGTCCGGTCATCGGCTACGGCACCGGCGCGGCCTGCGAGTGGCGGTTGACCGGTCTGACGGCCCAGGGCCTTGCCAGCGAGTTTGCGGTCCTGCATCGCGGCCAATTGCTGGGCCGCTGCCGCCTGCCCATGCCGGGTCTGCACAACGGCCTCAACGCGCTGGCGGTGATCGCCCTCCTGCACCATCTCGGTTTTGCCTTTCCCGCCCTTGTCGAAGGATTGGCCGCCTTCGAAGGGGTCAAGCGGCGGCAGCAGATCCGCGGCGTGGTCCGGGGGGTGACCGTGGTCGACGATTTCGCTCACCACCCCACTGCGGTCCGCGAAACCCTGCGCGCCCTGCGCCTGGCCTGGCCGGACAACCGGCTGCTCGTGGTTTTCGAGCCCCGCACCAATTCCAGCCGCCGGGCCGTGTTCCAGGAGGACTATGCCCGCGTCTTCGGAGTTGCCGACCAGGTCCTGATCCGTGAACATGTCCCCCTCGACACCCTGCCCTTAAGCGCGCAATTCTCCTCCGCCCGGCTGGCGGCCGATCTTCGGGCCCAGGGGATCGATGCCCGGGCCTTTGCCGACACCGACGCCATCCTCGAGGCCCTGGTCCCCGCCTGCACCAGCGGCGATGTGGTCGTCATTCTCTCCAACGGCGGCTTCGACGGCATCCACCAACGGTTTTTGGCCCTGCTCGGGCAGTCCGCTTGACACCTTGCCGCTGGTGGATATTTTTTTATCATCCGCAGGTTGAGAGGGGATGACCCTCGGCTTTTCTCAAGGAGTCTGTCCATGACCATGAACATTGCCGTGCTACGCGAGACCCATCCGGGCGAGACCCGGATTCCCATGGTGCCGGCCACTGTCGACCGTCTGGTGAAATTGGGGGCCGAGGTGGTGGTGGAATCGGGCCTCGGCCTTTGCTGTCGTTTCGAGGATGCGGCCTATGGTGCCGCCGGTGCCACGCTTTCCGGTCATCGCGAAGAGATGCTGGCCAACGCCGACATCGTCCTGCGGTTGCGTAAACCGCCGCTGGCCGAGATCCCCCTGATGCGCCGGGGCGCGATCCACGTCAGCTACCTCGACCCCTTCAACGAACCGGAACTGGTGGATGCCCTGGTGGCGGCCGGGATCAGCGGCGTCAGCCTGGAGATGATTCCCCGCACCACCCTGGCGCAGAAGATGGATGTGCTCAGTTCCCAGGCCAATCTGGCGGGCTATGTCTCGGTCCTGCTCGCCACCGCCCACCTCGACCGGATCCTGCCGATGATGACCACCCCGGCCGGGACGATCAAGCCGGCCAAGGTCTTTATCATCGGGGTCGGCGTGGCCGGCCTCCAGGCCATTGCCACCGCCCGTCGCCTCGGCGCCCGGGTCGAGGCCTTCGATACCCGGCCGGTGGTCGAGGAGCAGGTCAAGTCGCTGGGGGCCAAGTTCGTCAAGGTCGATCTCGGCGCCACCGGTCAGACCAAGGAGGGCTACGCCACCCAACTGACCCCGGAGCAGATGGAGTTGCAGAAGCAGGGCATGGCCAAGGCCTGCGCCCAGGCCGACATCGTCATCACCACGGCCCAGTTGTTCGGCCGGCCGGCGCCCCGCATCGTCGACCGCGCCATGCTCGCCCAGATGCAGCCCGGTGCGGTGATCGTCGACATGGCGGTGGAGAGCGGTGGCAATGTCGAGGGGTCGGTACCGGACCAGGTGGTGGAGATCGAGGGGGTCAAGGTGGTGGGCCTGGGCAATCTGCCCGGCCGGGTGGCGTTGACCGCCAGTCAGATGTATTCGGCCAACCTTGGCAACTTTGTCGCCCATTTCTGGGACAAGCAGAGCAACGGCTTCCGGCTCAATCTTGAGGACGAGATCATCAAGGGGGCGCTGGTCACCCATGACGGCGCACTCTTCAGCGCCATGTACAAAAGCATCATGAACAAGTGAGGTGGGCGATGATGGCCGTCTATTTGCTTTTTATCTTTGTCCTGGCGATTTTTTTAGGGTTTGAGCTCATCTCCAAGGTGCCCTCGACCCTGCATACCCCGCTGATGTCGGCCTCTAACGCCATTTCCGGCATTACCCTGATCGGCGCCCTGGCCTCGATGCAGACCTCGCACCACGGGTTCACCGCCGTTCTCGGCACCCTGGCAGTGGTGCTGGCGACCATCAACGTGGTCGGCGGCTACGCGGTCACCGACCGGATGCTGCACATGTTCAAGCGGAAGGACAAGGGAGGTGCCCAATGAGCCTGGATCAGGTCGGCATCAATTTCGTCTATGTGGTGTCCGCGGCCCTGTTCGTCTTCGGCCTGAAGATGCTCGGCTCGCCCGCCACCGCCCGCCGAGGCAATCTGGTTTCGGCGGTGGGCATGCTTATTGCCATCGTCGCCACCCTGCTGGCCCAGGGGCTTGATTACCGCTGGATCTTGATCGGCATGGTCATCGGCAGTCTGCTGGGCATGGCCGGGGCCTATTTTGTCCGGATGACCGCCATGCCGGAGATGGTGGCCCTGTTCAACGGTTTCGGCGGTCTGGCCAGTTTGCTGCTGGCCTGGAGCGAATATCACCAACATCCGGCCATGACGCCGTTTATCGTCAGCGTCACCGCCCTGTCGGTGTTTATCGGTGGCGTCACTTTCTCCGGCTCCATGGTTGCCTTTGGCAAGCTTTCCGGCACGATCATGCAAAAGGCGGTGATCTTCAAAGGCCAGCACCTGATCAACGCCGCCCTTCTCCTGGCCGCAGCCGGAGCCAGCGGGCTGCTGTATCTCAGGCCGGATTCGGTCGTCGGGTATCTGGTCTTTCTGGTGCTTGTCCTGGTAGCGCTGGCCTTTGGCGTCACCTCGACCATCCCCATCGGCGGGGCCGACATGCCGGTGGTCATCTCCCTCTTGAACAGCTACTCGGGGCTGGCCGCCTGCGCCGCCGGTTTCGTGGTCTCCAACAATATTCTCATCGTCGCCGGGGCCCTGGTGGGGGCCAGCGGCATCATCCTCACCCGGATCATGTGCAAGGCGATGAATCGCTCCCTGGCCAACGTCCTCTTCTCCGGTTTCGGCACCACGACCGCGAAGGCCCAGGGCGAGGACGGGCCCAAGGGCGAGATCAAGCCGGCCAGCGCCGAGGATGTCTACTACATCCTGGAGGCCGCCGACTCGGTGGCCATTGTCCCCGGCTACGGCTTGGCCGTGGCCCAGGCCCAGCACGTGGTCAAGGAATTGGGCGATCTGCTCGAAGCCAACGGCACCGAGGTCGCCTATGCCATCCACCCGGTGGCCGGCCGCATGCCCGGCCACATGAATGTGCTCCTGGCCGAGGCCAATGTCCCCTACGATCAACTGGTGGAGATGGACGACATCAATCCGCGCATGGACAGCATCGATGTCTGCGTGGTCATTGGCGCCAACGACGTGGTCAATCCGGCGGCGGTGTTCGAGGAAAAGAGCCCGATCTACGGCATGCCGATCATCGAGACCTTCCGGGCCAAGACGGTGGTCGTCCTCAAGCGCTCGATGAGCCCTGGCTTCGCCGGGATCGAGAACGCGCTCTTTTTCAGGGAAAACACCCGCATGTACTTCGGCGACGCCAAGGCCTCGATTCAGGCCCTGGTGGCGGAGTTCAAGGAGGGCAAGTGAGAGGGTGGGGCTGACGACACTGAGAGCGGCGTAGG